>ERZ1740065.1336-NODE-1336-length-14685-cov-11.038893_pt1 | contig 14685 bp, 12 predicted proteins | sample MGYA00581738_ERZ1740065 | MGnify/ENA primary metagenome ERZ1740065 (study PRJEB43018, sample SAMN04849749) | marine metagenome | isolation source: floating plastic debris | place: Pacific Ocean | collected 2008-09-01 | study: EMG produced TPA metagenomics...
CGATCGCCTTTAATCAGACTGGGAGGTTTGATCAAGCATCTAAACATGAAATCATGTTGGCCAATTCGGGACGATATATTTTACGGAGTCCGGGTCTGTTGTTTAACCCAGTCTCGAAACTGTCGCAACGTTTGGGTTTCGCCCAGATTCAGGCGGTCTTCCAATAGCTCCGCGAGTTTATCCGTCGGAAACCAGGGAAAAGTGGGGCTCTGCTCAACCGACTGATATGTGCCACTGGACTGCAAGACAAAGAACTGCAGCGTCGTCCCCGTGAAGCGCCAAAACTCTTTAACGGCCAAACCCGCATAGAGCACCCGTTTGTCTAATGAGTTCGGGCTGATATCAATTTCAATCACCAAATCAGGGGGCGGATCGCCTGCATTCAAATCAAGGGTTTCCCGACCCCGCACCCAGGGCTCACTTTGAATGTAGTAGCAAGAATCAGGTTCAGCCCCAGCTTCCACATCATCCCTAGTTAAAGTGGTAGAGCCGCCCTTACTCATCCCGATATCCAGTTCATCGGTCATCGTCCGAATGAGATCATCAATGAAACGGTTGATGTTCTCATGACGATACAGCGGACTCATGATTTCTAACGTTCCCTGACAGTAGGCAAAGCGAGTGCGGCGATCTTCACCCGACTCCATCAAAATGCTTTTGAAGGTTTGCCAGGAGATGTGATGCAGCAGGATGCGCTGTTCAGCCGGTTTTTGAACCAGGACTTGAGTCATCAGTTCTATTCCTCCTCACAGGCGCCAATGCTAACCCAAGTGCTGGAACCATCTTCCCAATGTTCTTTCTTCCAGATGGGGGCGTTGTGTTTGAGCGTGTCGATCGCGTACCGACACGCTGCAAACGCCTCCCCCCGATGAGGACAGCCGATCGCCACCAGCACGCTAATTTCCCCCACCGTCAGCTTGCCCGTGCGATGGTGAATCACCACCCGCGTCACATCTGTCCACTGCTGGCGAATTTGGTTGGCAATGGTCTTGAAGACTTCCAAGGCCATCGGTTCGTAAGCCTGATATTCCAAATAGGAGACGGCGCGGCCCTCGGTGTTGTCGCGCACCATCCCGCTCATCACCACGATCGCCCCATTGCGGGCATCATCCGCCTGGCGGTAGACCTCCTCCAGAGAGAGGGGCGCAAAGGTCATCGCGAAGCGATCGCCCTCAGCAGTGACGGGGTTGGGCGTAAACGGCAGGGTTGAGTCTAAAACCACAGCAAACGTTGATTATCCAGCGTCGATAGCAGCCCCGCGATCGCGAGTGCCTATCAAATATAGTAGTGCCATCCGCGTGGCGACGCCGCTGGTCACCTGCTGGCTAATCAGGCTGCGTGCGGGGTCATCCATTAGCTCTGAGCTGATTTCGACTCCACGATTGACCGGGGCCGGATGCAAGATCTTGACCGCTGGCTGGCAGGCTTTAACACGGGCATGGGTAAGGCCAAACTGTTGATGATATTCACGCAGGCTGGGGAGGAGATGCTGACTCATGCGCTCGCGCTGCAGCCGTAGGGTCATGACAAAGTCGGCATCTACCAGCGCCGCTTCCAAATCAGTGTGCTGCACTAATTTGCGAGTGAGTTCCGGCGGATCGACGGGCGATCGCTGAAACGCTTCGATAAACCCTGGGGGCAGCAGCGTCGGTGGTCCAGCCAGATGCACCTCAGCACCACAGGCCGCCAGACTCCACAGGTTAGAGCGGGCCACCCGCGAGTGAATGATGTCACCGACGATCGCAATTTTCTTGCCCTGCAGCGCCGTAATGGTCGGTTTTTCCGGATTGAGCACCGTACAGAGGGTCAACAGATCTAAGAGGGCCTGAGACGGATGCTCATGCTGCCCGTCCCCTGCGTTCAATACGCCGACGCCGGTTTTAATCCGGTCGAGCTCGGCGGCGATCGCTTGGGGCACCCCCGTTGCCGCATGGCGAATAATCATCAGGTCGGCCCCCATCGCCAGGTAGGTTTTCGCCGTATCGAGGATGGTTTCACCTTTGGTGAGCGAAGAACTGCCGGGGGCAAAATTGAGCACATCTGCCGACAAGCGCTTCGCCGCTAGCTCAAAGCTGCTGCGGGTGCGGGTCGAGGGCTCAAAAAACAAATTGGTGACCACTTTGCCCTGCAGGGTCGGCACCTTTTTGTTGCGGCGAGAGAGCACATCGCGAAAGCTCACAGCAGTATCCACCACTGTTGCATAATCGGTCGGGGTCAACCGTGATAACGAGAGAATGTGTCGATGGTTCCAAACGGTCTCAGCCACAGCGGCATCCTATTTCAGCGCATCAGTCAGGAGGGCACCCACCCATGATCATCGTCAGCTTACATCGCTTTGCCCATTGGCCCCGGCAATTTTTGCGGGCATTGGGCTGGGGTAGCAGCCTAGGCATAGCGGGGGCGATCGCCACTGCCTCAATATTCACCCCTGTCGCCGTGGCCAACTCGCCACAGATGATCACTCAGCAGCTCAGCGAGTTGACGACCGTTGAGTCTGCCACCGAGCAATTTTGGGACGCCGCGATCGCGAACAGTCCCCCTGGCATGACCGTGATTTTTTACACCCCAACGGCTACCTGCGACACTTATGCCGGTGACCTCACAATGGTTGCGGCTGACCACGCCATTCCCCAAGTCGTGCAGCGGTTAGTCACTGACCAAACACCGCAGCTCATTAACTTTGAATTGGCGGGCTACCGTGTCCAGCCGCCAACCGACGACGGCACGGTGACCATCGATTTTCGCCGCAATCCCCATGCCGAGCGCCACTTTATCTCGCTCTCAATTTGCGAGCAGCGCGTCCTGTTCGGCAGTTTGCGCCAAACGCTATTGCAAAATCCGGCGCTAGAGATTAATCAGGTGCGTTTTACTGAACGCGGTCGCCCGATTGAGTTTTAGGCCATCTCATCGTGGGTTTAGACGGCAGAGGATGGGCGCGACTCCCCGTTGTCGTACACCCTGAACTATCCATTCATTAGAGGTTGTTCAAAGCTATGCCAGTGAGGACTGTCTGCACGGGTGAACCTCACCGCCTGTGGCACCTCTCCTTTTGAAGGAGAGGTTTAGTCAAAGTCTGCTGAAGGGATGCACCTCAATGTGACCGGAGTACCAGTTCCTCTTTTCCCTTCTTGGGAGGGGTGCCGTAGGCGAGGTGGGTTCGATCTCCCCAGCACCCGTAACCAACCCACCCTGTGGCCCCTCCCAGGAGGGGAAATGTGATCTGCTTTGCCTCAAGCTAAATTACGGAACTTAATATAATCCTCGTTCCTCAGGGGAAGGTTGCCGTGTCACCGGGCGATCCCATTAACCCATCTACGCCTGCCATCACACCGAATTGAGCAACTGAGCCACCTGGGCATCCCACAGGGCGCGGTCAACCCCAATAAGTTGATGATGTCCTGCCTCGGGGGAAACAACCAGTTGTTTCGGCGCGGAGATGTTGGCAAATAATGCGTTGATTTCAGCCACCGTAGTCCATTTATCTTGCTCGCCATGAATCAGCAGCGTGGGGCAGTTGATCGCCGGGGCAAAGTGGATCGGGTTATGTCGAAATCCGTTCACCCCATGTTGCACGCTACCCCAAAATACCAGCAGCTCCGCAGTCGGAAACGCGGGCAGGCCGTGATACCGCAGACGGCTTCTTACCGCATTCAGAAAGTGCGCAAAGGGCAGTTCTAAAATAACGGCATCGGGGGTAATGCCCGCTTGAGCGATCGCCCGCATGATGGCTACACTGCCCATCGAAACGCCATAGAGAATCGTCGGTGTCGGCAGATCTAACTCTGCCGCATACTGCAGCGATCGCACCACGTCTTGAGCTTCCTTCATGCCAATGGTGATGGTGTTGCCGCTAGAGCCGCCTACCCCTTGGAAATCCACCAGCAGGCAGTCATAGCCCAGCTGTGTAAACGTCTGCGCTGGACTGATGAGTTGGCTACCCTTCGTACCCAAATTGCCGGGAAACAGGAGCACGGTGCCCCGAGGGGCAGCGGTCGGCGTCGGGACGAACCACGCTTCTAAAAACCCATCGCCCTGGAGGGGAATCTGATGGGTGGCATAGTCTAAGCCGCGATCGCTGGGCAGGGTCGTAGACACTGGCTTGGCCACCCCCAGGCCTACCTGGCCCGGCGATCGCACATGGGTCATGTGATAGGTCATCAAAAAGGTCGGCACATTCAGAACGATCAGCAGCGCCATCAAGCTGCCCCATAGCCAGCGATGGGAACGGTCGCGAGCCAAGACGGGCGGCTCAGTGGGCGGCACTCGCCCTTGCCAGATCTGTACGCCCAAGGCCCCGAGATAACAGAGCAAGCCACCGCAGAGGAAAAAAGCGCCCACGGGCTGAAGCGGCAGCACCCAGACATTGAAGATGCCGAATCGGTGCAGCGTCGCCAAGAGCAAGGCCAGCCCGACTAACAGCAAAAGGGCGAGCGTCCCCGTTCGAACTAAGGACCGACGTAGAGTATTCATGGCTCAAGCTGTAGGGAATTGAGTTTGCTAGGCAAAGCGGCCACTTTTTAGAGATCAGCCCACCCTGGAGGGACACATCCGTGATTTATCCTCAGGACTTGTGCAGTTGCATCCGGTTTTAGACCCCTTGCGTGAGTCCTACCCCTGTAGAAAATGGCGAGGCTAACATTTGATGCCGCTTGATTAAAGGCCATCCCAACGATCTTCACTGGTGATCGCGGCCATTCCGCAGTGTCAAACTCTGCAACGTTTAAATGCGTTTGCCCACGGCTTGTACCCCGGCCGATCACCCCCAATTGCTGAACGATTTTCCATAGCAATTTCACGGACGTTCCCTTTAGAATGAAATTCTGACCGTCGCCAAAAACTTCAACGGGTGCGGTTAGAAACTTAAACTCATCCACCCCCGGTGTCATGACATTGGGGGGCATTTTTGTTGTCGCTAGTGACATCCTGATGGCATTTTCCTCCGTCGTTCGCGCCCTAGGGCGATCGCCCCTCACCACCGAAATTCTGAACAAGCTGCAGCAGTCGCCGCCAGTCAAACTCAGCGGTGCCCCCCGCCTGCCCCGAGGCTTAGTGGCCTCGGCGTTGGCCAAAACCTCTGATGCGCCGCTGTTGGTGGTCACCGCCACGCTGGAGGAAGCTAGCCGCTGGGCGATTCAGCTAGAGGCCATGGACTGGCGTACCGTGCATTTTTATCCCACCTCCGAAGCGTCACCCTACGACCCCTTTGACCACGCCTCTGAAATGACCTGGGGCCAACTGCAGGCGCTAGCTGACCTGACTCGCGGCGTTGAGTTAGAAAACACCGCTATCGTCACCACCGAGCGCGCCCTGCAGCCCCACCTGCCCCCCGTGACGGTACTCAAAGACTATTGCCTCGCTCTCACCACCGGGCTCGAAATCAACCTCAAAGATCTCTCCCTGCGCTTGGCTCGCCTGGGCTATGAAAAGGTGTCACTGGTCGAAACCGAAGGCCAGTGGGCACAGCGAGGCGACATTATTGATGTGTTTCCGGTCTCGTCGGAGCTGCCGATTCGCCTGGAACTGTTTGGCGATGAGCTAGAGCGCATCCGTGAGTTTGATCCGGCCTCGCAGCGATCGCTCGACGCCATCTCCCGCCTGGTGCTCACCCCCACCGACTATGTGCCGTTGATTCTGGATGCTCTGCGCGATCGCCAGCGGCTGGAGGCGTTGTTTCCGGCTGAGGCTTTAGAGGGAGTTGCCGACGGCATTTTCCCCGAAGGCGTGCGGCGGTGGTTGGGATTAGCCTTTGACCGGCCCGCTTCCCTGCTCGACTATCTGCCCGAAAACACCTTCATTGCGCTGGATGAACCCGATCAGTGTCAGGCTCACAGCGATCGCTGGGTTGAACATGCGGAAGAGAACTGGCAGGCGCTGCAGAGTTCGGAACTGGGCGAGCGGAGTGCGGCGCTGAGCGCAGCCAAGGAGCTACCGAGACTGCATCGGCCCTTTGAGGAAACGCTCGAAGAACTGGCCCTATTTACCACGGTGCATTTAACGGAACTGGCGGAGGAAAAGGCGGGTCTGAATCTATCTAGTCGTCCGGTACCCGCGATTCCCCATCAGTTTGGCAAGCTGGCGGAAACCATTCGCGGCGAGCGCGATCGCCGCTTTGCCACCTGGCTGATTTCAGCCCAGCCCTCCCGCTCCGTCGCCCTCTTGCAGGAGCACGACTGTCCAGCCCAATTCATCCCCAACCCGCGCGACTACCCTGCCATCGAAAAACTGCAGGGCCAGCATGTGCCGGTGGCGCTAAAGTACTCTGGCTTAGCGGAGCTAGAAGGGTTCGTGCTGCCCACCTTCCGCATCGCGGTGGTGACCGATCGCGAATTTTTTGGTCAGCACAGTCTGGCGACGCCAGGCTATGTGCGCAAGCGGCGCAAAGCCACCTCTAAGCAGGTCGATCCCAACAAAATGAAGCCGGGAGACTTCGTTGTTCACCGCAACCACGGCATTGGACGCTTCCTAAAGCTCGAAAGCCTCACAGTTGATCGCGAAACGCGGGAATATCTGGTCATCCAATACGAAGACGGCCTGCTGCGGGTGGCGGCGGATCAGGTCGGCTCCCTATCCCGCTACCGTTCCACCAGCGATCGCCCGCCCACCCTCAACAAAATGACGGGCAAAGCCTGGGAAAAAACCAAAGGCCGCGCCCGCAAAGCCGTGCAAAAGGTGGCGGTGGATCTGCTCAAGCTCTATGCCCATCGGGCGCAGCTCCAGGGATTCACCTTTCCCATCGATACGCCCTGGCAGCAAGAGTTGGAAGACTCGTTTCCCTATCAGGCGACGCCCGATCAGCTCAAGGCCGTGCACGACGTGAAGCTAGATATGGAGAGCGATCGCCCGATGGATCGCTTGGTCTGTGGCGATGTTGGCTTCGGCAAAACCGAGGTGGCGGTGCGGGCCATTTTCAAAGCCATCAACTCCCACAAACAGGTGGCAATGCTGGCACCCACCACGATTCTCACCCAGCAGCATTACCACACCCTGAAGGAACGCTTTGCCCCGTACCCGATTCAGGTCGGCCTGTTGAACCGCTTCCGCACTGCGCAAGAAAAGAAGGACATTCTGCAGCGGCTCAAGACCGGTGAACTCGATGTGGTCGTCGGTACCCATCAACTGCTGGGCAAATCAGTGAATTTCAAAGATCTGGGTCTGCTCGTGGTGGATGAAGAGCAGCGCTTTGGCGTCAACCAAAAGGAAAAAATCAAAGCCCTGAAATCGGAGGTGGATGTGCTCACCCTCAGCGCCACACCGATTCCGCGCACTTTGTACATGGCCCTATCTGGCGTGCGCGAAATGAGTCTGATCACTACGCCACCACCCTCCCGCCGCGCCATCAAAACCCATCTGTCGCCCTACGATCCCGAAGCGATTCGCAGTGCGGCGCGACAGGAGCTCGATCGCGGCGGCCAAATTTTCTACGTCGTCCCCCGCGTCGAAGGCATTGAAGAAGTCTCCGCCCGTCTACGGGAATGGATTCCCGGGGCCCGCATTATGGTCGCCCACGGCCAAATGCAAGAGGGCGAACTGGAATCCACCATGTTGGGTTTCAGCAGCGGCGAAGCGGACATTTTGGTCTGTACCACGATCATTGAATCAGGGCTCGACATTCCCCGTGTCAACACCATCTTGATTGAAGACGCCCAAAAGTTCGGCCTGTCCCAGCTGTATCAGCTCCGGGGTCGGGTCGGGCGATCGGGCATTCAGGCCCACGCCTGGCTGTTTTATCCCCGTCAGCAGTCCCTCACGCCCAAAGCTCGCCAGCGCCTGCGGGCGATTCAAGAGTTCGCCCAGCTCGGTTCGGGCTATCAGCTAGCCATGCGCGACATGGAAATTCGCGGTGTTGGTAACCTGCTCGGCATGCAGCAGTCAGGGCAAATGGATGCTGTCGGCTTCGACCTCTATATGGACATGCTGGAGGAAGAGATTGCCGAAATTCGCGGTCAGGAGATTCCTAAGGTGGACGACACCCAGGTGGATCTCAAGGTGACGGCCTTCATCCCCAACGACTACATCGACGATACGGAACAGAAGATGAGCGCCTATCGCGCCCTCGCCGCTGCTGATAGCAAGCGTGAGCTGGCCCAAGTCGCTGCTGACCTCAACGATCGCTACGGCCCGATTCCTTTCGCGACGGAACAGCTCATCCGCATCCTGGAACTCAAGCAGCTCGGCAAACAGCTCGGCTTTGCCCGCATCAAACCCGAAGGCAAACAGCACATCATCCTCGAAACCCCGATGGAAGAACCCGCCTGGAAGCTACTCTTTGACAAGGTGCCCGGTCACCTGAAATCGCGCTTTGTTTACGCGGGCGGCAAGGTGATGGTGCGCGGTCTCGGCGTGCTCAAGCCCGAAAAGCAGGTAGAAAACCTGGTGGACTGGTTCAAACTCATGCAGGCGGGGCTCAACGATCGCGAACTGGTGCAGGCGTAAATCTGGCAGCCGCTCTCGCGACTATCGGGAAACTCGAGTGATGTCTGCCGGGTGAGCATGCGATCGCTCGACGCCTATAACAAGTGCAGCTTTGAGCCGTAGGTTTTGACTTAGCGAGAATTTTGCTGATCTCACTCGCCCGACCTGAAAGCTCAGAATCCTGCTTTATAAGCCTTCTAAATACTGCAGCAGATCTGCCATTACCTGAGGCTGGGGTTGAAACTGCGGCATCGGCGGCGTCTTGCCACTCACGACCTGCTTAATCAACTTGACCTTCGACTTGCGGGCAGAGACGCTCAGCAGACTGGGGCCAACCTCACCCCCAGCGCCGAGTCCGTGACAAACAGCACAGTTCATCTGAAAGATTTCTTGACCGCGATCGCCATCACCCTGCAAAGCTAAAACATCTTGAACGTAGGGATCAGTTGCCTGGGCGTGGCGAACGGTGAGCACCGACCCCAGCACCACCAGCAGCATGACTACGAAGGTCAGCACCTGCCGTAGACCAGACCGCGATGGGGGCAATTCCTTTTCTAGGGCGTCGTCACTCAAGGCCAAAATTCTAGTTACGTTTCGTTATTAACATAGCTTAAAGATGTCTCATAAAGCCTCACAGAAAACCTTGATTTAAGGTTTTTGGTTTGCGAAAGATTAAGCAAGTCGCGTCCTTTTCCAGAATTCACCGCGAACTGCTCAGGTGAGATGAGATAATAAACCTTAGCCAAAAGTTTATTGCTGTGATGGAAAGGAGTCGTTAGGCATGGTTGAACCCCTTTTGAGTGGAATTGTGTTGGGTCTGATTCCGATAACGCTAGCGGGGTTGTTTGTGGCGGCCTACATGCAGTATCGCCGGGGCAATCAGCTTGACCTGTGATTTGAGTCAGCATTAGCTAACAGCTTTGCCAGACGAGCTTAATAATACCGTCTACCTTGGCCCACCCCATACGGATAGGCCAGGTCGGCCCTTAGAGTTTGTGGTAGGCTCAGCGATCGCTGAGCCTACCTGTTTTTATGGCGCTAGTTTTATGGGCAGGTGTTGAGACTGTAGTCCTTCGGCTGCCAGGCAGGCAGTGCCAAAAGAGGCCAGGGTTGAAGGAGCGACAGCTACAGGCAGCGCTAAGCAGCGCTGACGAATGGTCAGCCAGGTGGAATTTTGCGCACCGCCCCCAGCGGTCAAGATTTGGGTTGGGGCAGTCGCGCCTAGCTGGGTCAATAGATCATAGCCCTGCGCTTCGATGCGGGCGACGCCTTCAAGCAAGCCGTGCAAAAATGCGGCATCAGCCTCAGGGCGAGGCGACAGTCGCGGCGGCCAAGTGGGATCATTGATGGGAAACCGCTCCCCCGGTTGAGTCAGCGGATAGTAATCGAGAGGAGACGGGCGATCGCCCTCAATTTGCGCGCTCAGAGCCTGTAGCTCGGCATCGGTAAAATACTGCTTAAGCACTGCTCCGCCGGTATTGGACGCGCCGCCCACCAGCCACAGGTCGCCCAGTCGATGACTGTAGATGCCATAGCGGCTGTCATCCACCCGAGTTTTGCTCAGTAATTTAATAACTAATGTGGAGCCGAGTGAAGTAACTGCTTCCCCTGGCGATCGCGCCCCGCTGGCTAAAAAGGCGGCGATGCTGTCGGTGGTGCCCGCCATGACAGTGCAGGGGGGGGGCAGGCCGTAGTGATCGCTAGCGGCGGCGGAAACTTGACCAAAGCAGTCACCCGGCGCATAAATGTGGGGCAACAGCCTGTTCAGACCCAACGACTTTAGCCAGTCTGGATAGGCCAGTGCCTCCACGTCGTAGCCGAGTTTGAGCGCGTTGTGGTAGTCACTGAGTCCCAACTGACCGTGTAATTGATAGGCGAGCCAATCAGCTTGGTGTAGCAGGTACCGCGCTTGCTGAAATACGGGAGTCGGCAGGGTGGCTCGCCACCAAAGGAGTTTGACCAGACTGGAGGTGGCACTCAGTACCGGACTGCCTGCTGGCGCGATTTCTTGGAGTTGGGCCTGCTGCGCTTGTCCGCAGGCGTTGTTGTACAACAGCGGCTCGATCAGCGGTTGTCCCTGATCATCGCAGAGCAGCACAGTGGCAGAGGTGCCGTTGATCGCGATCGCGACCATATCTGACGCGATGGCGGCCGGGATACTCTGCAAAAGCTGCTCTAAGACGGCTTGCCAGAGACGATAGTCAGCACTCGAGGCTGATGCTCCATAGGCTTGTTCATCCTGCCAGACAACCTGGCGAGCCGCGTTAATGACGGTCAGGCGGGCTCCTGAAGTACCAAAATCGAGACCGGCAGCATAAGCCATAGCAATGCGAGCATGATAGAAACGCCTTCCCTATTGTGGTCGAGCCGTGACGGCGATTTTTCTCCCTGAGCGAAACTTATTTTTGCCTGCGGCCAGTCACCTCCTCATCCATGAGAATGAGCTAGAGTCACCGTTGCCAGAGGGATCGCTTACTTAGAGGCATCATTGGCAGGGTTAAAAAACACACTTTTCTCACCCACTCTGGCTCAATGCCAATTTAATCAAATGATAGGGAATAAGGCTTAATAGCTATTGAGTTTTATCTATGTTTTTATGGGTTCTGCGAGCGGCAATCTTGCCTCATCTTTTAAACTATTTAATAAAGGCATAATGTCCTATTTTTTGGCTGAGTCTTAATTGCTTCATTTTGTCAATTTTGCTTGACCTGATGACAAGGTTGGAGAGTGGATCTTGGTCGCATCGGCTACTGTTTTATTTCGTCTCTATAGTCCCTGTCTCGGCTCTTTTGGCGATCACGTTGCCTGATTTGGGTGCACGGCTGGAGGAACGCCTTGATTTCTTCTGATTGCTCCTGAAGAGCCTGGATGACGTCCGTTTTTTGTGATTGGCACCGCTACAATACAGACACGCTTGCTTGGCCAGTCAACCTCAAACCTTAATTTTTAGTAAGAAATAAGCCATCAGAAAAAAATGTCGTTTTATAAGGTTTTGGGAAGGGTTTGCTCTTCTCAATGGGTCTTCTGATTTGACGGTTTGATCAAGCTTGGGTTTGTTCTCTCAGGAGAAGCTAGTGCTCGAAAATTTACTTCCCCCGCTCAATAGTCACAACTTGCCGTATCCCGACACGATTCATCCCATCGTGGTGCATTTTGTGATTGCGATGGTGTTGTTTGCCATTGTGTGTGATGCCCTTGGCTTCTTTACCAAGAATCCACGCCTGCTAGAAGTGGGCTGGTGGAATATATTTGCCTCGACCACCTGGATTTTTGTGGCCGTGATCTTTGGCCAGATTGAGGCCGGACTCGCTTCACCGTATCCAGCCGTGGTCAGCGATTTGAATCTACACACCCTGATTGGCTGGTCCCTATCTGGGATTTTGGCGGTAATTACGGGCTGGCGCTACATCATTCGGCTCCGCAGTAAGGACTCTCTACCCGTTGCTTACATCGGGCTCAATGGCTTTTTGTTGGCCCTAGTGCTCTTTCAGACCTATCTCGGCGACAAGTTGGTCTGGGTTTATGGGTTGCACACCGAAGCGGTGGTTGAGGCCGCTCGGGGAGGGCTATTGTAATGATTCTGTCGTCCTTCTCGGCACCGACAGTGGTGGCTACCGCCAATGGCTTGCCCTACAGCATCCCGATTCATCCTAATTTGGTGCATTTGACGCTGGGGTTATTCATTTTGGCGATCGCCTTCGATATTGTGGCCGCCCTCTATCCACTAGAGAAGCCCATCTTCAAATTTCTGGCCATTCCCGTTCTCAGTTCCAATTTGTACGATGTGGGCTGGTTCAACATGGTGGCTGCCGCGATCGTTACCTTTTTTACCGTGGCGGCGGGGTTTTACGAAATCATCTTGGCCGAGCCGCCGATGGATACGGTGAGCCCCTGGGGTTTAGGGGCGATGGACACGATGGTCTGGCACGGTGTCGGTGGGGTAGTGCTGCTCGGCTTGATTGTCGGGATGACGATTTGGCGAGGCTTTCAACGCTATCTATGGCGCGAAGATCGAGCGCGACAGGTGCAATGGAGCTACCTACTAGCTGGGCTCGGCATCTTTGTCCTGATGTTTTTTCACGGGACTTTGGGAGCGCACTTGGCCGCTGATTTTGGTGTTCATATCACTGCCGATCGCCTGTTGCGCTCTGGCCTTGACCCCAATGCCCAACTGCTGAATGTGCTGATCAAGACTTTGAGGCCCTAACCGCTATGAATCGACGCACGATTATCAGACTGACGGTGTTGGCGATCGCCGATCTCCTTGTCAGTCTGTGGATGGGGCAACAAGCCTACAACTGGATGCCGCCGCAAGCCTCAGCGGAATCGATGCTGGTGGATAATCTGTTCAGCTTTATGACCACCATCGGCAGCTTCATCTTTTTTGGCGTGATGGGGACGCTGCTCTATTCCATCATTTATCAGCGCGCGCCCAAATATGACTCTAGCGATGGCCCACCCATTGAGGGCAATATCAAACTCGAAGTGGTGTGGACAGCGATTCCGATCTTGCTGGTGATTTGGATCGCGGGCTTTAGCTATCAAACCTACGATCGCATGAGCATTTTGGGGGCGATCGAACCTCGGGCAATGGGCATGGCCACGGCGGCCGCTGACACTCTGGCGGTTGAAGCTGCTACGCCGGAACCGATCGAGGTCTATGCGCGCCAGTGGGCTTGGGAGTTTTACTATCCCGAGCAAGACATTCGCAGCACGGAATTGCACTTACCGATTAATGAACGAGCGCAGCTCTTGCTGTCTTCTGAGGACGTACTCCACGGCTTCTTTGTCCCGGCCTTTCGCATCAAGCAAGACGTCGTACCCGGTCGCGCCATCGACTTTGAGTTCACCCCCATTCGAGCCGGACGCTATCGGCTGCGCGACTCGGAATATAGCGGCACCTACTTTGCCGCCAATCAAACCAATGTGGTGGTGGAATCGGCCGACGATTATCAACAGTGGCTGGCCCTCGCCGCCGCCACTCCACCCACCCCAGCTGAAAACGTTGCCTACGAAGAATTTAACCGCGCGACTGAGAACGCGGTCGATTTAGGGTGGCAGACCATCAAACCGGCTCCTGCCCCCGTTGTTAATTACGCCAGTTCCGAGGAGGATTCCTATGAGTAATGCATCTTTGGAAGCGGTACAGCCGAGCTTGCAGCCCCAGCCGGGAGCCCCGGATAACTGGCGACGGTTCTTTACCTTCAGCACCGATCACAAAGTCATCGGTATTCAGTACATTGTCGTGGCGTTCGTCTTCTTCTTGTTTGGCGGGCTGCTGGCGATGGTGATGCGGGGTGAATTACTGACCCCCGAAGCGGATCTCGTCGATCGCACCGTCTACAACGGGCTGTTCACCATGCACGGCACCATCATGCTGTTCATGTGGACCTTCCCCATGCTGAACGGTCTGGCTAACTATCTAGTGCCTTTGATGATTGGCGCGCGGGATATGGCCTTTCCCCGATTGAATGCCGCTGCCTTTTGGCTGGTACCGCTATTCGGGGTGATTCTCACCGTGAGCTTTTTTGTGCCCGGTGGGCCTTCCCAGTCGGGCTGGTGGGCCTATCCACCGGTGAGTTTGCAAAACCCTACCGGCAATTTAATTAACGGCCAGTCCTTGTGGATTTTAGCGGTGGCGCTGTCAGGCATTTCCTCCATCATGGGGGCGGTGAATATCGTCACCACCATTTTGCGCATGCGGGCACCCGGTATGGGCTGGTTCCAAATGCCCGCCTTTTGCTGGACCGTGCTAGCAGCACAGCTGATTCAGCTCTTTGGTCTACCAGCGCTGACGGCAGGGGCCGTGATGCTGCTGTTTGACTTGACGGTGGGCACCAGCTTCTTTAATCCAGAACTGGGCGGCGACCCGGTCTTATATCAACACTTTTTCTGGTTTTACTCGCACCCGGCAGTGTATGTCATCATCCTGCCGATTTTCGGAGTGTTCTCCGAAGTGTTTCCGGTTTACTCTCGCAAGCCCCTGTTCGGCTATCCGGTAGTAGCGGTCTCATCCCTCATCATTACGGGCTTGAGCGGCATCGTCTGGGTGCATCACATGTTCGCCAGCGGCACCCCCGGTTGGATGCGGATGCTGTTTATGTTCACCACCATGACAATTTCTGTCCCCACGGGCATTAAGGTGTTTGCCTGGGTGGCCACAATTTGGGGCGGTAGGTTACGACTGAACAGCGCGATGCTCTTCGCCTTGGGTGGCTTGTCGATGTTCCTGTTTGCGGGCATCACCGGCATCATGCTAGCGTCGGCCCCCTT
>ERZ1740065.1337-NODE-1337-length-14669-cov-12.347270_pt1 | contig 14669 bp, 10 predicted proteins | sample MGYA00581738_ERZ1740065 | MGnify/ENA primary metagenome ERZ1740065 (study PRJEB43018, sample SAMN04849749) | marine metagenome | isolation source: floating plastic debris | place: Pacific Ocean | collected 2008-09-01 | study: EMG produced TPA metagenomics...
ATTATCCTTTCTGATGATTTTCGATGAGCTATGAGTATGTTTTTTTCCAATACTAGCATTCATCTCTCTCCCTCTCCCTCTCTCTCTCCCTCTCTCTATCTATCTCTATCTCTCTCTATCTATCTCTCTATCTCTCTCTCTATCTCTCTCTCCCTTCCATATGGAATTTTCAATAATTAGTGAGTAGATTAACAGCTCGAGCAAATCCACAACTCATAAATAGATTGTTGAAGAACCTGTCCATCATGTACTCATTGAGCTCGCGTATTCTGATGACCCTAAATGAAGCTCATATCTCAATTAGCTGGTCATTATGATTAAAGTTCCTTGCGTTCTCTCATTTTCGTGGGGCGCACCTCCCATTGGTGCCCCAATGGACATCCTCAGTTGTAGTCACAAATTGTAATATAAAAAATTATGCTTGAGAATTGTTTGGCTTTGAGGCACGGAAGTGTATCATAACTTTTTTGCTACGCAAGCATTGCATCTAAGAAAAAAGAGTAACCCACATTATGTGTCTATGGACCGTCCAGTGCTCGCCAATATCCCGCACTGGTAACAGCACTACACTGCACTGCTTGCCACACTTGTTGTGACCGTATCCGTGCCTCCCTGCCTCCCTGCCTCCTTCTATGATCAACGGTTTACAACATCCCGTACTCCTAAACGTTTTTATCTTGAATGACCTTGAATATTTGCCAAGTAAAACTTTTACCAAACCAATTCCAACTGCAGTTTTTGTGTGTTCTCCCTGTAGCCCACCATCCAGATGACTCATACACTTCCAGCTAAGATACCGGTCCATCATGTAGTGGTGTCACGTAGTCGTGTTGGAAATCGGGACATGTTTTCCAGACTGTCGTCTCCTGAGGAAACAAAGCTGAATAGCCTAGTCAGACCTGCTCACCGATTGATTGACTATCAAGCCTGCATCTGCGTGAAATCGCAGCGCTGCATGATCGCCCACCACAGTGTGCAAAACTCAATGCAGTTGATCAGAGCCACGCATGAAAAACTGTTCCTTGTGGGATTCTGTGGGCCAGAGATAAGCTGTGAAATGTATGAAAATCAAATCAGCATAGAACATCCTGCCAGCTTACAGCTTATCGATAGGTTTAAAGTCAGCTAATCCTCTAAAGCATCTCAAAATACAGTGCCAGAAAACATAATTGAGTGATGCTTGCTAATCCTAACAAAGACACTTGATCACTTGGATAGTGTGAGAGCGCTGTGTTTGTCAAAGAATTATGCATCTAACACCGTCTCATTCATGGTTCTACAGTCCATCCTTGGAGTATAGCTCTAGCGAACGCTGGACTCTTTGACGCATGCAGTTCTTCGAATGATATGAGTTAGCTTCAATAATCATCGTACCACTCTTTGCGTAAAAAATAGAACATTCTCAACCAATCAAATTTTTGACAAGCTGCGTAACTCCAAATGAAACTCATAGTCTAACCCTTGAGTATAAAAACAGCAGCCTGTCTATCAGAGAGTCACACTTGTAGTAGAATCCAAACCATCACTAACATATACCATGAAGGTCTTTGCTGTCGCTCTAGCTCTATGCTGCCTTGCTGCTGGAACCAGCGGTAAGTTTAACTATTTAGTAGCCTTCTATGCTCCTAGTCAAAGCATTAATTATGATCAAGTCTGAGATGAACAATTATATATTTTTGCTCCTTCTGTATCTAGTGAAGGATATTATGTTTGTGAAGTGCTGTCGACAGCGAGGTATAGTTGACTACCCCAGATTTACTCACCGAATCAATGGCATGGATGTGAAGCATCTCACTTTCATTAGTGTCACGATATAGCCATGGTTCTGAAATCTGTTGTAGCCCTTCTGTGTGAAGATCACAATGACTGCCCTGGTAGTTGGTGGTGTGACCAGAGGGATCATCAGTGTAAACCTCCCGTCTAATGAAAGCTTCCTGTTGCTGCAGCCCAGGAAAATGGAAACCGTACGCTGAACCCAATTGAAGTTAACTCTTTTTCGGAGATAGACCATTAAATAACTGCAAAAGCTTATCATAAGAGACTTCAATTGTTTGCCTAAAGCTCCTGGTCAGCTATGTATGAACTATTGAGTCTCATTCAACAATATAATCACACATATCGCTACCCTCTAACACAAAGATATATTAACATTATATTAGTATATTATTATATTATCACGTTTGACCTTTATATCAATAATATCTGACAGCCACTACCAACAAGTTGTCGATGAGGAGGAAATTAAGAGTGAAAATCAGCACCAGTTGTTTTTGGAAAAGTATATTATATGATTATAGGCATAAAGTCTATCAGCTCACAAATGTTGATGAACATCAAAGACAGCCTGTGAACTAAACTGTGAGGAAATGTACAACCTGTTTAGATGGTACAAGCATTTGCAGTAACTAAGCTTTGTGAGCTGCATGCATTCTTGAGGCATGCCCAGTATTTCATGACTGAAAAGAGAGTACTATATGTCAGCGTGAGCTATTCAGGAGATGGTCCTTTTGACTTCCGCCTCATCATGCAGCAAAGTAGAATTGCTAAGTCAGGTCTGTCTCTCCCCAACCGACATGCCATCCTGTCGTAGATATGCACTTATGATCGTGTGTAGCACCAAGTACAGTTGACAAGCAATGACTGTGTAGTACTTTCTGCTGTGGTACATGACTATCGCTGATGACCAGCCAAGTTATGCAGTTGGAAAACTTCGCTTTTGTTATTCTCATCATAGATATTCGTGGATGCGGCACATGCGGGAACGTGCAGGTATGGGCATGTATGGGCGGGTACGTGCAGAAATGTGCAGGAGTGTGCGGTGATGCCTGTACGCAAGTGCATGTGTGCGTGCGTGCACGAAAATCAGCAGGAGAATGACACAAACGATGAAATCTAAAGGAAGTTAAATCAAGGCATTATTCTCCCTTTGACCACACATCCAACATCCAGTCAGCTAAAATCACAAATTTGCGACCTTCAATTTTTGCTCATAGGTGACTTAATCAACTTGAATACTGGTGAAATAAATAAGTCAGAGAAAAGCAATGAGTAATGATATAATATGAACGCTCTGGACAATTATATCCAAGAACAAGCAGGGCATTTCGGTGTCAACACTCACAATCAGATGGTAATTAACTTTAATGGCATGAAAATGTAGTGATCACTCTCTGGTCATGCAGTCTGGCTATTTTTAGGTTTCCTTCCTAGAAAGCATCATCACAATCATGCTTTCAAATCCCACGGTTTGTGTTTCCATGTATCAAAACAGGCTTTATTGAGTTGTCGGCATATAGAATGACGTTCTTCCAGGACACTGCATACAACCATGCGAGTCGGCTGATGTTGTCAAAGTGGCATTATTCAATTTTCAATCATTTCCAATTGGATGCACGAGGACAAAATACAACAGCAGCTGTGTCCTAAAATTTTTGGTGGAAAGTCTTGACTTCTTTGGCGTTATCTAGAAACCAACCGCTGTGGTATGGCAGCAACACACAGACTTCAATTGGTTAACCTTTTTTCTTTCCTAGTTGAGGGAAGAAGATGTTTATGGCACATACCACTGAGCGTAGCTGGAAACTTAACATATACTAGTGCTAACAGAACAAAGTATCCTACGCATGATATCCTTTCTGGTTCAAAATAAGGAACAAGGGTGCTATGTTTGATTGGTTATACGACAAGAGGCCACACTGAGCACTAGCATGCTTTGAGCAGACCCTACTTTACGGTCAAGATCGAATGCTTCGTGCTGTATGAAGTAGGATAAATGTATCTCTTATCGACAGCACACATAGATGGTTCTCGGAAACACCAGTATTTGGGGTGGAAGTGAGTGAGTCACGCGATAGCAACCTACTGTGAGGCAAACATTAGCTGAATGGAGCAGAACTTTGAACTTGACAGACTGCTGTGGAGGATGGTTAGGAAATAGGGGAAAGCATGGCATTAACAGATTATGGTGTTTCGTTGAGTTAAGCAACATACAGCTGTGCGTAATGCAAAATGATTTTCCCTTCAATTGCAGTCAATGCTCTCAGCATACCTTGTTGAATAAATCAATAATAATGACTCCAAGATTACCATTGGGTAGGTAATAGCCATCCCTCACAGTATCAGCGCTTTTAAATCTATTTGGATTTAAGTGAACAGCTGATTAACTTTGATGTGCTACCCAAAGCATTGAAGAGCACAGTTGTATAACCCTAAAAAACGCAGCCATTGTTGATCAAATTTATTAAGGTCTATATGAGAAATTAAATTATGTTGACCACAGAGTTGGAATTTGCATGCAACATGGAATATTTCTGTAGTTCCAGCAGCCTGCACTACTGAGGACGTCACTATACCAGAGCAGAACAAGACGTGCTGGCTGGGTCTGGTTATTGGTGCATGATGTGTTTCATGGTGTCTGGTAACATGTCCCACATTCGTCAATCGTATTCAGTCTCACCTGGTGTTTCTCACATTGCAGAGATTATTTGTTTGAAAACAGCAAGGCCTATGTTTGGTTTCGTTAAGATCCATTGCAAAATCCGATAGCCACTAACAAAATGGTTTTATGCTATTCAATTCACTTCGGAATATTCTATACTCTGATGATATCAGGTTTTTAAGTTGCCTAAGTCAATAACAACCTTTCTTTGAATCATGGGAGATGACCTCATACTCCATTAACAGGCTGTCAAGCATACTAGTTACTAATCATCCATCTTGGATTGGCTGCAGTTTAGCAGAAGAAGCCAATCCAAAGCAGAAAATTAGTGAACCTACCAATGAGAATCAAGCTAGTCAACTCCCTCCTTATTGGATGGTTTCACAGAGCCTAGTGGGAAGTTGAAGGTCACTATACCTGCAGTTTAGGAAAGTCCAGCTATGTTTATGGAGTTGTTCCTTCACATCTGTTGTGACTTTATGCAGTTATTCTCCTCTCATGAAAAACATAATTAAAAGTTACCATGACTCAACGCATTATCTGATACTGTATACGTCATAATTATTGCATGTCCAAGAAAAAGAACATGTTAGAACCTCTATATTTATCACATTAAACTTAACATTTTCTAGCCATATGTAAATGGTTGTAGTTATAGCGGAAGCATCATTTCTTGAATTTTTATATCAACATGCATGGTGTAGGAGTGTACAAGTGGAGGAACCGATTGTTTGTGCATGCGGATGAATACTAATATTTAGGTGCACTGCGTCTGAGCTAGAGTGACAGGCGTAGGGATTTCCTTGTGTACTAGATACTGGTACAGGATTATACAGCAGTGGTATTATTACCTCGGTTATCAATCATGCTACACTTTGCTATTGTAGCGGAACTCATGAAACCGCTATTTCGCTATACCTAAAGCACTGCTATAATTACTACTTGTGCAGTAAGCTTCAAACTTTTTGTTGCTAATAGAGAACTTAATTGATGATGCAGCTTAATTTGAACAGCTACCGAAGAAATGACAGCGCCGGTTAGGCTTTGTCATCTCGTTAATCGGCTTCAGTCACAATTGACACCAACAATTTTTTACTCAAACTTGATTGGTGCGGGTTCGACCACAATTTTCTAGAATAGGTGATCAACTTTGACCATCTAACATAAGTTATCGACTGCAAAAGCTAAGCGCTATACAATAGCTGACCACAAGTTTGTAGTTACTCAACTTTTTATTTTGTAAATAACAGCTAAAATAGCAATCGTTTGAAACAGCATTGATCTAAGACCTCGCTTCTTCTGCTGCCAAATCATAAATCTCTTAGGGGCCTGGGGCCTTGCAGACGTGGTACCTGTAGTCGCAGTAGTAGGCAAGGGGGCAGTCGTAATCATCCTTGCACTGTATTACTACCTCTAAAACATTTAAGAAAATTGTCAAGCTACCATAACATTGATCAACGCTCTAGGTTTTGTATACATAGATTTGTCTGGTTCATAAGGAAGAGAAAGTCAACTGAGCATTCATGTGCATACTTTAACATGTACTGCTATAGATACAGAAATATCCAAGCGGAAGCGCTTAGGTTCTTGGATTGAAACATATTTCAGGTTGCTGCCAGTCAGTTGAAGTAACTTACGACTGGTTCCAAGAGCGAGGCAGCACATAGCGACGGCGGCAGCAAAGACCTTCATAGTTGATGTTCGTGATTGCCTAAGTTTTACTGTGGAAGTGAATTCTTGCTGCAAGGGTTGCTGTTTTTATACCTGGAGTTACAGTAGGCTATATCGTTAGTTTTATGACGAATGGTAACAGAAAAACAATTCTAGAGCAAACAGAATCAGGGCTCAGAGATGTTCCATTTCTTAATATGACGGGTGGTACCATGGATATCAATGCTGAATCATACGATTCTAAGAACTACACGTGTCAAACAGGGTGACACGTGAGAGTTTCCTGTTCTCAGTAGCAGATACCCTACGTCATGAATAAGATGGTGTTCACTGCAGTTCTCTTTGGTAAAAGAATCCTTGGCTAATGCCTGCACACGCTAGAGCTTCTCAGCCAGCAGCCACAACTGAAGTGGTGCAATAGTAACGAGGTAGTTGAGCAAGAGGAGCTAAATTGTGAAGCTCTGCTGCTAGACTTAACGCAACATCTAAAAACGCCCAACTTCACAGCTACTGTTCTGTGCTCAGGACTGATCACCTCAGCATCTGGTGCTAAATAGTTATTGCCATCACGTATAGTACGATAACATTACATCAGTAGATTATTTACGTTATGCATGTCATGTGCGTTATGTACATCAATCACATTATGCTCAAGTCTGAAGGTTTGTCAGTTTGATGAATAAGGGAGATCCTGTCTGTATTAAGACATGCTGTGGGGCAGGTAGTGATTAGATATAAACACTTGGCCTTGAGTTTATTCATAAACTGGTTACAGGTCAGATATTCTGGATATATATCCGATTTCACATGGACAACGATCAATTCTGCTAGCTATACCTGACAGCATTGCTCAGCAACTGAACGTTGCACGGCACTCAGTTGGCAGTGTTCATTAGGCGCTACCAGTTCACTTGAGTGTGGATGTAGAAATCATATCAAGGATGAGAACGAGATCTGAATCAGCTATTCAACTCAGCCATATGGTGTGGCAGAAGCCTAGAGAACATGTCCTGATTCCCCAACATTGCTACGTGAGAGCACTGCACGTGACGCCAGTATCTTAACTGGAAGTGCATGAGTAATATAACTGTGATGTACGAACAGTGCAAAAAACTTTACTTGGAATTATTTTTGCATCAATTTAGCCTTCTAAACCCAAGACTATTCAAGATAAAAATAGTTAGGCGCATGTGATGGTAGGTTTATAAAAAGCAGGGTAGATTCCTTGTCCCATGATGAGATGTCCCTGTCGAGAGAAATATCAGATGTGTCCAGGATAGCATGGCTTGGAGTTCCTTGAGGTAAACATTTCAGTTCTCAAACTAGTACTGAGTTTGAGTTCAAATTCGGGTTCGAGTTTGACTGTTCTGACTAGTTCTTAGTGAATGCAGAGGTGTTTGATGTTTCGCAGGATTTCTGGTCTCACGCCATCCTAAGGCGGTGCTAGCACAGTTCATACGGGTAACTAAGAACTGTTTCTCAAAGCATTGACAGGAGAGAGTCTCTTATTTATTCTCTTAGAGTCAACCATCAACTAATGCTAGGATTTACTAAGTTCAAATACTAGTAACAATGCTGTTACTGTCGATCTGCCTGACTTCTCCGAAGCTTCACCCCCATGTATTCCTGTACATATACCAATTGACTCAGCACCAATTAAAGCTTTGCCTATTGGAATATATGTACGTCTCCTGACCACTTAAGTTACATGCATGATGTGAGACAACTCTAAGGGTAGCGCTCTAACCATCTAAGGGCTGTAGGACTCTTGTCAATAAGGGAACTTTGAGCTTTATAAATACATGAGGTATAAAATATAGAGTTACCCACAGCAGCTACCGTAATTGCTGAGCTGAGCAACTTAAGCTTTCAAATGAGCCAAACATATGGCCACAGAAAGGCAGCTGTGCCTCTGAACTTAGACTTCGTTCTAAAGCTAAGGTAGTGATGAAAATTTTTCATTATCTCGCACCGATAGGAGGTGGGCAGACAATAGTTTGATGCGAGAGACTGCTCCTTGGCACAATATAAAGTGTGATAAGTATTTCAGATGTCAATAACAGACACGCTAGGTCTTTGGGAACAGCACCACACTACACTGGTGCTTACATGGAGCTGAAATAAATTCCATTCAGTAAGTGCTTAGTATTGAACACACGTGTGGTGATGTTTGTTGAGATATTGAAACATATGCTTGCACTACGTCAGCCAAACTTGATAATTATTGATTTCAAAATGATAAAGATTTAGTTTCTGTTGAACACAGACCTAATAGAGATGATGGAGAACCAATAAGTTGATACGAATGTTTGTTTTGAAACTTTTATTGGCACGCGTGGACTAGAAAAGAATCACTTGAGTCTGTAACTGATGGCAATATTCCTTTTATTTTCTGCTGCCTTGGAAGATTCCTAGTGTATGGGGCGGCAAACACCGCCCACCCTCGGGTCACACCAGTAGCCAGTAGGGCAGTCTAAGTTATGCGTACAAAACTGGGGATCAGCTGCAACAGCATTAGAAATAGTAAATACGCTGTGAAATTCCATCTATAATTCATTTCATGCAATGTTGTGCAGTAAAATGGTATGGTAAGCTAAAGCTTCAGGTCTAATTTAATCAGCAACTCATGTAATGTACTGAATAACTCAAGCCGGGTAAGTTCATCCTTCGATCTACCGAAGTTGAATGGTATACCTGACAGGTAGATACCCTACATGTTTATCTACATCACGAAACTTACCGCTGGTACCAAGAGCGAGGCAGCACAGAGCGAGAGCAGCAGTGAGGACCTTCATGGTTGATTTTAGCAGGTAGTTTAGATTCTACTAAAAGTGTGACTCTCTTCTGCGCAGTCAGCTACTTTTATGCTCTGAAGTTAGACTGTGAGTTTCTATGAAACATCAACATGATCACAAGTTTTTGGTGGGGCGCAGCACAAAGACGATATCATTGGTTGAAAATGCTCTGGAGCATAATTATGAAGAGTGGTGCGATGATAGTCAGAGCCAAATCACGCGTTTCTACGAAGCTCAGTTGTCAACAGGACTACTGTGAATCAGAGGCTGGTGATGGTACACATCGCAGAGGGTGCTTCTTTAGGACCGCATGTTAACAACAGATACGATTGCAGATACATGACAGGGATTTAAAGTGATTTTGAGGAAAGCAAATCTGGCTTTGCCATTTCTATCTGCACCAGACATTGTGGCAAGGTTTAAAGGTGCAGATTCACCACTGTTACATGGAACAGATATTCAAATTCATTGGAAACACCAGTATCTGAAGTGGAAGTCCATGAGGGATGCTATAGCTGTTAGCTGCGACGAAAATGTGCAACTGATTGGAGCAATATTCTAACTGCATAGCCTAGTGCTGTCAACACAAAGAGGGATGAAAAATCATAGTCCTGTTCAGATACTACCAGAGGCTTTTGTAGGAGACTGTATGGAGTAACATGCGAAGATATTGAATGTCAGGCTTTTTAGAGTTAAAATCTGAGGGAAGAGGGTGTGAGTAGTACACTCATGATGCGGAACCAACAGCTCTTATGTCGTCATAGAACTTACGGTAGTTACGATTCTTAGGTCGGTCGGCCCGCCTATGAACTTAGAAGCCCGCCTCAGAGCCGCCTAAGGCCCGCATAGGGTGATTCTTAGAACTACCTAGAACTACTCATGGCTTCCAACTAACAATGGTTGGACGACAATGAGTGTCTGCCGAAAATATGAGAATTGGCGTAATGCGGCGTTAGGAAAGGTAACAACAAGTTTTTAGACTTGAACACTATCTGTACCCTACTCGATCATAGGGACGCCTAACAAAGCAGCGGATGGCCTGAGGAATAGGACCCAAGAACGCATAAGTTCGCCTATGATTTCTATGAGCTCCCTAGGTAGTTCTAAGACCCACCCTATGCGAGCCTTAGGCGGCTCAGAGGCAGGCCTATAAGTTCATAGGCGGCCCGACCGACCTAAGAATCATTCCTTCTGAACTTGCAACTGTCTTGAGAAAAAGACTGCACGTGCGAATGCGCTCTAGGGATTTTGGAGAAAAGATTAAAAGCTAAATTTTGGTACGAAATCCCCAGCGGAGAAACAGAATCGTCGTACATCCAATCCTGTATTACCTGTCTTTTGCTTACCAACCCCTCAAGAAATATACCACACATATTTTTCCTGAGGTTATTTCGCATCCCAAATTGATTCATAGTTGGAGTACACCAGCAGTATTTATATGCAGTGTTGCCAACACCAAATTGCAGTAAAGCATACACCTGAATAATCCGAAAATAAAATCACTCCATGATGACTTTAAACCCACTTTAGATACTGTAATGTGTGCACAGCTGCTAAACAAATGAAATGATCAGTTTTTGGGGGCCTTTGGCAGACGCAGAAAGCAATTGAACGACCCATCATGAAAAATTGGCTGTCTCGAGAAGTGCAGCAGGCATGAAGTTGGAAGAATCATTCATTTGTCTCTGCTCAGTCAATAGCATCGATATGACTTTCAGAGATAATTTATAAGTGTGTACTATAAGTGTTCATAAGGCAATAGACACTCCTCAACATCAACAACATCACTCTCTCATGACCTGTCTCACGTTGAATTAGGATATCCCTAACTCTCAAAGCGCCCAAGAGCTTTAAAAGGCATCATTCGACTGATCATCTAACGAGGCAGCAGATTGGTGTAAGGCAGGAGGTTATGCCTGTAGTTACTGCACTCTAAAGTATCATGGTCATAGTAGTAGTGGAGTAGTTGACTGCTTATTGGTTGCCAGTTGACGATTTGTTCAGGTTTGGTTTACTTATCATTCTTTTTGCAAGGCTTAAATTAATTTTATGCTCAGTAGACGCCAATCAAAGGTACATGGGAAACAATGAAGATATCTGACAATCAGCTTGCAGTTTTGTCACTTTTTATTTTTACGCACCAGTCGGAAAAAGGATCGCTTGAAACAACTTCAACTTCAGGATTCCTGTTTTCTTCTGGGTTGTATCACCTGAAAGCCCTCATTACATGGGAGGTTTACACAGATGATCCCGCTGGTCACACCACCAACTACCAGGGCAGTCATCGTGATCTCTACAGACATAGGCTGCAACAGATTCGAGAACCATGACTCTAATGTAACACTGATCAAAGCTAGAATCTTCACATAGGCACATATATTTTATGTGGGGGTATGATAATATATCTAACAGAACAGCAGTCAATGATATCGTGGTTCTGACACGGGAGAAGTATTGATGAAACCTTCAACTTCTTTGATTCAACAGGATTGAAGGCAATCACTAGCAGAATGATAATATATATTTAAATCAGAACACCTACCGCTGGTTCCAGCAGCAAGGCAGCACAGAGCGATAACGACAGCAAAGACCTTCATGGTGGATGTGAGTGATGTTTGGATTCTAGAGTGAATGTCACTCTCTGCTGCGCAGGCAGCTGCTTTTATACTCTAGGTTAGACTGAGGGCTTTCATTCAAAGGCCCCGTAACTGTGGAACAACTCTGGAGGAACACGGTATAACCACCACGTCAGGACTAAACCTGTTCTGTTTTAAACATAAGGGTGTTGCGATAGATATCCAAGTCTGATCATGGGATTCTAGGAGCTGCTAGAACGGTTATAGAACACCGCTGCATGCTAATCACCACAACCATTATTGCTTATAATTGTACAATCCATCACAGAAATCCAACAGGTGACACCTCTATGATTTTAAGATGCTGATACCGTCAAACAATCCGATGTCAGATCAGATCAGCGGTCCCAGATTGCTAGCCAGTCTGCAGCGCTACATGGAAACTGTCTTTTAGAGCCTGATGATCTCTGGGGTTAATTACAGATGACCCTGGGTCAAAGCACACCATCCGTTTTCTCACCAATAATCGTAAATCAAGTAAGATTGTGAGGACAAAGAGAGCAGTAGGAAAGACAATGTCTTAGGCAGTCAACCTCTGGAACTAAGGGCAAGAGATAGGCATGCGTGATAGTGATATGTGGCAGGAATCTAGGTAGAGGTTAGTTCATATCATGGAAACACAAGCCATAGGATGCTGATGCAGCTACAACTTGCCTTATGGTACACTAGTTTGATGCATGACATGCAATGATAGTCTGCTACTTGCTTGTGACCCTATGTGTTGAAAGACAGGAAAATATCCTCCTTCTACAAGTCTAAGATCACATGGTCATATTATCATTGTCTGAAATGTTCTTTAATTTAGGAGGAAGAACCATTGCAACATCAATTCCAACTAAAGGTTTTTGTGGTGTTTGTAGTTTGTTATCACATGACTTATACACTTCCATTTGAAACACTGGTGTAACGTGCGGAGGTGTCACGTAGCAGAGTTAGTGATTAGACACATGTTCCCTGACTACCATTACAACATACAGCAGAGTAGAATTGCTGAATCCAGTCAGGTTTTTCCATGTATTTATTTGAAATTTTGTCATATTCTCACTAGCACGCCTCTTTACATAGCATCAGCATTAGAAAAGCACATCCTGTTGACTCAATTTGTTTAACAATGAGTGACTTTGGAGGGATTTCTGCTGCGGTAACCTGCTTCCAAGCATCTCATGATTTAAACTAAGCGCTGAAGAACAGTGTACAATAACTCCATACTGACATGCTGCGGTCAGTGCAGTCAGTGCTTGCGCAATTTCTGTATGGCTCAGAATCCCATCCACATAGGACTGGCTGTGATGTCAGCTTCCGGGGTCATAAGCACTGTTTGTGACACAAATTTACTGACGAAGTGCTTTCAGTTAAAACTTATCAGCGTCTCGCGCAATGCATTGCGGAAGCTTCTCTGCAGTATATTCTACACCTATGGATACACATATAGTTCATCGAGCAATTGCCTTTCAAATACACATATAGTCTATCACTCTGACCACTAAATAATGTGTGTATCCTAATATACTATATATACTACAGTTCCACCAATCACTGGCCCCTTCATAACGATCCCACTCGTGGCGTTTTCAATTTCTACTATGAAGCTTCAACTTGAGTAAACAGACCGGTGATTGTAGGAACAGCCTACCTTGCTGTTGTTTGATGGATGCTCAAGTGCAGCTGCGAAAGTGACTCGAGCTAAGTGGTTGTAGCAGCTTGTATGAGGTATGGTGAGTACTCGAACGTGGCATAAATGGAATCACTATAGCCAAGGGTTTCAATGAGTTTACTATGAAGTACACTATTCATGCCTTTTAATCGGGTCATACGGAGACAGTATTTGTGTATTGAGTAGCAATAGCTAAAGACACCATTTGTGTATCGGTGGGTGTAGAATGCACTGCTTCTCTGATAGTGCCATAGTAATGCGGTCATGTGCGCACTAAAATGTAGCTGACATGAGGTTTGAGTGAAATATCACGCACAATCTAATGCTGACGATACGCTGTGCAAAAATACTCAGCACCTAGATGGTCACCGTGGATTCAAATGTAGACATCCAGGATTCGATAGACGTTGAAGTATGAGTTAAAATACTTCACTTATGAATCATGCATCACAGATATCAGTAGGCTTTGCTAGACTAAGCATTTGTTACAATATCAAATAGTGGACTGGCTTGAATTAGTTATGAAGGTCACGTTTTAGTAGTAAAAATATTGTCACCTGTATTTAGAACTCTTCCAAACTACAGAGCCTTGGTTCCAGAGAGTTTCAAAATAAGTTGATTTACACTCGTCGCCGCAAATTTTGACAGAGGAACCTCAGCCTAAACCTGTGGTATAAATGCAGCAGTTCCTCTCAAATCGCTCTAAACTCACAGTAGAATCTACATATCGATAAACCGCTCATCATGAAGGTCTTTGCTGCTGCTCTTGCTCTCTGCTGCCTTGTTGCTGGAACTAGCGGTAAGTCGAGTTTCACCTACATTACTTGATGACTGATGCCGAGTAGATTTATCCCATTAGAACGATCTATGCTGCAAGTTTGCGTGCATCCAAGTTTCTAGGGCACTTGTTGCTCTGGTATCAGCAGACTTTCCAGTTGCACAAGCCTGTGCTACGCCGTTGTTACACACGTACTACAAGGATGGCGCACCAGCTTTAGTCAGCATCCAGTATACTTTCACCATCGTAGTACCTGCCTACCACCTGCCTAGCACCGGCGTTTCTAGAACCTGCTTTCTTGCTGATAGAAGAGCAATAGATGCCATCTATGGTGACGCTGAAACGCTGCAGTCTGACTAGACTCTACATGCAGAACTATTGTGCCCATATGGACGACATATTTAGAGAACTTATAGTCCACTTACAATTCTTTTTACTATTTCAGCGTTTTGCATGACTAGTGACGATTGTCCTGGTAACTACACGTGCCACACGTTCCACCATATCTGCATCCCCATGCCTGTCTAGAACTGGAGCTGGAGTCGGTCTTGTTGCTTCATTTCAGCCGATCCTCACTAGAGGTTGCTTGTGAATAAATGTTCTTACAAACTCAGCTGTGTTGTCTATCGTAAACAACCACAAATCTTTTGAACTACCCCCCTCCCACCCACCCTATGACCCCCCCTCACCCAATCAG
>ERZ1740065.1339-NODE-1339-length-14660-cov-6.779459_pt1 | contig 14660 bp, 16 predicted proteins | sample MGYA00581738_ERZ1740065 | MGnify/ENA primary metagenome ERZ1740065 (study PRJEB43018, sample SAMN04849749) | marine metagenome | isolation source: floating plastic debris | place: Pacific Ocean | collected 2008-09-01 | study: EMG produced TPA metagenomics...
TCATCAAGGGCAAGCTCTGCGATGATATGAGCCTTTATGTGCACCGCCCATCGGTGACCGACCCGTCAGTGGCGCCTGAGGGCGATGACAGCTTCTATGTGCTCAGCCCGGTGCCGCATTTGGGCCATGACAACGGTGTCGATTGGGTGGAGGAAGAGCCGCGCTACAAGGCGAAGATGCTGAAGATGTTGGAGGATCAGCTGCTGCCCGGTCTGGGTGAGCGGATCAGCACCGAAGTCGTCTTTACGCCAGAGACTTTCCGCGATCGCTATCTCAGCCCGCTTGGTGCCGGCTTTTCGATTGAACCGCGCATCCTGCAGAGCGCGTGGTTCCGGCCGCATAACGTTTCGGAAGAGGCGCGTGGCTTGTACCTTGTGGGCGCAGGGACCCATCCCGGGGCAGGGGTGCCGGGCGTGATATCCACCGCCGAGGTGCTGGGCAAACTGGTGCCGGATGCGGAGGTGGTGTCGTGATCGCGCCTGCCGATCTCGACCATTGCCGCGAGGCGATCCGCCACGGGTCGCTGTCTTTTCACGCAGCGTCGCGGCTGCTGCCTGCCAAGGTACGCGATCCGGCGCTGGCGCTCTATGCCTTTTGCCGATTGGCCGATGACGAGGTCGATCTGAAAGCCGAGAAGGTCGAGGCGGTGTTGCATCTGCGCGACCGGCTGGAGGCGGTTTATGCGGGCAGGCCTGAAAACGCCGCACCGGACCGGGCCTTTGCCGCGATTGTCGAGGATTTCGAGATGCCGCGCGCGCTGCCGGATGCCCTGCTGGAGGGGCTGGCCTGGGATGCGCAAGGCCGGCGCTATGAGACCCTGTCCGGCATCCGCGATTATTCGGCGCGGGTGGCCTCGGCCGTCGGGGCGATGATGTGCGTCCTGATGGGCGTGCGTGATGCGGATGCGCTGGCACGCGCCTGCGATCTGGGCGTAGCGATGCAATTGACCAATATCGCCCGTGATGTCGGCGAAGACGCGTTGGAGGGGCGCATCTACCTGCCGCTCGACTGGCTCGAGGAGGCGGGCATCGACGCCGAAGCGTTCCTCGCCAACCCCAAGCCGACCAAGGCGGTGCGGATGATGGTCAAGCGTCTCGTGATGGAGGCCAACAGGCTCTATATGCGGTCTGAAGCGGGTGTCGGAGCCTTGCCGCGGGCCTGCCGTCCGGGAATTTACGCGGCACGTTTCATCTATGCGGGGATAGGCGGGCAACTGACGGCGATGGGGTATGATTCCATCTCTGCCCGCGCCCGGACCAGCAAGCCGCAGAAAGTCGGATGGCTTGCCCAATCCGTGATGCTGAGCGCGGCCAGTCTCGTGATGCCGAGATCGCCGGTCCTGTATGCACGACCTCTGGAGGAAGTGCAGTTTCTGGTCTCTGCTGCCGCTCACAGCACGCCCCAGGCGTCCCGCAGCGATGCGCTGATTGCGGTGCTGACCACGTTGGAAGAGCGCCGCCAGGAACAACGCGCCCGCTTGACCCGGCACCGGACTGGTTTAACCTAGCGATATGTTCTGGTTTCTGTTCTGTATCTTCTTCGCGGCATGTCTTGCCGCGGGCGTCACCGGCGGGCTGTTCGCCCCCGGCCCCTGGTATCGGGATCTGGAAAAACCCTGGTTTACGCCGCCCGACTGGGTGTTTCCGGTCACGTGGATGGTGCTGTACATCTGTATCGCCGCTGCGGGCGCGCGCATTGCCATGCTGGAGGCTAACGGCGTGGCCCTGGCCTTTTGGGGGTTGCAGATCGCGTTGAACGGGCTGTGGACGCCGGTGTTTTTCGGGTTGAAGAACATCCGGCTCGGCATGGCGGTCGTTTCCATGCTGTGGCTGGCGGTGCTGAGCTCTTTGCTGGCGATGTGGCAGATCGACGTGGTCTCGGGCCTTCTCTTCATTCCCTATCTGGTCTGGGTCACGATCGCGGCCGCGCTGAACGCGGGTGGCTGGCGGCTGAACCCGGAGGTTGCGCGCCACCCGCCACCCGCGCCGTCCTGACGGTCAGTCGAACGACCAGACCCGCCGCCGTGGCACACGCACGGCCAGCATCGGTTTGAGCAGCGGGTTGCGAAAGCGCCGCAGGTCGAGCGCTTCGTGCACGCCCGTCACCCGTGCGCCGCCCAGCTGAATTTCCACCGCCGAGCGGGAATAGAAGGGGGCGTCCAGCATATTGAGCTTTTGTCGCGGTGCGAACCCGGGGTCTGATCGCGTTTCGCGCCGGACGGCCCACAGGCTGCGCCGCAACCGGGACTTGGGTGGCAGCGGGATTGTCTTTCCCTGTCCGTCGGCGTCGAAATGGAAGCCTGCAGCAAGTTCGGAGCCATCGAGGCGTGTGGCATCGTAAAAGCAGGTAGTGCCATCGTCGTGCGGGAAGCGGCCCCAGGTCCAGTATCCGAAATCCTCCTCCAGCGCGCGGCTGCCGAAATTGGCATCGAAATAGCCTTCGCCTTCCCACTGCCATCCGGGCCGGTCGATGTCGACCTCGATCCGCGATTTGGGCGCGAAGGGGCGCCAGACATGCGCCCCGTCGGGGGTCAGCGGCAGTTCGACGGAAGTGAGCGCGGAGGGGGTCAAGCGGATCTGGCCACGGATGCGGTTGATCAGCGGAGGCCCGGAGATTTCGTTGATATCGATGACCAGATGATCACCGTCCCACCGCATCATCGAGGGGCCGACCTCGAAGCGCGATGCGGTCTGGCGCAGCGCGGAGGCGCCCCGGTCCGTCATGGTAAAACGGCCACCCGGCCCGTAGGTGGCGACATTGATGCAGACGTGGTTTTGCGGATTGCGGCGCCCTGACCAGCGATACCAGGGCGAGAAGACCGAGCCGATGAAACCGATGACCGACACCGCGCGGGTGCCGCAATCGCTCAGGCCGTCGACATACCACCACGCATAGCCGTTCGGGCGGACGTGGATGTCGAAGTTCGGGCGTGCAAGATCGCCTCGGCCGCGTGCCGGGCGGAGAGGGTTGCCATCGGCAGGCCCGCGCCCGGATGGGTCCCGCCGCCCGCCAGCCACAGGCCGCTGATCGGGGTCCGGGCCGTCGGACGCCGCAGCGAGGCCGTTAGCCCGTGTGGGCTTTGCCCGTAGAGCGCGCCCAGGGTTTGCGGGAACATCTCGGCGAAGCGTTGCGGTGTCGTGATCGTCGCGGCGGTCGGATTGGGCGACATAGTCACGCCCATATTCGCCATCCTCTGCATGATCTGATGATGCCATATGTCCAAATCCGTTGGAGGGGTGAGAGTGGAAGGGGCCGGGGCGTTCGAGATGATCTCAAAGCGTTCCGGTGTGGGGGGCGGGTGCCCCTGTCCGCGATCTTCGGCACAGAGGTACAATGTCGGGTCGCGGGGAAGGTGCCCGGCCATCAGGTCATCGAATTCCGACTGCGGGCTGTCCCCGAAAAAGACGTTATGATGGGCAAGTTCGACCCCACTTGGGGTGGCGGCAAAGCTGTGGACCCGGGCGGAAAACGATCTGGGCGCGCGGGCTGTCCGCGGTGCAACGCATGTCAGCGCCTGGCCCATGCTGCCGGTGGCAAGGGCCCGCGGATCGCCTGCGTAGACAACGGTTTCTGCCGCCAGCATCTCGCCTCCCTCTATCTCTACGCCGGTCACGCGCCCATGGGTCACGCAAATCCGGTCGACATGTGTATTTCGGCGCAGTGTCACGCCATTGTCCAGCGCAAGCTGCGTCAGGGCATCCGTCAGTTTGTGCATGCCCCCTTTCACGACCCAGACACCCGCGGCTTCGGCCTGCCAGATCAGGGACAGGATTGCGGGGCTGAGGTGCGGCGCGCCGCCGACATAGGTTGCGTAGCGGCCAAAGAGCTGCGCGAGGCGCGCATCGCTGAATTGACGGCGCAGCATCTGTGCCAGTGTCGACAGCGGCGCCATCGCAGGGACAAGCGTCGGGTGGCGCAGCACATGTGGCACCAGCCGCGAGAGCCTTGGGCGGGGGGCCTGCATCATCGGCGCATCGAAGGCGTCGAACAGGCGGGCAGTACGGCTGTTGAAGGCGCGGAATTCATCGGCGGCTTTCACCCCGGCGAAAGCAGCGATGGCCTCGGCGCTCGCCTCGACATCTGCGTAGAGATCGAGGCTGGTGCCATCGGACCAGAAGTGCCGTGCGAGCAGATCCTGCTTTACCAGCGTCACGTGATCTTCCAGTCGCGCACCGGCGCAGGCAAAAAGCGCGTCGAACACGGGCCGTAGTGTCAGAACCGTCGGCCCGGCATCGACCGGCCCCGCCGCGCTCGGAACGGTGCGGACCTTGCCGCCCGTGTGATCGTGTCGTTCCAGCAGGGTCACGGCCATGTCACCCGCGGCAAGCCGCAGCGCTGTGGCAAGACCTGCGATACCTGCACCGATCACGATCGCGCCCGGGCGCGCGGTGGTCACATTGGGTGTCGCAATAGCCATACGGGATTGTTGACTCGAAGTCGCAAACTGTCCAGTATGATTTACACTTTGGTGTCGCAAATCGCTGACACTCTGCCGGCGAAAGGATTCCTCAATGGGCATGACCTCCCGAATCGAAGCGGCAATTTCCTCGGCAGTGGCTGTGGGGCAGGGACAGGGGGCTGTGCCGCCCAGACTGGCGTCGGCCCTCGAATATGCGACCGCGCCCGGAGGCGCGCGAATCCGCCCCACGATCCTGATGTCGGTGGCGCTGGCCTGTCAGGATGACAAACCGGTCCTGACCGATGCGGCGGCTTCCGCGCTGGAGATGATTCACTGTGCCAGCCTCGTGCATGATGATCTGCCGTGTTTCGACGATGCGGATGTCCGGCGCGGCAAGCCTTCGGTGCACAAGGCCTATTCCGAACCTCTGGCGGTCCTGACCGGTGACAGCCTGATCGTGCTGGCCTTTGAGACGCTGGCACGCCAGTCCGCGCAGGCGCCGGACCGCGTGGCCCAGTTGATCATGACCCTGGCGCAGCGCACCGGCATGCCCGGTGGCATATGCGCAGGTCAGGGATGGGAGAGCGAGACGGAGATCGACCTCTCCGCCTATCATCAGGCCAAGACAGGTGCGTTGTTCATCGCGGCCACTCAGATGGGTGCCGTGGCGGCGGGGCAGGAAGCGGAGCCCTGGTTCGAACTTGGCGCGCGGATCGGCGAGGCCTTTCAGGTGGCGGATGATTTGCGCGATGCGCTTTATGACGAACAGACATTGGGCAAGCCGGTCGGTCAGGATGATCTGCACGGCCGGCCGAATGCCGTGTCCTTGCTGGGAGTGCAGGGCGCAATCTCGCGCCTGAAGGACATCCTTGGCGGCGCCATTGCGTCAATCCCTTCCTGCCCGGGTGAGGCACAACTGGCCGAGATGGTGCGCACATATGCGGAGCGGCTGACGCCGGTTGCGCCGAATGTGACCGCCTCGCGCAGCAATGTCTGACACGGCAGATGTGGTGCCCGGCTGGCGCGGCGGCTGGCTCAACCGCCTGATCGCCCGCCCGGGTTTCCAGAGCTGGGCCAGCAGGTTTCCCCTGACACGCGGACAGACCCGCAAGGACGGCGCAGCCCTTTTCGACATCGTGCAGGGCTTCGTGCGCAGCCAGGTGCTGATGGCGCTTGTGGAACTGGACATCCTGCGCCGGTTGCGCGTCGGCCCGCAAAGCGCAGAAGCGCTGGGGCGTGCAACGGATGTGCCGGCGGACCGGATGCAGGTTCTGCTGCAGGCCGCTGCGGCCCTCGGCCTGCTCAAGAGAAACCGCGCCGGGCGCTTTCGGCTGGCACGCAAGGGGGCGGCACTGATGGGCGTGCCGGGGCTGGATGCGATGATCCGCCATCACCGGGCTTTCTACGCGGATCTTGCCGACCCTGTGGGATTGCTGCGCGGTCCGGCGCAGACCGAGCTTGCGGCCTTCTGGCCTTACGTTTTCGGAGCAGGCAGCGACATTGATCCGGCCACTGCCGAAACTTATTCCGATCTGATGGCGCAAAGCCAGCGGCTGGTGGCCGAAGATACGCTGCGGCGGGTTTCGTTGAAAGAAACGCGCTGCCTGTTGGACGTGGGCGGCGGCACCGGGGCCTTCCTGGAGGCGGCTGGCCGCTCGGCACCGCGGCTGCGCATGATGTTGTTTGACCTGCCCCAGGTGCTGGAACCCGCGCAGTCGCGTTTCGAGGCGGCAGGCATGGGCGATAGGGTCAGTATCCATGCGGGATCCTTCCGGGATGATCCCCTGCCCATGGGTGCGGATGCGATCTCGCTGATCCGGGTGCTGTATGACCATTCCGATGAGACGGTCCGCCGTCTTCTGACCGCTGTCTTCGATGCGCTGCCCGCAGGCGGGCGGCTGATTATTTCAGAGCCCATGGGGGGCGGGGCCTCGCCCGATCCAGCGGGTGATGTGTATTTCGCGTTCTACACCCTCGCGATGCAGACCGGCCGCGCCCGCTCCGCTGCGGAAATATCCGAACTATGCCGGGCGGCAGGTTTCGAAGACATCCGGAGCCCGCGCCCGGCACGCACCTATGTGACGCGCGTTCTGACGGCCCGAAAGCCTGCGGCGGCCGATCCGGAAAGTGTCTAATTTAGTTGACACAAAAGGATGTAAGATTAAACTGACATCAGCAACATGTGCGGCGTGATGAGTCTTTGGCGTAGATCGAAGCGGTCCCGCAAGCGAGGAGAGAGATTTGGAAACCACCGCCGTTCTTCTGAAAGGTCCGCGTGATCTGGATGTCGACACCTTGACGCTCACAGCGCCGGGTGCCGCGGATCTGGTGGTTGAAATCCGGCACTCCGGTATTTCCACGGGCACCGAAAAACTCTTTTGGACGGGGGATATGCCGCCGTTTCCGGGCATGGGATATCCTCTGGTCCCCGGCTATGAGGCGGTGGGCGAAGTTGTCGAAGCGGCGCCGGACACCGGTTACAAGGTGGGGGAGCACGTCTTTGTTCCCGGCGCCAATTGCTATGATGGTGCCTTTGGTCTCTTCGGCGGCGCTGCGTCGCGGCTGGTGACCGCTGCCGACCGGGTGACACGAATCGATGCCGGTCTCGGACCACAGGGGGCGCTGCTGGCGCTTGCGGCCACGGCACGGCACACGATGGCGGGGCTGAACAAGTCGGTGCCGGATCTGATCGTGGGTCACGGGGTGCTTGGCCGCTTGCTGGCACGGCTGACGATTGCGGCAGGCGCACCGGCCCCGACGGTCTGGGAGATTGACCCGTCGCGCCAGGGCGGCGCAACCGGCTACAGCGTGATTGCGCCCGAGGATGACACGCGGCGCGACTACATGTCCGTCTACGACGCGTCGGGCAGCATGGATGTCCTGAACGATCTGGTGAGCTGCCTTGGCAAGGGTGGCGAGATCGTGTTGGCCGGTTTCTACAAGGAGCCGATCCGTTTCGACTTCCCGCCAGCCTTCATGAAGGAGGCGCGGTTCCGCGTTGCCGCCGAATGGACCCACGATGATCTGGCCGCGACCCGTGCCCTTGTGGAGAGCGGGACGCTGAGCCTTGGTGGATTGATCACCCATGAGGCAGAGGCCCGCGACGCCCCGGCGGCGTATCGGCAGGCCTTTACCGATCCCGACTGTCTCAAGATGATTTTGAACTGGGAGGACGTGGCGTGAAAGATGACGTTCCAAACCTGAAGGACTTCGACAAGCGCCTGCGTCAGGAGGCGGCAGAGCCAACGCTGGAGGTGCCGCAGTCCGAACCGACGTCAAAGACTCAGATCATCGCGATCTACGGCAAGGGTGGGATCGGCAAAAGCTTCACGCTGGCCAATCTCAGCCACATGATGGCGGAGCAGGGCAAGCGCGTGCTGCTGATTGGTTGCGATCCGAAGTCCGATACCACTTCCTTGCTGTTCGGCGGCAAGGCCTGCCCGACGATCATCGACACGTCGACCCGCAAGAAACTGGCGGGCGAGGAGGTCAAGATCGGCGACGTCTGTTTCAAGCGGGGCGGTGTCTTTGCGATGGAGCTGGGCGGCCCCGAGGTTGGGCGCGGCTGCGGCGGGCGCGGGATCATCCACGGGTTTGAACTGCTGGAGAAGCTGGGATTCCACGATTGGGATTTTGACTACGTGCTTCTCGACTTCTTGGGCGATGTGGTCTGCGGTGGGTTCGGTCTGCCGATTGCGCGGGACATGGCGCAGAAGGTGATCCTGGTTGCCTCCAATGATCTTCAGTCGCTCTATGTGGCGAACAACGTCTGCTCGGCGGTGGAGTATTTCCGCAAGCTGGGCGGTAATGTCGGTGTTGCAGGTCTGGTGATCAACAAGGACGATGGCAGCGGGGAGGCCGCCGCCTTTGCCGAGGCCGTCGATATCCCGATCCTCGCGGCCATCCCGCAGGATGACGACCTGCGCAAGAAATCCGCCAACTATCAGATCGTGGGCACGCAGGCCTCGCCCTGGGGCGGGCTTTTTGCCGAGCTGGGCCAGAATGTGGCGGAGGCGCCGCCGATGCGTCCAGCCCCGTTGGATCAGGATGGTCTGCTGGGGCTGTTTGATGCCTCGGAGACGGGTGGTGACGTCGTGCTCGAACCGGCAACCGATCAAGACATGCGCGGGAAGAACGCGGCGCCCAAACCATCGCTGGAGGTCGTCTATGACGAAGCCTGAGCTCTTCACCGAAAACCAGCGCGCTGTGGAGCGTGGGGAATGGAAGGGCAGGCGGTCCCAGAGCATGTTCGAGTCCGCGCAGGAGACCATCGAGCAATCCAAGCGACTGATGGAGATCGCCCGTAACCCGCAGCCAGCATATCGAGCCAAGGAACAGTGAAGCAGGAAGTCACATACGACGATGCCGCCGAGGTGGAGGTGATCAAGGGTCACCCGCATGGCGATGTCACGCGTGTGGCGCAGGACCCGGGTGCCCCGGCCGACGGGATGGGCTGTCATTCAGGCGCAAAGCTGGAAGAGGCGGCGCGGCTGGCGGGCAAATCCGAGGTGCTGGACAAGTTCAAGGCGGATTACCCGATGGGCCCGCATGACAAGCCGCAGTCGATGTGCCCGGCCTTTGGCTCGCTACGTGTCGGGTTGCGGATGAAGCGGGTGGCCACGGTGCTGTCGGGCTCGGCCTGCTGCGTTTACGGGCTGACGTTCGTGTCGCATTTCTATGGCGCGCGCCGGTCCGTGGGATATGTGCCTTTCAATTCCGAAACGCTGGTGACGGGCAAGCTCTTCGAAGACATTCGCGAATCCGTGCATGAGCTGGCGGACCCGGATCGCTATGATGCGATTGTGGTGACGAACCTCTGTGTGCCGACGGCGAGCGGTGTGCCGCTGCGTCTGCTTCCCAAGGAGATCAATGGCGTGCGGATCGTGGGCATCGACGTGCCGGGGTTCGGCGTGCCGACCCATGCCGAGGCGAAGGATGTGCTTGCGGGCGCCATGCTGAATTATGCCCGCGCCGAGGTCGAGGCCGGTCCGGTAGCGGCCCCTGTAGGAGGCAAATCCACACGTCCCACCGTGGCGCTGCTGGGCGAGATGTTCCCGGCCGATCCGATGATGATCGGGCAGATGCTGGCGCCGATGGGTCTTGCCGCGGGTCCGGTCTTGCCCTGCCGCGAATGGCGGGAGCTTTATGCCGCGCTTGACTGTTCGGTCGTGGGCGCGATCCATCCCTTCTATGTGGATACCGTGCGGGAGTTCAAAGCCGCCGGACGCCCGGTTGTCGGATCGGCCCCGGTCGGCCACGATGGGACGGCTGCCTGGCTGAAGGCCATCGGCGAGGCCCACGGCGTGTCCGCCAAGGAGATCGCCGCCGCCCAGAACGCTGTCCTGCCGGCCATCCGCGGTGCTCTGGCGGCGACGCCGATCAAGGGTACGATCACGCTCTCGGGCTATGAGGGTTCGGAACTGCTGGTGGCCCGGCTGCTGATCGAAAGCGGGGCGGAGGTGCCCTATGTCGGTACCGCCTGTGCGAAATCGGCGTGGTCGGCCGACGATGCGGCCTGGCTTGAGGCGAAGGGTGTCAAGGTCACCTACCGCGCGTCGCTCGAAGACGATTGTGCGGCGATGGAAGCCATTCAACCGGATCTGGCCATTGGGACCACACCAGTGGTGCAGAAGGCCAAGGAGCTGGGGGTTCCGGGGCTCTACTTCACCAATCTGATCTCGGCACGTCCGCTGATGGGTGTGGCGGGCGCGGGATCGCTGGCCGAAGTGATCAACGCGGCAATTGCCAACAAGGGCCGTATGGACCGGATGAAAGCCTTTTTCGAGGATGTGGGTCACGCCGACACCGCCGGTGTCTGGGAGGGCGCGCCGAACCTGCGCCCTGACTTCCGGGCGCAGCATCAGAAAAAGCTCGATAAACAAAAACGGGCGGCTGAGGCCGCAAGGATGATTTAGTGACGGCGCAGGAGACATATCTTGCGCCGAGGGCGCGGCAGCGGGTTTCGCCGGAAACCTGTGAGCGCACCCGGTTTGAGTGGCGCGCGGCAGCGGTGCGCAAAGCGCATTGCGTTTCCGCAGGGTTGAGGGGTGCTCAAGAGGGCTCTGCCCTCGCGCTGCGCGCTCACCCGGCATATTTCGGGAACAATGAAGGGGCGCGGTCATGCTGGTGACAGATCATGATCGCGCGGGCGGCTATTGGGGGGCGGTCTATGCCTTCTGCGCCGCGAAGGGGCTGCAGGTGGTGATTGACGGGCCGGTGGGCTGTGAGAACCTGCCGGTGACCTCCGTGCTGCATTACACAGATGCGTTGCCGCCGCATGAGTTGCCGATCGTGGTGACGGGCCTGGGTGAAGGCGAGATGGGCGCGGGCACCGAGGAGTCGATGAAGCGGGCGTGGGACACGCTTGATCCGGCGCTGCCGGCGGTGGTGGTCACAGGCTCGATTGCCGAGATGATCGGCGGCGGGGTCACGCCGCAGGGCACGAATATTCAGCGATTTTTGCCGCGCACCATTGATGAGGATCAGTGGGAGGCGGCGGACCGGGCGATGACCTGGATCTTTACCGAGTTCGGCATGACCAAGGGCCGGATGCCGCCCGAGAAGAAACGGGTCGAGGGCGCCAGGCCCCGGGTGAACATCCTCGGACCGATGTACGGCACCTTCAACATGCCCTCGGATCTGGCCGAGATCCGGCGGCTGGTCGAGGGGATCGGCTGCGAGGTCAACATGGTGATGCCGCTGGGCGCCCATGTGGCCGAAATGAGAGATTTGGTGAATGCGGATGTGAACATCTGCATGTACCGCGAGTTCGGGCGTGGATTGTGTGAGCTTCTTGCCAAGCCATACTTGCAAGCCCCGATAGGGGTCGAGAGTACGACCAAATTCCTGCGCGCACTGGGGAGTTTGGTGGGCCTCGACCCCGAACCTTTCATCGCGCGGGAGAAGCATTCCACGATCAAGCCGATCTGGGACCTCTGGCGCTCCGTCACGCAGGATTTCTTTGCCACCGCCAGTTTCGCCATCGTGGCAAATGAAACCTATTCACGCGGTATCCGCCTGTTCCTCGAAGACGATCTCGGGCTGCCCTGCGCCTTTGCCGTCGCTCGGGTGGCGGGTCAGAAGACCAACAACGAAGAAGTCCGCGCCCTGATGGGGCAGAAACGGCCTCTGATCGTGATGGGCTCGATCAATGAGAAGATGTATCTCGCGGAGCTCAAGGGCGGGCATGGGCCGTCGCCCGCGTTCATCCCGGCGAGCTTTCCCGGTGCGGCCATCCGGCGGCATACCGGCACGCCCTTCATGGGCTATGCGGGGGCGACCTATCTCGTTCAGGAGATCTGCAACGGGCTTTTCGATGCGCTCTTTCACATTCTGCCGCTCGGCACCGAGATGGATGCGGCGGATGCGACACTGACGCCGCTGAGGCGAGATTTCCCGTGGGACGCGGATGCGCAGGCGATGCTCGACAAGATCGTCGAAACACATCCGATACTGACCCGAATTTCAGCTGCAAAGGCATTGAGGGATGCAGCGGAGAAAGCGGCATTGGCCGCAGGCGCGGAACGCGTGGTGCTGGACACCGTGCGCGCGCTGGACCCGGCAAAGGCCGGCACTGATCTGGAGGATCGACCATGAGTGATATGACATCTGACATGATTGAAACGGCCACCGAGGCCCCGCATCACGCGCCCAGTCGCAAGGCGGTGAAGACGGAGTTCATGGTCTATTTCGCGATCATCTTCCTCGCGACACTGCCGCTGGCGACCCTGACCTGGGCGCTGTCGGCGATCCGGACCCGGAGCTTTACCGAAAAAGGCCCGATGGCCCGTGCCTGGACACAGGCGCGCATCATCACGCCGATGATCTTTTCGGCATGAACGATCTCGCACATGTTCTGGCTGGCAAGGCCCTGTGTGCGACCCGATATCTCGACTGTTGTGCGCCTGTCGAGGTTACCGACTGTACGCCTTTTCGCAAGGTGGACAGAGCCCCGAGGGGGGAGACCCCCAAAGGACCCGGCCGCGGGGTGCGCGGCGTCAGCATAACAATCCGGAGGGATATTTATGGCTGATAATAACCTGTCTTTCACAGGTCTAACCGACGAGCAGGCGCAAGAATTGCACGCTGTCTATATGAGTGGGCTCTGGCTGTTTTCAGCAGTTGCCGTAGTGGCTCATTTGGCAACGTTCATCTGGCGTCCGTGGTTCTGAGGAGGAATTAGAGAATGGCAAAGTTCTACAAGATCTGGCTCATCTTCGACCCTCGCCGAGTGTTTGTCGCACAAGGTGTATTCCTCTTCCTGCTGGCAGCGATGATTCACCTCGTCCTGCTCAGCACCGAGCACTTCAACTGGTTTGAACTGGCGGCGCAATCCGCCCAGTAAAAGGGTCGGGTCTGGCAAGGGCCCCCTGAAAACCGGTGCCGAAGTGACACCAGAAACTGCTGCGGGCGGCACAGTGTGCGCCCCCCGCCCGCGGCGAACCAAACGCAATAAACGACGGCCTCCGCCTTATTGGCATGTCGACTTTGTAACGGATCAGCATGGGTTGCTCCCCGCCTGGCGAACAGGCGAGAGCAGGGCAGCTGAAAAGTCGCACCGCCCCAGATCAGGCGCGCCGCACACACGCGGAGAATGAAGATGGCTTTGCTCAGCTTCGAAAGAAAATATCGCGTCCGCGGAGGGACGCTGATCGGGGGCGATCTGTTCGACTTCTGGGTGGGGCCCTTCTACGTGGGCTTCTTCGGGGTGACGACGGCCTTCTTCGCCCTTTTGGGAACCATTCTGATTTTCTGGGGCGCAAGCCAGCAGGGGACGTTCAACCCCTGGCTGATCAATATCGCGCCCCCTGACCTGAGTTACGGGCTCGGGCTTGCGCCGCTGCTGGAGGGCGGGCTGTGGCAGATCATCACGATCTGCGCGACCGGCGCTTTCATTTCCTGGGCGCTGCGCGAGGTCGAGATTTGCCGCAAGCTGGGCATGGGCTATCACGTGCCCTTCGGGTTTGCCGCCGCGATCATCGCCTATATGACGCTGGTGATCTTCCGCCCGCTCCTGATGGGCGCCTGGGGGCATGGGTTCCCCTACGGGATCTTCAGCCACCTCGATTGGGTGAGCAACACCGGATACGCCTATCTGCACTTCCACTACAACCCGGCGCATATGCTGGCGGTGACGCTCTTCTTCACCACCACGCTGGCCTTGGCGCTGCACGGCGGTCTGATCCTCTCGGCCTGTAACCCCGAGAAGGGGGAAGAGGCCAAGACGCCCGATCACGAGGACACGTTCTTTCGCGATTTCATCGGCTATTCGGTGGGCACGCTCGGCATTCACCGTCTTGGGTACCTGCTGGCGATCAACGCCGGTCTGTGGTCGGCCGTCTGTATCATCATCTCCGGTCCCGTCTGGACGGCGGGCTGGCCCGAGTGGTGGAACTGGTGGCTCGACCTGCCGATCTGGGGTGAACCCATCGCCGTGGGAGGAATGTGATCATGATCTATCCTGAGTATCAGAACATTTTCACCCAGGTGCAGGTTCAGGGCAAACCCGAATGGGGCATGGACGACACCGGCAACAACATGATGGACGAGCGGGTCGGTAACCCCTTCTTCAACAAGCTTGCCGGACTCCTGGGCAACGGGCAGATCGGCCCGTACTACTGGGGCTGGACTTCGACCGTGGCCTTTGCCACCGGGCTTGCATGGTTCTTCATCGTGGGCTTCAACATGCTGGCGCAGGTCGGCTATTCGATCCCGCAGTTCATCCGTCAGCTCTTTTGGCTCGCCCTTGAGCCGCCTTCGCCGGAGTACGGTCTGTCGATGCCGCCGCTGGATGAGGGGGGCTGGTACATCATCGCCAGCTTCTTCCTGCTGGTCTCGGTGCTTTGCTGGCTGCTCCGCGCCTATCTGCTCGCGCAGCAGCACAAGATGGGCAAACACATCTTCTGGGGCTTTGCCGCGGCCGTCTGGCTCTTCCTCGTGCTGGGCCTCTTCCGCCCGGTCCTGATGGGCTCGTGGTCGGAGGCGGTGCCCTACGGCATTTTCCCGCATCTCGACTGGACCACGGCGTTTTCGATCCGCTACGGCAACCTTTACTACAACCCGTTCCATTGCCTGAGCATCGTCTTCCTCTATGGCTCCGTGCTGCTCTTCTGCATGCACGGCGGCACGATCCTGGCGGTCACCCGCTATGGCGGCGACCGCGAGCTGGAGCAGATCTATGACCGCGGCACGGCCACGGAACGGGCCGCCCTGTTCTGGCGCTGGACCATGGGGTTCAACGCCACGATGGAGGGCATCCACC
>ERZ1740065.1340-NODE-1340-length-14650-cov-12.638643_pt1 | contig 14650 bp, 18 predicted proteins | sample MGYA00581738_ERZ1740065 | MGnify/ENA primary metagenome ERZ1740065 (study PRJEB43018, sample SAMN04849749) | marine metagenome | isolation source: floating plastic debris | place: Pacific Ocean | collected 2008-09-01 | study: EMG produced TPA metagenomics...
CTAGAAGGTGACAGGTACTCTGTACTCTTCTAGAAGGTGACAGGTACTCTGTACTAATCTATGGGCAGCCCAACAGTCTTATTTCTTATCAAAGGTGTAGAAATATCTTAAAACAATCCTTCACTAAAATTCTCTCTTCAGTATCAGTAGACTGTGAACTATTGCAGAAGAATCTAACAGGCACACAGAAAACAAATAATGGTAAACGATATATATATATACCATATGATGGGGCAACTTCAGTGGATCGACTTAGTGAGCTTACCATCGCCGTGTCTCATTGCCAGCTGCTGGGATACAGTAGCCTTATGCTTCTTCTTCACCTGTTTCTCTTGACTAGCTGCTTCCTCTTTAGTTCCAACACTAGGTGGAGCTAGAACAATAATAAACGCACTCACACTGAAAGAGACATGGTGTAAGATGAGGTTAGAGACAGTTGCGGGTGTACTGGCAGCACTAGTATCAGACATACTGATACCAAGGACAGCAGAGCCTTCGCACATGTAAGAATAGAAAGGGTTGACTCAAAATCTGTATTAAATCTGCGCCAGCATACTTAAGATTTGGCCAAAATAGCCAAAGACTGCTAGGTGACAACCTAAACTACATGTACCTTTGGTTCTCTTCTGTGCCTTGAATCGGAAAAGATGTTGAGCGTCAAAGTCAGTTGGCGTCTTTTCATCTACAGATAGAAACTCTGGTCATCTCACTCTGTAGGCAGTAGATGACGAGAGCTATAGGTCAATCTCATCTACACGAATTAACCATCTTAGATGTTTACCTAACTGAGTGATGCTGACATCATAATCCATGTCTGTTGGTCCTGCATCTTTCTGGTCTGGCAAGTCAGTCAGATCACAAGTCTTCTTCTGGGAGTGGGTTTTATAATTTATAAGCTTTTTCGCTAGTAACATAAGATATTCACGATCGAAAGAGCTTTTAAAATAGTGGTTACACTCATAGTCAAACGTTTTTCAGTCACTGGCAAAAGCAATATTATCTAAGTTCACACACTTTATGCTTGGCAGCAAAACCAATCACAAGCTTGGAATGACACTATTTCAATCTAGATATAAATAAGGACGTTATGCTGTACCATAGCTAGGTAAAATACTGCAGAAAGTCATTACAAGGCAGCATCAGGCTGCTTGTTGAGCTTGTGCTTGCTCTGTGTAAAGCATAAATGACAATAGACAAGCGTAAATGTACGTTGTGGTACTTAAATTTACTAGTTCATCGGTTCTAGTCTGACAGCCAATCACGGCTACGTGTGTGGTGGAAATTAAGCATGGCAACTCCACGATGTAAGTATACATATACATACCTTTATTCGCTGGATTTGTCATGTCATCAAACACATGAAGCACGCGTCCATTTGTGCAATGACTTACGTTACATTGGAACGTTTGAGTACGATAATCATCAACATAATCGGTAGCAACATCTTTAAATTTTCCTTTTCTTATTTTAACCATGGTGATCCTGCCCTTTCTTCGGTTTATAGCAAAAACTCAGATCTAAATAGTATACGACGCTGAACAAGAGACGGCGCACGAGTACCTTCCCGCGAATACTGTCATGAAAGATGAGCTAGTCGTAGACTCCGTTTCGATAAAAAACTACCGAAAGCCATAGTATCTTAGCAGTAAGGGGATTTTTAGTGCGGATATATCAAAGCCGATATTGAAAACCCACCCAAACCGTGCATGATCAAATACTAGTACGCCGCTAAGTAATTCGGTCACGGACGTCTGGTGCAGCGGTCGGTGAGGAAGGAAAAGGAGACGAAAGAGAGAAGCAGCACATGCAGAGCTTAGGGCCCTGATATCGGTGCCACGTAAGTTTCACAGCGCCTCTGACTTTTTTAACTTAACTAGCAAGGCCTTAAAGGTATTCGTGCACGCCACCATTGGCAGACATTCTTTTTTTACCATATATATCTGTGTACTTTGTATGTGTTTGCTGAGATTTGCATGATATAGGGTCATCGATCGCTCAATCACAACGACCGGACAGGGTGATATATGGTTACCACATTGCTCTTCTTTTACCAGCATACGTCCATGTGGTGCTATGATATAATAAATTTAGAGCATACATGATTGACATCGCATCATGTGTCATAATATAAAACAACCCAGCTATTTTCTAGATGTGAGCTTCTCGTTGTCTGTTTTTGTGCAGGATGAGTAAGAAAGTACCTCGTCGCGTTGGTGTCGTTGGCTACGGGAAATTAGGAAAGTTTTTGGTTGATAAAATCCTCGCTGATCCTTTGCTTGAGCTGGCATTTGTATGGAACCGATCGAGAGAGACACTGGGTGGTGAAATCGACCAACGATATATCTTGAATGATCTCAACAATTTTTGTGACCACAATCCTGATATTGTTGTTGAAGTTGCCCACCCTTGCATATCTGCAGATTATGGTGCTAAATTTTTAAAGGTGATGTCAAACTTGTTCTGTTCCTTTTCGAGCGTCTCTGTTAAGAATTTAATGCTCATCGAATGTATGCTTGTGTCAGCATGCAGATTATTTAGTTGGATCACCAACAGTGTTTGCTGATGCTGAAGTTGAACGAAACCTCCGTAATGCTGCGAAAGAGCATTCTATATACCTTCCATCTGGAGCATTCTGGGGTGGAGAAGATATACAGAAAATGGCTGACAGAGGCACACTACAGGTATCGATCACTCTATAACAATGTCTCTATGATACTTGTGATCAATAATCTATGGACTAGAACTTTCACAGAGTCAAGCGTGTGACCATCAAAATACCACATATCTCTATCAAAGTTACTCAATGTCTACCTTGTTGTTGTTACCAACATCAAGTCATCAATCTTGTATCTCAGTGCTATCACTGTCTGGTTATTACAACTCTGAATTAATTTTCTAGGCCCTTAGAGTTTCTATGACTAAGCACCCCAGCTCCTTGAAACTGACTGGCAAGCTCAAAGATGCGAACGATTTTGTCATCGACAAGGCGGTGACTTTATTCAAAGGACCTGTCAGGGAGTTGTGCCCTCTTGCTCCAAACAATGTAAACACTATGGCAGTGGCAGCAATGGCAGCTAAGAATCTCGGCTTTGATAAGGTTAGTGTCTTCGTATGAATGTTCCCCAATGTGAAGGTCGGTGTTGTTATCATCGATGATATATGCAGGTTGAGGGACAACTGATATCGGACCCAGACATGACGGAGTGGCATATTGTTGAGATCGATGCCTGGGGTCCAGGAGATATTGACGCTGGAAAAGCCTTTCATGTCTCCACTAAGAGAATGAATCCTGCTGCGATAGGAGCCGTAACTGGCTCTGCAACGTACATGTCATTCTTCAGCAGTTTGAAGAAAGCTCACAGTGGAGGACCCGGAGTTCATCTGTGTTAATTGCTCATAAAATAACTTTCATACTTTTTTCATGCTCATGCTGCATTTGTATGTCATGAAAAATCAGACTAATAAAAGGTAGAGAAGTAGCATATAAAAGCTTCATTTTTTCGAGTTTGATGTGATAGCTAATGCCGAAGCAGTGGTCATGTTTTGTAGCTCAGGAGTCTGTCTGTAAATCGAGTCAGAATGCTGGCGTTATTTGATTACAGATCAGCTCATGTCTTCTTTCGAGTGGAAGTGTAAACGACCAAAGTTGCAGCCCACACTTCAAAACTCGGAAGCATTCTCAGAAGAGAATCAAGTAGATCCAGGATCTGTTCCGGCAGACGTCGACTGGCTGAGCAGCACTCCTCATAAAAAACGGAAAGTAGCATTAGAGGATGCAGCGGCGAAGGCACAGAGATTAGTGGAGGAGGGAACCATTCTTGCCAGCAATGAGAGGCATGACATGGTGTACGCTTTCATCATAGGCAATAGATTCAACTAAAACATAATCCCTTCATGTTACTTTAGGTATCGTCAGGCTATTTCGAAATGGGATGAGGCTCTTGAACTGTCAGGCACTGATGAGAGAATATTAGACATGAAGGCACAGGCACTTATGGAACTGGACGAACTGTACCCGGCAGTAGTAGCTGCCGAATCCTCCGTGGCAGCTAACCCCCTCTGGTGGGAGTCGTGGCAGACGCTGGGCCGAGCCCAACTGAATATGGGAGAAATACAGGCAGCTATAGTCTCATTCCAGAAAGCAATACACATCAAGCCTGACTCAGAGGAATTGTGGAATGATGACCTGCAATGGGTGAGGAGGCTATGGGCTGAACTGTCAGAGAAAAAAGACATGAATCATGCTGAGCTAAGTTTTCACATTAGGGAGCACATTAGGATTGGAATAAATTAATCGGACTCAAAGTGTGCCACATGTATGTCGTAGACTGAATGCATAATGTAGATTTGGGACCTATCATTTTCATGTCTGACTGACTTTTGAAAGTTAGCGGAAGTGTTGTGGTGTGGAATTGCAAATGTGCCTGAATGGTTTTATGTAAGATTATGACATCAAAAAATAGCATAGATTAAATTAGTGTTTAGAGCACAAGTTTGTGACTCAGTCCCAGTCATCATCGTCGTCATCTCTGCTGTCAGGAGGGCTGAAAGGTATCATGCTTGAAATGGTTGACATGACACCACCAGAGTTATCCGCAGCAGGTGGAGGTGGTACTTTCGGGGTGTCATCATTAGATGAGCTTTTCGCTGGAATGAAGAGAAGGACGTAAGTTTCAGTTGCTCAACACATGACATGCGGATGCAGAGCAGAAAAACAAGTACCTGCAGCAGCACCACCTGATCCTGCAATGCCACGCCTCCTCATACTGAGCATACTAGCCAAGTCTGACATCAAGTCGCCGCCGCCTGCTGCAGCTTTTGTCTCTTTCTTCTCTTTCTTCTTCTCGATCTGTAGTCAGTCGTTTATTAGTTCAAATCAACACCAATTACAGATTAAATAGAACAAATATTGACCTTCTGCTCGGCAGCCTTTTTTAACCTGGCTTTTCCAGCACCGCCAGCATTTCTGATGGCAGCCATTAGATTACTTCTCCCATCGCCAGCATCTGCCACAGCTGCTGGAACGTCAGCTGGTGGAGGGGGAGGGGCGGCTGCTGCTTCATCAGATGACGGACCAGGTGGCGGTGGAGGCGGTGGAGGGGGAGGAGCAGCAGCTAAATACCAGAAAAGTGTTGAGATAGCCTGTTTGTCATGTGATCACACTTGATTGTTATGTACATCAAACCTGGTGCAGGTGGCGGCGGCGGAGGAGGAGGGACACTGGCAGGTGGAGGTGGAGGAGGAACCGATGCAGATGGCGGCGGGGGTGGTGGTGGAGGACCACCAGCAGTAGTAACAGCGGGTTCTCCAGCACTCGGGGCTACATCAGGGACTAACTCTGGCAGCTCTGGTATGGAGACATTACTGAACACCGATGGCGCTATGGATGGCCCAGTCTCCGCACCGTACATCAAATCATCGGCAACGTCTATCAAAACATGACAACCATAGCTGCTGTATGAATCAACGTTGACAACTCAATTTACTGTGAGCCAGAAAATGGTGTTTGTGTCACTCTTGAGATATATTCATAATTAAGTAGCAGGTGAGTGACCAACATAGTAGAGAGGAGGAGAGATAAATACATGCCTAGCAGGTCTGGCAGAGTGTCTGGTAATGATATAAGAGGCACTTCTCCTAGGTCTGGCCGATAGACGAATGTCTCCTTCTGTCCAGGCTCAATAGCCTCGCCCAGTGCAATGGTAGTGGGAGCGTCTGCTGGGCCAACTATTCCCTCCTCATCATCTTCTGTCCTCATCTTAGTCACTACACCTCGTGGATCCAGCATCACATACTTCTTATACCTAATGGGCAATAAAGATTAGTGGGATGATGGACGACAGGGAGCGACTATCTATAACAGTATTAGTAATGTTTTACTGTTTACTGTTGCTCCATTTATGGACGCAGAGGGCATTCTCTGATAGTCATCTGACCACTAGATGACTTTTATTGCTGTTTGCAGTAAATTCTGAGATTTTTTTATTTGACAGCATAAGAGGCTAGAAAAAATGTGTTTGCTACCTAATTTGGATATGTAAGCTGCATAGCGCGGGGCTGTGATATATTGTGAAGGACATGCCTTCGAAGCATCACATCAGAGAGTAGATCTATTGGCAGTCAGTCAAGAAAGCAATCAATCTCGACTACTCAGATCTTGGGCGCCTACTCAGATGGAATGATTTAATACTCAAACCTTAGGGATTATGTAGTTGGAAGCTCGGACTTCTGCTGAATCATTGTAAAGAACAGAAAAGTGTCAAGTAACCAGTACTCTCATTTATGTACTTGACACAATTGATGCTTCATTCTCTAACTGAACCCGACTGTAATATTGTATGTATTGCAATCAATGTGTCAACTTGCATAAACTACAATATCAGATACAAATGTACAGCTTAAAATCATTTCCTAGGGAGCAAAGAAAGGCAGTGAGAAAATAAGATATTTGCATCAGTTTGTGGAGAGTTATGTACTAACATATGGAGCAGATGAGGGGGAGACTTACGGATTTTCAGCTGTGTTGAAAAGGAGTAGAGAGCTGACAGAATGGATGTTGCTTGGTAACCGTCCAAGACCCTCACTATCAGTGTCCTGACTCTTCCGCTCTGATACCTGTGAGCAGCATGATGGGCATCATTGCTTGTTATCTGAGTGCTAGGCAATTAGGCTACTTCTCAATGTTTGGCGATAATTGGTGCAAGCAAGGCGAACTAGCAGACTGAAACGACCCAAAATATAACATTGTCGTAAGGATTTAAACCAGACATGCCTTACACCCATTCATCATAGCAAAACTAGTTGACCGAAGTCTGAAATATTTGAGGAATTTGATAATTACAGCAAAACAGCTTTGAGGTATTTGAGCTCACTCACTAGCAGCTAAAAATATCAGCATTTAATTCTACACCTATATATATATTATATATTATATATTATATATTAAGTTTAAGTTTCTGGCATTCTTGCACAATGAACTTCTAGAAAGCAATACGATTTTACAACAAGACTTCAATGTTTGAACGGCACTTGTGCAATATGAATGCAGGAGCCGATAACACACCTGGACACTGTAGAACTTAAATTTGTCTCTCATATCCTGGTCAGATGGAGGACTGTGGTGCGTTTTCGAGAGTTTGAACTTGCTTCTCTTCATTTCATCCTTTGAATGCTCTGGAAAGAGGCTTCTGAACTCTTCAAGCTTTGGAGGTGCTGGATACTTGGAGCTCGAAAATATCTACCAAGGTTGAAAATCACAGAGTATATATCAACCACATAATACAAAACTGCCCTTACACCAACCATTCGACAGGGAAAATTCGCCATAGTTTAGCAAATATCACCACACACACCTGAGTAGCTTTCTTCCTTCCTCTTAGATGGTTTACTTTTGCCTGAGCAAGTTGAGCACGCTCATCCACCTTTGCTAACCTGGCTTTGTTTTCTGCAACTCTTGTTTGAACTTTCGAAAATACATCTTCCATAACATGACGAAGATACTGAAGCGAGTCAGCTATCTGATGTATTAGCTCTTCTTGCCTTAGATCCGTCGCGATAAGTGGCACCTGGTATGCTTGCAATGGGGATGTATTTTCAACATTCCTCATCATCTCTTCCTTTGATATGAATACTTAGAGCGCTACCATATAATATTTTTTAGCCTGCCAATGTGACGAAAACTTGATAACTTGATAAAAACAATGGGAGAATCACTGGTGTACGACGATGGCCACAAAATCGTGGAAGAACCTACAGTTTTCTCCAACGACCCACCTCTTTATCCTTGACCTTACATGTGCGATTAATGGCTTTAAATTATTAAATAATCGCGCATGTTAACCATTAAAGTAGGCTTGAAATAGAAATTGACTCTCATGAAAATAGTTTTCATGGGTTGAGTTTGACAATTTTATCTAACTAGTACCGCTATTGCTTTGCTACGCCGTTAATACGTCATCATCATACCCGGCCCTGATTGGCCAGGATGTGAAAAAACAACACGAAGTTTCGTTTTAGCCACTCGATCGCGTGCGTGTTGACGAATGAATAGGGCATTCAGAATTCTACAGTGGTCAGGGAAGGTCCAGTGTGGAGTGAGAGCTTACACTCTATTGTGCAGTCCATCTTTCTGGAGTGTTGGTATATGCATGCTAGTGTTAGTACTGGATTTTGAGGTTTGTATGGACATAGTCTACCTTCTGAATTCGATAAATGGTGGTACTGAACTTGAAGGAGATGTAATGTAATTGATTTTGATGCCAAATATAGTTGTGATTGCTTTAGCAGTGTCCCAATGTTCAAACTATGTCTTGTGGATGCGTTTATGGTACTGATGTGTGGCTTATAAAGGTATGTTATCATGCTTTGCTTTGATTGTTTTAGGTAGGAGACAGTGAATATGCATGACGGATATTCTACTGAAAAAGACCGTATTATAGTTGAGCAGCAGCATAAGATCACAACTCTATCTGATGAATCAGAGAGATTAAGACAAGAGAGAGATGAGTTACTAGCAATTGTTAAAGGCTTAGGACCTACTAACAATGCCAAGACGAGCATTCCAGCAGGAGCACGCCTGACTCTGGACTATCCAGCTCCTTCAGCTGAGCGCTTGCTCACTCATAGTGGCAGTCAGAAAGGGATTAACAGCACTAATGCACTTCATCCTCAAAGGAGTAAAATTAGATCTTCTACTGCCGCCATTCAGCCATATTATGACACCAAAGCTCCAACAAGCAGCGTATCAGATGGCTGGTAAGTGTTGAAATGCATTCATCCTTGAATATCAGCATCCATTTGGCATACAGTGTGGCTATTCGAGGCTACGGTGTGTTGGCTCCCTATTCATCATTGCTAAAATGAGAAGAGGCAAAAACATGATAAAGACCTAAGACATTCCAAATCCCTGCATAGTGGCGACCAAAGGAACCCCTGAAGCAAAGAGTAATTGCTATCCAATCCACCTTCTCATTTCCATTGTCGTATGGAGGAATGTTGTCATGGGCGTCTGATCATGGTTGACCATCTGGGTATTCATGTCATGCTTGTTTACGTTCAGAAGTACCAGAGTTGACTGCGGGTGACTTGGAGCCTGTGGGTATTGATCCACGAGGAGTCAAAGGTTTCACGGCGTTCCTTGCCAGGAACTCCTTTCAGTAGTTGCGTAGTTATCCTTTTCTATAGGCTTACTCTAGGATCATTAGATTGATCTTCTTCAGTCTGATAATTAACTCTCCTTTTTCTCACACACGGCCGATTTGCTGACAACAACAGCTTATGTGCAACGGTTCCCAACGCGATACCAGTGCGTCTCCATGCATTTGTCACAGTTATGAATTCAAATTTGGACAGTACTACTCGGCTCGCTGCTGCTGTCTCGTGATGCTGACGCACAGTTCATCGGTTAGTGACAGGAGCAGGTTGAACTGTGACTCATTTGAAAGTTGATATGATGTAGCCGCTGCACTGGCTGCTGTGAGGAAGGCGGGCTGATTTGCCAGGATTAGCTAGTAGATAGGTAGCGATTGCGGTAATGGCTGTCAAATTCTATGGATAAGTTGAGAGTTTAATCCATTCTGTCCGAGGTTGACCGTTTGCCTGCTGTTTGCCTGCAGCACAGGAGAGTGATCATTCCTTTGGCCATGTTGTACCTATCAATGGTAAAGGTGACACCTATTAGTTAGCTCCCATTGTTTGGCCTTAGCAAACAAAAGGGGTCGATTGCTGGAGTCTGAACTGTGCACTGGCCTGCTGAGGGTTAACCCTGCTGGGTGAAGTAAATTTGGTACAAGTTTGAGCAGTTTTTGTACCTGTGTACCTGCCTGGCGATATGATTGCTATCCAATTGGTCCGATTGGTCCATCTGCTCAGAATGTCTGCTGCTAGGAGGCTGTGACAGAAAGAGCACTAGAGTGGGCCAGATGGTCCTTATCTAGACAACTTTATCAATGCCGTCTGTTGGAATCCTGTATTGTGATGGAGAAGTTGATATGGTGACTTAGCAATATGTTGACTGCGGCGCGCTATGCTTCCACTGTCTTCTATTTGACTTGCCGTACATCTGTTTACTTGTGAGCACACTATTGGCTGGATAGATAAAAGATACAGAATTTTGCACCTGCCACATTTTCCCGGTTTCCCGCTCGGCGTTGCACGCTTCTAATTAACAATTAAGAAACTCATAAAAAAAGTTCTTTTTGCATGGTTGAACTTTGACAACGGCCTTTTGTAAGTTTCGGTTTGGGCCACGCGTGTGATTGACTGCGATTGTCGGCGAGCCATTGGTGTGCACTGATTCGCCTTGTGTCACGTGTGGTCGGTCTGGTGACATCATGAAATACCTTGGTCGAGCAGATGGCTGCAGACGGTCCAATCAGCATTTCCAAGGGTTGCACTCGGTACAAGGTAATCAAACGACTAGGACTTGGCCTTCCCATCGACTGCGGAAATTTGTTTGGCCAACTGTTCCAGCAATCGAGTAATTGGCCGCTAACGAGATCATTAGTAGAAAGTACTACCGTGTAGCGTCAGTCGAGCTGCTCACTCCACTGGGAACGCAGTCGCTCAGACCCATGCTGTACATGAACTACGGTGGAAAGCTGTATTCTATTTGTTTAGGGTGTGCGGTAACTTGAGGTTCTTGATGTATTGTGTGTGTGTTGATGGCATCCGGCTGCGACAGCACATGAGAAACTAATTAAACTTCTCTCGCCTCGGGAATACTGCTGTTTTTGGATCGAAATCTTTGCCTCCATCTCTGAGGCGCGCGAGCGAGCTGAGGGGCAATGAGTAGGTACAAGTCTCACTCGTTTAGGTAAGCTCCACTTCCAGCCATCATATGATAGGGCGACACCACCCGCCCAGTGTAACTGGTGATGGATGGTGACAGATCAACTGCTCACCAAAGTGATAAGTAGCTTCCAGTTTGGCTTTGTAAATGATCCTCTAGTCGATTAGACAGAATCTATACTGATGTTGCTGTATTGTGAAAAAGTTATTATCCAAACTAGTCCGTTATGTCACTGCCTATTGTTTTGGCTTTGTCAGAAGGACAGTTTGCAGGAGTTCTTTGTTCCTGTGTCTGCTGGCTGCTTTGCTAGGCGTGTCTGTCAATCAGAATTGCGGTTGAGCTACGTCCAGCCCATCGTTGGGGTTTCACCTGACTTGGCCCGAGATAAGATCAATACACCTAGTAAATATTTGTCCAGAACTAATTAATCCGCAGAGGAAAGTTTTTCATTGCAAGATGCGGAGGGGCTGCGATACCTGTGTGGGGGCTGCATTGGGGCCTGTATCCAGTACTGGCCACACTAATCCTGTTAGTAAAAGCATTGCCGCTGCCGCAGCCACTGGTCGTGTCAGCGAAGCCACTACGTAACTAACTTGTATTACTAGTTACTGCTAACCACAGTCTATTTCCAGCCCATATATTTGTCTGCTGCTCTTTTTTTGAAGCTGGCGTAATGGCCTGACACAAAGCACTCATATTCATTACCAATGTAAGCTACACGAAAAATCTATAATTTGTTGTTTGCTCTCATGATACTCAGTAAACAGCTAAGGTCTCTCAGCCAGCAGGCAGGATCGATAAATCGGGATGGCAATTTAGGCTTTAGTTTACAGTTTGCGCTAGTGCATTCACCTCTATGCAGTCGCAGTTCGGCTTGACATTGAACTCGTCTGCTGCGTTTACTTGTTCACTTGTACTAGGACTGTCTGGGTGGCTGCAGTAGCGACATGTTCACACCAGTGTGCCTGAGTAACGAAGGTGAGGCAGCCGATTACTCACAGCATTCTTCTCCTTGCAGCATCTCCGACAAGATCATTGCTGGCAAGTACCCTCTGTCTGCCGGGCAGCAAGTTGAGAGGTCCAGTTTATCTCGACAGAGATCTTTCAAGCGTGTGAAGCAGTTGGAGGATGCAGCGGCAGCACGAGACACGCGCGATGGGTGTCGTGGGTCGCTGCACTACGAACTGTCCACGGACATACAGGACAAACAGATAGAGATGCTGGAGCGTAAGTACGGAGGTGGCACGCTCAGGACGCAGCAGGCTGCCGAGATAATACAGTACAACTTCCGTCAGTACACTCTGTCAAAGAACTTTGAGAGGTTGAGAAACACACGTGATGACAGAAGGGTGCAGCGCATCATGTCTGACGTTTCGTCTGAGAAGGACTCTGTCTGGAGTGACGTAACCATCACTCCATACGTCACCACGCCTCCCGCCATGCCTGTCTTGGAAATGGACCATCTAAAAAACCTCACTCAGCATCAGCACCATCACAGGAGTCCGCAATCGACGTCGTCGGCGAGAAGTTCAACGCCTGACGCAATGGAGGCTGACTGTTCTTTCTTATCCAACAGGGCGGTGGCAGGGAGCGCCGTCAACTACACTCGCAAGTCTCCCAGCCATAGCAGTGATGAGTACATCAACCGCCTCCACCTTGTCCATAGTCCTAAGGCTAAAGTGGTCAAGGACAGCAATGACAATTTTACAGGGCAGTGCAGCACTGACTGCCACAGCCCAGTTATAGTAGAATACGACAATCACTCGGACATGGTTGCTGAGGCCAACTACAGCTGCCACTCCTCTGACAGTGGAGGTGATAGCGGCAGCTTCGGCAGCAGCGGAGATATGGTCAGCTACTCTCGAAACAACTCGGTGTCAGAGTCACGCCTGCTGAACGTACGAATACAGTTCAACAAGTGCAGTGATAAGGAGAGGAAACGCCAGTACCGAATTGGTCTCAACCTGTTCAATAAGTAAGTACACTCTGGTCTGGTCTGATGTCAACATTGTCACACACTCACTGCAGCATGGTGACATCTAGTCCAGTCCGAGTGAATCCCTCTCGGACTGATGATACCAAGCGTGTCAGCAGATTTATGACTGTGTTATGATGTTTTTACTGGCCCTCTTCTGAATTTCAACGTTCTCAAGTTGAGTAGCCAGCCATTCTGGGCCTGCTGCGCATTGATTAATGTTGATAGCGAAGTGGCCTCCTACTTTCCTTCAAACACAATATTCATCATCTGTTGATTGCAGGAAGCCAGAGAAAGGTGTCAAATATTTGATGGAGCAGAGGTTCCTGGAAAATTCGTCAAAGGCTGTAGCTAAATTCCTCCTGCAAAGGAAAGGATTGAGCAAACAGATGATTGGTGAATACTTGGGGAATCTACAGAATTCCTTCAATCAGGATGTCTTGCTGTGAGTGATCACTGATCAATGAATATCACTAGACTAGGCTAGTATACAGTACGGCTTTCAGTGCCTGTTTCAGTAGAAGTTCGTACTATGAGCTGCTGCTACTGAGCAGGATTCCCTCCTCAAAGCTTTCAACTTTACATTATACCTGATTACACACAGTGGCCGAGTTAATCCTTGTTAATCACTCTTCTACCCATGATACTCATCTCTGCTCTCCCACTCTAGGTGTGTGGTGCAGGAGCTGGATTTGGCCGGAGCTGAGATCGATCAGGCATTGCGAAAGTTGATCACCCATTTCAGGCTGCCGGTCAGTACCCTATTGCCTATAGCCAGCTGGCTGTTGCGAGATGTGTGTTGCAAGATGTTGTGTAGCGTTCAGGGGGTGTCTGGCTATTCCGGCTCTGTAAACAACAGGATTGTAACTGCAGCTTTGTTTTTTCCTGAAGAGCACAAAAGGCCCTCAATGACTCATCCCGCACTCAGTGAAAACCTGAGATTCTAGAGTTGAATGAGTGAGAGTGTGACATCAGAAACTGGGTGCACATGTCATTAATCTGTGAAGCTGCAGGGTGGCTGCTGCAGGGCAGTAGTTGTAGCGGGTGGTTGTAGCGGGTATGACAGTGAGTAAGTGGAATCTATCTGTTGACAGGGCGAGGCTCAGAAGATAGAGCGTATAGTCGAGCGCTTCGCCCAGAGATACTGCCTGTGCAACCCGATGTTCATCTCGCAGTTCAAGTCTGTGGATACTGTATTCCTCATTGCGTTCGCAGTCATCATGCTAAACACGGATCTGCACAATCCCAACATCAAACAGACAAGGAAGATGAAACTCGATGCGTTTATCAAGAATCTCAAAGGTGAGCGGCCATAGCAGCAGCAGTTGCTTTCTGATTTCATAACCTAGTAATGAATGAACCTGAGTGAGTGATAGGTTAGTGCAGCTAGCTGACAGCTTACCCGCTGGTCAAAGGTGACTGCTAGGGTAAATTAGTGCAAAATCCATCCTTCTCCTGTTGCCCTCACTTTGCCAACAAAAAGCAGCTAACTGCAACCGAAATTCTCTCCCTCTCAGCTGTAGTTGGTGTCGTCCTATTTGGTCTAGTCCTAGTTGGTGACAGCCACACACTCATTTTGCAGGAATTGATAGAGGCGAGGATGTTTCCAGCGATATGCTGATGGGCATCTACGAACGAATCCAAAGTCAAGAATTAAAGACCGGTGCTGACCATACGACACAAGTGAGGAAAGTAGAAGAGACTATGGTTGGGAAAACTCCAGTACGTCCATTTACTTTCTCTCTCTCTCTCTCTCTCTCTCTCTCTCTCTCTCTCTCTCTCACTCGCTCTCTCTCTCTCTCTCCTCTCACACTCACACACCCCGAGTGGAGAATATATTATAGGAAAAATATAAGGGGAACCACGCCCAGGCACAAAAAAAACAC
>ERZ1740065.1341-NODE-1341-length-14643-cov-11.661503_pt1 | contig 14643 bp, 9 predicted proteins | sample MGYA00581738_ERZ1740065 | MGnify/ENA primary metagenome ERZ1740065 (study PRJEB43018, sample SAMN04849749) | marine metagenome | isolation source: floating plastic debris | place: Pacific Ocean | collected 2008-09-01 | study: EMG produced TPA metagenomics...
CCCCCCTGCACCTCCCCTCTAGGGCTGTCTGGATTAAACTTGCTGATGGCTTCCAGACTGCAAACCCATTCAGTCATGATTTATTGAACTCTGACCTCTTACCTTCTCATTGCCAAACAATCTAGATCAATACAACTTTCCATGCTGGATAGGGCATTGATTCATAGCCAGACAAGGTCAATCCCATGCTAGATAAATGCAAGCGTAGTCTGGGGCGAGTTGCTATAATGGCCTGGACACCACAGTGAAGTGAAACTACTGTGGTTGTAGGCTAAATTTGTTTATCTAATTTATCCAATATACTAACTTAATGATTTTTCATATGCATAATTAACTTCTATCATGGTGCCGAATTAATAGGTGCTCGTGGAAATCTCCACGATGAGTACCTTTTGTAAGTACTTCGCTGCTTTGCAGCCGTTCAGTATAGCAACATGGAATGTGGGGCTTAGTGAAAGCAGCTAAAAGTGATTGTATCAGAGATTGTGGCCAATCTCTGAAGTTGGCATTAATTCACGCATCCTAGACTCACTAGAGCTGGCTGTGTCTACTGATCTCTCTTATCATCTTGCTGATGAGGGGAGGGGGTATGTGACCAAAGCTGCAGTGAGATGGCGTGAAAGCATGGAAATCATAAATAAACACTGCAGCACTGGGATGCTAAGAAAAGCGGTATAAGGAAAGCATCGCCGACTCCGCATGCGGCCATGATTGTTGTGTGAGTGATGAAGCTTCCAGAGAGCCGAAAAAAATGGATGAAAATTCATAACTCAGCGTAAGACAGCAGCGACTTATGACTTCCTTGTCACATGATAGCAGCATCCAAATCCTAATAAAACAGGCTCAGTAGAAGTGTTATATTACATGAAAGGTAGCTGCATTGCACAATGTTTGGTGGCCTAGAATTACGGCCCCAAACCGCTGTCACGATGACTATGGGCGTTTTCAGATAGCTAATCGAGGCCGTCGATTTAGCAGGCCAGATTTAGCAGAGAAGCGTCGATTTGGGCTGTTTAAGCTAGCCGTCGATTTGCTCTCGATTTTGGCTGCACTCGTCGATTAGGACAGTACGAAAAATAGAGGACAACTCTCTAGTCAGGTAGTAAGGTCAAGGTCATATCACATTATGTACCAATATCAACACACAGGAAAAATACGTGATTTATACATATTTTGACTAGCAAGTATTGTAGATTACAGATTTATGCTGTAAATTTTTCGGATGAGTCAAATAACTTCAATAAATTCTAAAAAGCTTTTACTAGTACATTTCATTATGCTCTCAATATTTTCACCGTTGATAGTTTGTGAACGAAAGGTTGAAAATAGCAGAGAGAGACACAGACACCGAAAAAGCCATGAGTTTTAGTGTCAGTTAGGTCACGTGATGATGTAACAGCTAGCAATGTGTTGTGAATGATATCTGTTACGATGTTGCCACTAAATGGGCATATTGCCACATCTCGTTGTGAATGATCTCTGAGGGCATCATACATCACAACCATCCCTATTTACCAAAAGCCTCCCTTATTTTTGCAGTCAGATTTTGGTGGAGAAATTGCTATTATCAGTTTCCTAATGTTTTCCTGTGGCTTATTGGTTAGACTTTGCTGAGCTGAGCTCAAATATGGCAAGATCTTAGCTGTAGGGGGTAGGGGTTCGGAGTTACGGCTTCTCAAAGTTCATAAAAGTTCAGTAAAACTGAATCTCCAGTATTTCTGGTCCTACAACTTGTCATGTATCTAGGGCGTTGAACTTTGACCCGCTGCTTACAGTTTCTTTTCCCCCAGGGAGAACTGCATTTCGTAGTCAGTAGGGAAAACCCTATGTGACTTGCAGCTTCTTCATAGTAGGAATTTACAAATGTTTGTCGTACTGAACAGCGGCTGTTGGAAGCAAAGATAGAGGTGTATTTTGGGAGAACCTACTCGCAGCAATTGAAAGCTACGTGCAGTAGCATGGCTTGACCTGTAGGGCCACTGTAGTCATTTCCTCAGATAATGCTGGCTGTCTGGGCCTGTCTGTACAATAGCAGCATGGAAAGCTGGTGATAGTGTCAATTTATCTGGCAAAATTATTGTGTAAATTGTTTATGGCAAGGTGGAGCTCGTACTGGCTTGAGACTACTGCGAAGAGTATACCTTTGACCTAGGAGTTATGTAAATCTGGTCGACTGATTTATTTAGTGTGTTCATTGGCCTTGCCAAGGTCAAAGTTTCCTGCTCTGAGCCATTGATGACATTAGAATCTAAGGCTTAGATATTGATGTTGGTACTGGAAAACAGAGTTAACCAGCTTCACTGGCAGCATCCTATCCGCTGTGAAAACCCAGCAGTGTGTTGGTTACTAGAACTGGTTGGCAATGATCCATGGCAAGTATCATGATCCTATATCCTATATCCTAAATACAGCAGCGTCATTTAGTAGTTTCTTATCGAATATGGATGGTGGTGCTGCTAACACAATACGCTTCGTTTGGGTCATGAGCACTCTTATCTCTTGATAGAGGTGTTCTCAATCTCAATGTCACTGGATATCGACGCCTGGCGGTCTCATTCCATTATTCATGCGCTAACACTACTAACTAACTCTTTATGCTGCTCATGCTAGGGCCAGATGGGGAATCCCCTTGAATTGTTATAATTGTTTTGTTTCCTAAGTAAAGTAACGGTGCATGAACACTTAAAAGAAAGATATTGATCGCTACAGTCTCAAGCTTTGTATTTCTCTTGTACTTCTCTGGCTCTGCAGCCTAGATTTAGCTGCACACCAATACTAATGCCAATACCGTCGCAATGATGTCTCACAGTCAGCAGCCGTTTTGCCACCCAATTCTTTGCAGACGTAGTTCCATGCTGACATTGATGTTATGACGTGTGTTTAGGACTTTGAGTCGTATGTCCACCGATCCGGCCGCACAGGCAGAGCTGGAAAGTCTGGCGTCTCCGTCTGCCTCTACAACTTCCGAACCGAGAGAGATCTTGTCAACCTTGAGAGAAGAGCGGTACGCCTTCATCCCTGCCAATCTATCTCGGCTTTTATCTAATGGCCGTCATTGTGACAAGACTGTGGATCGTTGTAGAATATATCATTCAAGCGCACCGGTGTGCCTACCCCAGATGACCTGCTATCCGTTGGTGTAGATTCCATAATTAGGTGTGCCAGCAATGCTACTGCTCTACCTTGGCTGTAGTTTGCACAGGTCATAATGGCATTGTGTCGTTTCTCTAGCACAATTGACAGCATCCCTGAAAATGCTGTCGAAAGGTTCCGCCAGCACGCAGAGCAGGTGCTTGCTGACAAAGCACCTGTGGATGCAGTAGCATCTTTGTTGGCCATGCTACTGGGCCAGACTAAAGTCCTCAACCATTCACTTATCAGCTCCAGCCAGGTAGGCCTTATATATTGTTGATAAGATCAAGTTTCCCAGTATTTAGAGTCCAGCTGAGCCAACACTTTAAGCCAGGCTTATAAATTCCTCTCATCTACAGTGATAGTATCTGGAATCAATTAATTACCTCCTAGAACATGTGGCTTGATTAATCATTGATCATGGGGAAACTGTAACCACAGTATTGTCACAGCGTAATCATACCTCTGCTTTTGTATCGATTGCTTCATCTGCATTGTGTTGGTATAACATCTCGCCAGGTTTTATGATTAGGTAATTGAATGATCAAATTGGCGATTAGCTGGAGTCAATAATCGTAATCCAGAGTGGTTTCACCTCTGTTGCCAACTTGTGATAGCAGAGTTGTATAATACATGGCACTTCTCTGCTATGAAGGGTTGCCTTACATACATCTACAAGACCAATATGGAGATAAACTCAAAGGGATATGTGTACTCAATGCTGCGTCGGCAATTCAACGATGAGTCTATTGGCAACAGAATTCAGAACATGACCTTGCTCAAGGACAAAATGGTACGTACAGTGGTTGGTTGATGGATTTCCAACATTTTGGCATGGATTGTTGACATGGAACGTTGTTTTTTAATGGTCTAGGGTGCTGTATTTGATGTTCCGGATGAATTGCTCGACAAGTTTGATTCTACCGTGGTTCACAGCAACCATCAAAGCAGCTTGGAGAGAGCGACATCACTACCTGAGCTTGAGCAGTCAGCTCCCAGCTTCCAAGGGCGGGGTGGTGGCGGCTTTGGCTTTGGGCGCCGGTTTGGGGGTGGCGGTGGCGGTAACCAACGAGGAGGTAGGTTTGGTGGCAGGGGCAGTCGTGGAGGATCTTTCAACTCATATGGCAAGAGGAACTTTGGTTCCAGCTCAAATGACAGCTCACCAGCCAATAAGAAGATTAAATGGAACTAGAATACGCACCCTTCAATTTTTCCCACTGGGAATTTTAGTTAATGGAAAGTCCTACCTTTGACGCGGGATCTTCATGGACTTTCCATGAAGATCAACTGTAAATCCACTACTTGGAAATTCCATATTATGAGTCATCTTTTATCTTTTTTATAGAAAAGATATGCATTCATATACAATTTGTAAAACTTAAAATATCTACACCGAGTCCTTCTGTATTTTGCCATGGCATTTATAAAAAAACATTTGTGTTCTATGTTGTCTACTCAGAGCTGCATGTATGTTGGTTCGTGTGCGAGTTGAGTGGTCACGTTTGGTCCAATGATCTCTTCAGTAATGTCATTTGTGCCCCAAAAGAAGCTGTGCAGAATCTACAAAAGTTTTTAATAGCTGTATGGTTGTCAGCCAATGTTTACTGCCTCACAGTCCTTGTAGTGCATTGCCATCCACTTACGTCTCTCTGCTCATAAGTCTGCTCATAAGTCTGCGTATCATCGTCTTCAGACGTGTAGCAGCTCACGTCTGTAGTGTAGCTGGTAACACTCTCAGCAGTTGAACTGTATTTGGCACAGGCTGTTGGACCATGGATATCTTCAAATGTAAATAGAGGTGATAAGTGTTCCTGGAAATTTGATAATACAATGGATATGTTCGTTACATACTGGTACACATACTGGTACCATCAGAAGAATATCCATAGTCATCTGAACTCTCATCAAAATCTTTGATCAGCGCCGGCCGAGCGTCTGGGTCTATTGTTGGAATATACCTTTGCCTGACAGCAGCCGCTTCTCTTTCCGCGTGGCCCAGCTTCTGTGTGTCAAAATGTCATATGTATAAAGGCCTGATGTATTATTGGTAGTTGCTGTTTAGTACGCGTGGATATCATTACCCTTGATCTATAAGGCCTTCTCTCATTCTTTGGTTTTCTCTTGCTATCACAGGCGCTCCTGTTACTCGCTCTTTCTGCAACAGAGATAGAAAATACTTCACTCTATCTGCAACCACTACTGTCCCATTGATACCTGAGTACTAGCTCACTCTTTTCCGCCTTGGATGGGTCAGCCTTGTTCAGCAATTTGTACTTCCTGTAGTGTACTCGGCCATCTTTAATTACACCCATGAATTTAACATCCACTGCACTGTACAAGGCACACCTGAAATTAGTCTTCCAGCGTTTGGCCTCCTCAGGGAAGTTTACAACTCCCAACCGATCTGGAGATGAGTAGTGTTGTCTCTTGACTTCAATTAAAAGTACATAGACACAACTACTTAGTCAACAGCTACTCACTGCTCTGCTCGGCCCATTCCTTGAACAAGCGGCTATCATTTGTCGTTTTGTAATCGGTGAAGCTGCCATGTTTCCATCGAATGGCAGCCACCCTGCTGTGCCCGCTGACCCAGTAGACAAGCTCCCGGTAGCCTGGATCATCCAGCTTCTGTAGAAGCCACTCTTTAATCTTCATGCTATGCAGGAGTACAAGTGCAACTTCACTAGTCACCTACTGCAACTTCACTAGTCAACGACTGCGCTGTAAATCCCCACACTTCCTCGTAAACCTTCCTGCCGGACGATAAATTCCCCTCCAATTCATGACCAATCGCTTGACAGCCTCTGACGAGGGGATTCCCCGAATTGCAATAAATCATTTCTATTGGCTAGTCCTGTGCTGTTTGTACTACACAAGCGTCCTTGCAATGTATTGGTTTACCTTGTACACGCGAGTTCACGACCCTGGAAATAGCGTGTGATATGGCACGGGTCCGAACTCGCTTGTTAGTGGCAGAAAGAGCCGAATGCTCAAGCCCAATCAGGAAGCAGTCCAAGATTTCTTGGAATGCTTTGCAAATCACCAAATCATCCTTTGAACTATGAAGTAGGAAGACAGCAGCATGGCCCAGCTATTGATTGCCTAGCTACCATCGAGTGGCAGTTATAGCTGAGGTCCATTGAAACAGGCTGATAATGTTCCTCCCAGTCACAAGACCTCAGAAACATTGCAGTCAGCTTGCATTGCATTATTACTTAGCCATATGAGCGCACTGCCTCTCCCGCCACCGCCTCTCCCGCCTTTCCTGCCTCCGCCTCTCCCGCCACCGCCTCTCGCTTAGGTGGTTTTTATGACTCAAGGGATTGGCTAATCTCATCCAGAGAAACGCCCAAATAAAATATGCAAATCTCCAGTCAAGCAAACTATTCCCCCTCTAGTATGTATCAGTATCATTCATTCATGTCATACTCGCTGACGATTCTACCCAAACGATGGATGAAGTACAATCACAGCTATCACCCAGTGGAGTGTTTTGCTATTGGCGCAGGTGGCGGCACTACTTTGTCCTATCCCAGGTTACTTTTTGTTTATATCATCTTCCCAGAGGGCTCACGCCCTGTGAGCAAGTAACTGCACGCATTGCAGCCATTACAAGTCATTACAAGTCATCAGAGCCAGAAATAAACTTATTATCACTTGTTCTCGCTTATTGCCACTTATAAGGCTTGGTAACTACTACAGTAAGGCCTGGTGACACTGCCTCCAGCTACGACTAAAATGGTGCTACATGTTAAGAAGCATTCCAAATTTTAGTGAAGAGTTGTCTCTCTCTCTCTCTGTCTCTCTGTATTGTTTTCCAATCATATTTTCAACTTGAAAATGGAAATTTTTTCTAGAAGGGGTGCTGCCTCCTAGACCCCCTCCCCCACTGGGGCTTTGCTCCAGACCTCACAGGGGGGAGGGCATCGCCCCTGGGCCCCACCAAAACCATGGGGGGGGGGAGATCTATTCTATTCATTGTTTGTCTCATGGAAAGCCAGTGTGTATATGCCTGGTGTTGCTGTCCTACCCGGTTTAGATGCATACAGTTGTAACAGTGGACTAGTGATACATAAGCAGCCATACATAAATAGGGGCATAAAGTAAAAGGCTGAATTTGCTGACCATCCATTATCTGTCTGGTCTGAAGACTGATAAGACCAGTCAAACCTATCTATATGTAGCGGCAAACAGAACCTTGTAAGAACTGAAAACTTGGCAATGTTGTCAAAATAAGATGAAATATAAACTAAATAAGACTTATACATATTTTCATTAGTATCAATACACTAGTAACTAACTCGGTTGTAGAGCTCTGTAGTTATTTGATTTTCTTGTTTGCACGAACTACATCTGTACACGTGTCATTTGAGCCATTCTGACACTAAGTCACATGTATACCTAATGATTGCGGACTGTCAATATTGGTTGGTATGATGTCACCAGTGCCGTCTCTACTAATTGTATATCTCTGTGCATAGACATGGACGCCGCCCAGACCACAGTGCTGTTAACATCAGTACAGATATGAACGCTGAGAGCAAGGGGTATGTCTATGGTGGCTGGCTGGTCCACATTAGACGTATTTTCACACGATAGTCACCCTTGCAACAAATTCCTTCTATTTCTAGCTTAAAAATACGTCTAGTGTGGACTTGGTGCGCTGCCAGTTTTTGTGTAGGGGAAGTTAACTCCTGAGCATATATTAACCAATAGAATTGTGGTAGTTATCCCCATACAGCATCCATGGTCAACCAGTTTCTGGCTGGTAGTGAACAGTTGGTCTGCAGGTCATGGATGGCAGTCAAATAAAAGCAACAAGAGATGATACTAGCCGAGATTGTGGACTAAATCTGATAACTTGTACCAGTGTTGACAACCTTGTGACAAGCACTGGTATCACCAGTCTCTGATATCTAATGAAGAACTCTACCCACGGCAGCGATAAGCGATGCTATTATCAGCTGTTGTACAATGTACTGTGATGTATGACCTGTGTTATCTTTTGGGCCGCAGACTGGTTATTGTGACCATAAGCAGGTGCAGTGGCCTGATAATCCTGGTAGGATAGCAGGAAAAGGTTGCAATGTAACAGCACTCAACAGCAATAGGAAATCACACATGAAATTCCAACGATACCTAGGCACCAAAAGATGAGAGACTAGCAGGTCTTCACATCACAAGAACCAGATGGCTAGTGAGGTTTGCAAAGAAAGTTATCTAAGATAATAAAATCCAAAAGCTGAATCAAACAAATGCAAATACAATGAAAAGCATGAACAAGTATAAAGCCACAACTGGACATCCAGTAGCTGGGGATTCCCCTTTACAACTTGGCTTCAGCCGAGGAGATCTCTAACCAGGGCGTTTAGTAACTTAACCGTTGCAGCAGCTGGTAGATAGATACTACATCAGACAGTATGGGAAATCATTAGTAGTGGTCAGAATTTCTACTACAGTGAAGGTAACTACGGTGTTGTTCTTGCATCCAGTTTTATGGCTGACCATCTCGATCTCGACGGTGCATTGAGTGAATATATTATGTCTCTAAAAGTGCATACTGCATACTGCCACCAATAGTTGAAGTTGAACCACCTGCTGCTGTGGATTGGAGTGTCTTGGAAGTATATGCTAAATCACAGTCGAGAGCTCACATCATTACACAATAGAGTTGAACATACATAATATTTTATTGCACTTAATTTTTTGCATTCATATCATTAAGGGGTGGTAAGTGTCCATGTGCCCTATTATAAAACTCTGAGCATACCTATACATGTAGCAGCATCAGAGAGGACAGATGATGGATTAGTTTTTACTATCTGACTGCTAGTTGCCAGCGAGTCATTCTATTCACTGGCTGGTGCTCAGCCATAGCCAGAAATGGTAAGCTTCCTGTATTCCCCCTACAGTATTTTTGCTTCCAATATTTATAGCTATACAAAATTGTTATTTTGTTTCAACATCAACAGCAGTAATTTTCGTCCTGAAGCTTTTTACTTATTGGTTATTAGATCTTGCTGAGCTGAGCACAACTGACAGTTGGAAGGGAGGGGGGCCGACAGAAAAACTTCATCTTCTTATGTCCTGTAGTTGTCACCTACGAATTCTATTGGCTAGCAGGTTTTTACAACTGACCAATCATAACATTTGTTTACCCTCGGCATGACTGAGCACATGTACGATTACTAGTACGTCGAGTGTCGCCAAAAGATTTGGCGTTGTTCATCAACCGTAGTCGATTTCCTGTTCTTCAGCATATTCGAAGTGACTATTTCATACAAAGTGAAGTTCTTCGATTTCCTCGTGCACGAGGGATTTGTTCAGGTTTTATTATGTCACGTCATGTCTGATGATGATCTTAACACTCTCTCGCACCTAGAGCTGTGTAGTATCGCCACTGCCTCACTTGGAGAGCTATTAAGAGTATGTGGATGGAAATGGATTCTCTAAACCACATGCTTTCGTAAAATACTAGTATGCCTTCTACTGTCTCATAACAGACCGATCCACTGTTGAAAGATCTACCGGAAGATGTGTCGCTCGCAGAAGTCAAGTCACAAATAGCTGTTGAACATGGCCAGTCGATCACTTTATATGTTATACGTGAACCGCTAGATACCGTCAAGATCGCTGTCGTCAAGGATGCTACGATAAGAACACTTCGAAAGACTGTTGGTGAGGTCCACGTTTCCCTAAGATCTGCGGGCTTGTGGTTCATTTCGGATAAATGCATTTTAAAGTTTTTTTTACGCAAAATTTAAAAGAACAGCAGTTGACAAGGCATCTACAGCGTGAAGGGAAGCACACATCTCATCTAAGTTGGCATTACTTCTGGCGGAAACACTGGCTGGTCCACAATGGAGTGAAGCTTGTGGAAGACAACTACTCTTTGCAGCAGTGGGTGACATTAGTTCAGCTTCTGATACAGTTTCTGAAAGAATTCCTTAAGAGCAACCAATCTTTTTAGGTATAACATAAGGAACAAAGGGAACCTGTATTTCAGCAAGAAACTAACACCCCGGTCTAAATATGCACTGATACAATAAACAGCCTTGACCTTGTATAGTGCTGAACATTTATTTTAAGGATTGCTTGTTTCAATTGAACCGACTAAACATCTGCGCATCAATGGTACCAGCTCTTTACAAGTCTCAGTTAAACTTGATATGGCCTAAAAGGGAGTCAAAACATGTAAATATGCAGTACTCCAGTAGATGGTGAGATTTGAGTACGTTAAACTTACCTTCATCAGCTGTTCATGCAATACAAAGCCATCATGGGATAACATACTGATCTGTGACACACCAAACATGTACGCCACTGTTACACCCGCCACGTCCTGATCAAGCACTGCTGTCTGGAATAGAAAAAAGAGATTACAAGTCTCTGAGTGATGAAACATTCATAGTAATCCTCACAGAAAGATTAATTAGCTAACTGGGTCATTGGCCAACTGGGTCATTGGCTAACTGGGTCATTGGCTTGCACATCCCATTATTAGAGGTATGTACAGAATTCCGAAACATCAGCCATCTTTTAATTTTTTTTGAGTTGTCTTCTCCTGGATTGAAAGTCTCACCTGTGATTTCCTAGTTATGGCATTTTACAGTAATCGCGTGATGTGATGCCAGTGGTGAATAACTGTAACTTCAATAAATCGTAGCGTTTGGATTGTATCATCTGGCAGACAAAAATATATCATTTATCCAAGTTTTAAGGCATTGAACATACGGTATGCTGTGTTCCGCGATATACTGTAGACTGGAAGTATTTTGCTCTGAAAAATATTCGCAGGAAACCTTGATGGAAAATTTTTGTGAGAGAAAAATTTTTGCGAAAGTTCATCACGATTATAATCACCATATAACCATTGAATTGTTTTGTGATTTTGAATATTCACAAAACTTTGCGATTAAATTCCAGTTTACAGTACATACAGTGTTGCCAACTCAAACGGAAAAATATCGTAGATTTCAGTAATCTAAAAATAGAAACCCCCTATACTGCCTTGAAACCCACTTTATGGCCTTTATTTCAGTACATCACTGCTTACCAAATACAATCAGTCAGTTTTTGTGGGCCTGCGGTACGCACAGACCACAATTACATGACCTAGCGTAGTACATTAGCCGCCTCAAAAGTTCAAAAAGTCGTAGATCTACGAGTAAAATCGTAGGGTTGGCAACAGTGTATACATATTACTTGTAAACAGAAGAGTATGATAATTACAACTATTTTTCCGTCTCAATTCAATGTGATTCTTGTAGACATAAATGCTGACTGGGAGACATAGGATTTAGGGTGGTGGCCAGGTGCCTGTCAACGCGGTAGAATGCATTGCTGCATGCTGGTTATTGAGTGGCACACAGGTGTGGGAATCCAAGTCTTAGGGACATCAATATGAATTCTCCTTCAGTTTTAAGCCACATCCAACAACCACTGCTAGGGAGTTTGACAGTTTTTGGTTCAGGAGAAGACAACTCAAATTGAAATAAAATATCCCAAATTTTCAGACTCGAGCTAACTACCTTGTATCCAAGTACACAGCTTTCTCACCTGTCTATCTTCCCTGCGTGTCGGATCCATGAGCATTCTATCGTCAACGAACTTCTGCAAGTCGCAAACCAATGATGACACTGGCAATGTCAGACCAGAAACAAAGCTGATAATAACACACCGCGATACTAGTAATAAACAATGGTAATGATAGTAATAATAAAATAATGTAGAACCCGATGGCCAGATGTAATGGCCGGATGTAATGGCCGGATGTAATGGCCGGATGTAATGGCCGGATGTAATGGCCGGATGTAATGGTGAGATAGATGTTACGTATCACTGCAGCTATTTCTTACAGTGGGTACTGAGAGGTGTAGCTGGACGACTGAGTGACAGTAAAATGGATCAGGATGACAATGATCAGTCACAGTGAGGACGTAGAGCTGAAATACATCGGCCCACGTGACAATGTCATCTATCAAGTGTGGCCAATCGTGGCATTGTCTTATGGGAGCAAATTTGGAACAGATAGGTGATCCATTACATACCGCCATTTTGTTTCATCATCCAGCGGTAGTTATGATATAGGAATTTGAAACATAGCGGGTTACCGCCACTTATCGACTCGCTGCTGGTTTACGCCTTCGAGGCTCACAAGGTGTGGTGGCAGACTGACACTGCAGTAACCAATCATAGTTATGGATGGCCATTGAGGATCGTAGCTTGACAGTTCCTGGCATATATGAAGCTAGAGAGCTATGAACTAGAGCTATGAAGCACACAGCATCCATCACTACAGGCCTGTCTAAACTAGCCAGTAGCATGGCGATCTACGAAAACCCGTTCACATTTCACCAATGCTGTCAGCTGTCAGTGCTTTAGTGTATAACCATACAGAAATCATTCCTAAAAACACTGACTGGGCCGATTTTAGGATCCCAACCAATTTCAGAACTAAAAATTACAATTGTCTACATTCAATGCACTAAAATGACCAGAAGGCTTGTCTACCACAAGGAACTCTACCTCTAGGTTAATCACCCCCCCCTCCCCCATTGCATAGAATAAGGGCCATGGGGTAGAGGGCGACAGCTTACCAGTGATGCTGCAGATACAATACTGTAGAGCTCAATGCCAGCGTCTGCCAATGCCAGAGAGCCAGCCATGATGGCAGCGGGAAGTACTGAAATCAGAGTAAGCAGTAACAGTCAGTTCTATGACTAGCGACAACCGTCACACTATCCTGTTATTGTCACACGTATCGGTCACATGTATCTGTCACAACTACTCCCACTGTCACAATCACCCTCCTAATCATCCTTGCTATCCGTCACATCCACCTGTCACAGAGACCTAGAGGTCACAATACCAGCCTCATTTACACAAAGTACTAGCTACTGTAAAACTGCAAACTTCTGCACCTCTGAGGATTTTTGGGGCAGGAAATTGCAAACAGCCAATGCATTTATTGTAGACCTGATTGTGTCACGTATAGTGTGTAGTAGTATATGAGCTTCACAAAAATAACCTACTATACATCTGACCACAACATTCTCGTCACAAATAGTGTCAAATTTACAGTATCTGAACATCATTGCCAAAGCTACCGGGTCAAACTAAATCGAAAGCTTTCCTGCATTTCCATAAACTCAATGATATGGATAACTTTCAACTCGTACAAATGGAAATATTCTCATATGATGAGTCTCACTACACGACCTAGTACACACCACACTACCAAAGAACGTGATTGGTGAACATGTTTTTTGCGTTTCTATCCGTTACAAAAATGTTGCAAATTTTTGCATTTCTCCCAGCTGCTGCACAGAGCATCAATGGAGAAATATTCGCAATTTTAATTTTTCAAAACCACCAAAAATAACTAAAAATTCAAAAAGTAGACGAATGCAAAAGTTTCCTGTTGTAGAGAGCGGATAGCGAGATGCAGAGATACCTGATCCGTCGTCCTCTAATACCGTAATGAATATGTCCACCCGTGCCTTCGCAAAACTGTCCTGGAATAACGAAAATACTGCTGTACATCATTCATGAGATGATAACAGACGCAGAGGTAGCAGACATGAGTCATGACGAGACATAGAGTGTGACAAGATCACTCGTCACACTGAATGAATGGAATCAAGAAACAAAATAACAAGGTCAATGAATGTAACCAATTCATATACCACATTATGCAAAAACCTAGTTTATGGTGAGCCGACTTGGCTGGCTCTACTCTCCAAATATAAAAACACCAATGAAACACTCCTTCCTGCCCTGGTATGCCTAATTGTTAGCACTGCCAATGAAATAGCCCTAATGTTACATTCAATTCTTACAGCTGCTGGAAGCAGGTAGGAGAATATCACCTGCGCCATCTATAGTACAAAAAATAAATCAGAATTGCAGACCTACTTACAAGTTTTACAGATGGATTCAAGGCATCCTCCACAAGAGAGGACAACTCCAGCTCGGCGGGACTGATCTGGTCAGTTTTGTGTTCAACGGAGGCGAAGCTGGCGTAAGTGAACTCACATTTAAGCAAGCCCTTGTCGAAGCTGCTCTCCCTGTTCTGCAGCTGCTTGGGTCCATAACTGCAATACCATTTTAGAACTCTGAGATATTTTGTATATGATAACGCAACGCAATCGATATTGTTGGGTGAAGGCTAAATAAGCCACAGCAGCACGGGAAGACGTGTCAGTATTAACCCCAGTAATTGAAGATGAGTATTCGGGAGATGTGTCATACATCATAAACGGTATCATGGATTTCGCTACGCTGAGACTCAGCATGTTTGAGCGAAGCTGTCACGTGACTCTGCTGAGGGGGACTCTGCCGACGCTGACGGCAGTGACCCAGCAATGGTCGCTGCCATCCATAGTTGGCAAAGAGTTAGAAGCTGTTTGACCTTACGTATAGATGACAAGGGTTGTCATGGTTATGACATGAACTAAGCATTACGGGGGGGGGGGGGGGAAGGGGGGGGAGGGGAGTAAATACAAAAGC
>ERZ1740065.1342-NODE-1342-length-14642-cov-12.230205_pt1 | contig 14642 bp, 16 predicted proteins | sample MGYA00581738_ERZ1740065 | MGnify/ENA primary metagenome ERZ1740065 (study PRJEB43018, sample SAMN04849749) | marine metagenome | isolation source: floating plastic debris | place: Pacific Ocean | collected 2008-09-01 | study: EMG produced TPA metagenomics...
TGTGGGTGGGTGGGTGGGTGGGCGGGTGTCTGTGTGGGTGGGTGGGTGTCTGTGTCATTGTTAGTCAACTTGTCTGAAAAGAAGTACTGGGTAGATATTCAGTGTTTCTGAACTCCGATAAGTCCGCTAGGATTCTCCCATATTTGAGTTCAGCTCAGCGAGATCTACTGTAGAACCAGATTCAATAGCGGCGGCCTAACAACGCGGGGGGGATATAAATGACCGCTATCGTTGGAATTTGCTCTAGAAATTATGCCCATTATGCCTGATATAGGAGTCATCTTCTCATTTATGGGGTCGCTATCATTAGATCGTTATCAGTTTTATTTCTTGGTGATTTTGAAAGAAAAGCCTAACATTTCTGTCGCTATCAAATCCGGTTCTAAATTAACTAATAAGATGCAGAAGAACATTAGGAAACCATTGGTAGAGTTCAGTAGCTGAAACCGTTGGAGAGAAATGTGGGAGAGTTGACTAGCCTGCCAATGTCTACGCAGTGCCCAATGATATGGGCTGAGTCTTGGGGCTCGGTCTGTCTACTTGTTGTGGTATGACAGTAACAGTGACGGTGAAGGTGGATTCACACTACTACGGCAATTCAGCCAATCAGTACTGGCCAATAGCCAAGATTTGTACCGGCCAGGTCCGGTCCAGGTCCTTTCACATTGGCCGCAATGGATAGTTTATGTTTTGATAGAGCGTTAACGGAATATGCTTTCTGATTGGCTGCTGGCTACGGATTGAGCGTTCAATTGTTCGAGAAGCAATCCCTGCCAATCAGCCAGCAGAATGTTTCGTTCAGCGAGAGTCCCTTTCAGTCGCTGGTACTGCTCGGCAGAGTGAATCGGCATAGTGTGAATCCACCGTGATAGCGCATTCTCCTATCTACAGGAGCCAGAACAAAAGATTTCATACTGACAGCTCATTGGTACACAGTTTCATGAAGAGTTGTCCACTCTTGCCTCCTCAACCACCAACAGAGTTCACGTAAGACTTCCCATCCCATTGTTCTCTTGCTGTAGCTTGGTATGTTTCTTTGAGTTGTTCTCACAAAAGATTAGACAAACTGGTAACCTGCTCGGGCACATCTGTTGTTGATGTGTTTCCTTTCATTCAAACGCATCCTAATCTGTGTGTTGCGAGGTCCGGGTTATGTGACCTATATAGGGGAGCCATTGGGTCTGGTAGGGTTGTCTGGTTTCCACTTAACAGACATCCATTGGCAGCGGACCAGGTGAAGTCCCTCTGGTGGCATGCTTCCACTAGCCGAGGTCGATCGGAAGCTATCTGCAGTAGTGACACAAAACTAACTATTACTATCATCGTACAACATTGTTTTTCCAAAACCAAAAATTTTACGGAGCGATATGGCTCGGGGATCGTGTTGTCAAATACCGTCTACTGCAAATAATGTAACAATGATGTGCAGTAATGATTATCAATTTCATAGGTCCGTGCCCGTCAGCCATTGCGTGGAAAGTTTCTGCATGACACTGTGCTCATCGTGGAGCCTCTCTTTGAATGGAATCGCTTTCAACACCAGCGGTTCGACAGAGTGCGGAGACCCGCTCTTGCCATACAAGCTCCAAGCTGTGCTCATATCATCTGATCACATCGAAATTGCCTCGTTACACGACGTCCTTTACAACAGTAATACGATGATAAAAGTCCACGATCATAACATCATCATCAGAAGTCTGTCAGCTGACAATGATATGATCGTTGGATCTATACTGGAGAGGTCATTGACGATAGACATTACTGATGCCATGTCGTTTATATTGAACGGCTTGGATATTCGGTACTGCGTGTTTGATATCATATCTGTAGAAGTCAAGGCCATCAGTGGAACTGAGTTTCATCTAACTACGAGCCAGCCAACCAGTCTTTACCCTCCACAATACAGATTTGACATAAGTTTCTGGATTGGGGCGGATTTCACCATTCATAAGTTTGTTAGTTTGGTCAGAGCAGTGTCGAGTAGCCTGATAAAATCTTTGACACTCATAGACATCTATACTGATCCAGAATCGGGTCGGAAAAGTCACTGCTACACTGTGGTGTACCAATCTCTTGACTGCGCTCTCTCCTATGACCGAGCTTATCTTTTCTTCCAGCATTTGAGGAGTAACTGTAGTGAATACTTTGATGTCATATTGCGGTAATTTACCAGCTTTTCTTGTAAGTAATCATCATTACGGCGGAATAAAATCTAGTCATCAGAGTCGTGACTCTTAATTGAATGATGTATTCATCTGATGTGTCTGTGTCTATGCTTGGCAACCAATCCACCATACCATACTATCCTGGTGTTTCAAGTTACGGAGCAGTGGATGACCTACACTGGGGCACTTGGACTACATGCTACGACTTTACATGGATATATGTTTGCTCTGTGGGATGACATGTTCGACACTAAGCTACCTCTATGACATACGGCTCTGAATTCACATGACCTAACTCTGTTCTGTTCTTATTTTGTCTTCATTGCTCTTCTACAAAATGCCATGGTGGTCTCAATCAGTGGTACCAACGTACATGTGCCATGTGATACGTACAGCGATTGATACCTCTAGGGGTAAGTAAGTACCAATGATGACACTGTAGGGCTGTATACGGCTGTATCCATCCAGACGCATGCGGGTAGACTATGTATAGATTCTCCGCCCGGGCACTCCGTCAAAACGGTTCGAAAACTTTTTGACCTAGTAATTATCAGCCAATTGTATCGTCAACAGACTTCGCGAGGTTTTTTCACGCACGTGGGTTGGATTCTACTTCAGAAGAAAATGGAGGTGAGACATGCGTTAGTCATGTGGGCTCGGAAAATATTCGTGTTGTTTTCATGATTCGGTGCTATTTAGTGATATTATCTTGCTGAATTTTTAACATTGAAGTTATGATGACACTGTTATACATGTCGTGTGATGAAGTCATTTGCTGCTTTTGCAAAAAATACTCGACTAGCCTTTTTATTTGACCATATAGGTGCTCTCTTTGTTCTCATCATGGTGATCATCAATTGATCGAACTTTCGTATTTTATCTTGTTGGTTACCATATCTTACGGCACTGTTCTCATCTTACTAACTGTATAGATCTCACCTGAGAAGAAGATGAATGGAGGCGACCGTGCTGGAGCCACAGACATGACGTCGAAAGACTACTACTTCGACTCGTACGCTCATTTTGGCATACACGAGGCAAGTTGTGATCGATTGTGTGATCGATAGATCGTTTGATTTGTGTAGATCAAATGATGGAATTTATTGAGTTAGGCATCTATTATCGATAATCCTACTACTTCCCTCCTCTATCTATCCTATTTGTCTTTTGACCAGGAGATGCTGAAAGACGAAATTAGGACCCTTACTTACAGAAATTCCATGCTACACAACAAACACCTGTTTGAGGGTAAAACAGTCTTAGACGTAGGCTGTGGAACAGGTATCCTCTGTATGTTTGCAGCAAAAGCTGGTGCCAAGAAAGTCATAGGAGTAAGATAATGAAATAGCTTACTATTAGTCTTAAATCATAATCACCATAGCACAATCATGTCTGCTATCTTCCAGATTGAATGTTCCGGTATCATTGACCATGCCAAGCAGATTGTCAAAGACAACAAGCTGGATCACGGTTCGTCCAGCTTTGTAGTAGCTTTGTAGCTAAGGTTGGATCTAAGTCAAATTTGCATTTATACACATGCATATTATCTATCATTTAGTGGTAACACTGGTGAAAGGGAAAGTAGAGGAAGTGGAGTTGCCCGATGGAGTGGAGAAGGTTGATATAATAATCAGTGAATGGATGGGCTACTGTCTGTTCTACGAGTCGATGTTGAACACTGTGATCTATGCCAGAGACAAGTGGTTGGTCAGTGGCACTCATCCCACCACACTATCACTGTCTGTTTAGTGTACAATAATTTACAATCTACATGTATGTCCACACAGGTCGAAGGCGGACTTATGTTCCCAGATCGTGCTGCTCTCTACATCACCGCCATTGAGGACAGGCAGTACAAGGAGGAGAAGATACACTGTAAGTTCATGGTAACGGGTAGGTATAATAGCAGTCTGCTCGATGATGAGTCAGCTCTAGTGTGTCACTACTGATGTGTAGGGTGGGACAATGTCTACGGATTCGACATGAGCTGTATCAAGAAGGTGGCAATAACGGAGCCGCTAGTGGATTCTGTCGATCCCAAACAAGTCTGCTCCAACTCTTGTCTATTGAAGGTAAAACTCCTACCTGTTCTTCATTTCCTCAGCTGTCCCGTCGTTTGACAATGCGTTGTGCCGTTCCATTTCAGGAGATTGATATAAGTACAGTCAAAGTTGAAGATCTTGCATTTGACGCCCCTTTCCAGCTGGTGTGCAAAAGGAATGATTACGTGCAGGCATTGGTCTGCTACTTTGACGTTCAGTTTACGCACTGTCACAAGAAGACAGGTTTCTCCACTGGTAAGCCTGTGGTAGTACAGTAACGCTGTCGTTACCATAGTAACACTGCCGTTGCCACACCATCACAGGATCTGGTTCTACAGACAACCTAAAGTCTTGTGATGTTTATACTGCTGGCTGGTAGATTGGAAGAACTGCGCCTGCGTTTCACTTGGTGATGTTAGCGGCATTGTTTTTTGTAGCCCCATTCCCCAATGTCGCTTACACACATTGGAAGCAGACAGTGTTTTATTTAGATGAAGATATAACCGCTAAGGCGGGCGAATGTCTGACAGGCACTCTTAATATGAGGCCCAATGAGAGAAACAATGTAAGTGTCGTCTAATATGGTGTCTCTGGCAGCCTCTCTCTAGCTGGTCCAGTAGTCTGTAAGTGTGATAGCCATCTCAGCCTGAGAGAGAGTGCTAGGGGCAAATTATACTGTACCTGTAACAGTCAATCTCACCACTCGATAGGACCGTATGCCCGATATACTCACTGGAAACAGACGGTCTTCTATATTGATGAAAGTTTGACTGTCAAAGCTAATGAGGAGTTGTCGGGTCGATTTGCCTGTGCCCCTAATCAGAACAATCATGTAAGTCAACCTGGTGGTGGCAAATGCCGCTCTGACAACGTGATCGCTGAGCGCTATAACCGGTCATTTGGACCAGGGAATGTCGGCTTGGCTGCCTCTTCTCCTACACCTACCAATAGTAATGATGAAGAGATGCTTCTTACTTCGTGAACCTGCGTAGGAATATCCATGTGTGCAATAGTATATCCTCCCACCATCCACCCATAGATTCATTTTGCTTTGCAATGTACACATGGAATATATCCATTTCTTAATTAGTTCTATGCGTATGCACAAGTGAGTAGCTGCATGATGGGACATTATACGTAACTCTTCCAAAATGTGTAATAAATGTGACAATAATACGCATGAATCTTACATAGAATGTTAAAAATACATCTGATGTCTCGAGTTTTACCCTTCAAACTTAAACGTTTGCCCTGTTGAAGCAGCAGAGCTAAAGTCGGTTGCCAGAGAAAATTTGTTCTTTCATCGACTCGCATTATCATTGTAGAGAGATCTGGATTTCAACGTAGACGTACAGTTCTCCGGTGAGCTCTCTGAAGTCAAGACCGCCATGAAGTACAAAATGCGCTAATCCAGTCGCATAACCACCTCTGATGACAACAAATGTAGCTCAGGGTGGCATCTCCACACCCCAAAAAATACGAACAGTTTATGTCACTTGACCATCTTTATGCTTGTGAACTGGAATTGTACTAATCACCTTATGAAATATACACATTTGTCTGCTCTAATATGTATCTCTCCCAGTTGGCTTCTTCGTTTCCACACAAACCTGAAGTAAGGGTAAATGAACAGCCAGTCAGTTTGTGTGGGAATGTATCAATCTCCTTAGTGCTTTTGATCAATCATGTACTCATGCAGGGCTCCCGATCAATGGGTCTACGAAATCATGGTCCCTCACCACCACTCCCAAGGAACTGACTTTGTGTTTGCGGACATACATACACGGTTTTGGATATGGGTTTCATAATTTCTCAACTGCGGAATCAAACCTGATAGTGTCATTCATGGTGATGGAAGTACTAGATTGAGGGTGAAGCTTCTCTGTAGTTAATGCTATTCAGAAGAAAGATCTCTTTTTCTGCATGGAAATCCCTAAAATATGAGTTTCACATTTTATGGTAGGAGAGGTGCTCCAGAGCCCTCCATCTCGTGTATCCCGTTAGTGGTGTGTAAGGAAAGCGCCACTCAGTCGCATCTATCACTGTCACTTGTTATTATAGCTGTATAGCGTGTGCCGTATCGCGTAGGAGCAGACTGTTTAAGTATGGCGCTCCGACTAGGATATCCTGGTCTATGAATGTCACGGCCGTCTACCAATCGTTTTCAAGTATCCGAGGCCCAGGAAAAGTCCACCAACAATCGTTGGTCGAAATTCCCTCAGGTATTTCACTACACGTACCTAATGAGCTTTCTGAGTACATATTACAGCAAAAATCTTCTGTATTCCATTATGTAGTAAATTCGAGCGAATTTGATTGTTCATAGTTCGTCGATCCGCTATTGATTTATCTGCTCTGGTCTCCATTTTATCTGCATTCTCGTCGACCTAGTGCTCATTAATCTGTTTTCCGCCTTCACGGTACACCAGTGTCATGAGTGATACCACTGAATTGAGGCAACGACAAACTGGCCAATATGAAGAGACGAAAATAACCAAAGATTCTGTCCCACCATCACCACCAGAGGTCAGTTATACCAGTATTATGGTTTAGGTCTACATAACCATAGCCGTATAGGTTCTGCGCTAATTCTTTCGTCTTCTTTCACTAGCGTGTTTGCTTTTTGTCTCATGTGTTGCAATTATATCAATGATACAGCTATATCTTACAGCAGCAACCGCTGCATTATACTGTAGCAGCAGTCATCTGTATTAGTTGATATTTGGTTTGATGCTAATGTGTTGAGTTCGTGTACAACTAATGATCTCAATTAATGATCATTTATTCTGGACAACTTAGACTCGGTTTTGACTCTTCAAAATGATCAGTGGATATGGACAGTTTTGATATTCATACACTACAAGTGTCTGCTGCAGAGAGTGTCCGCTGCAGCGGGCATCCGCTGCAGCGGGTGTCTACTGCAGCTTGCGTCTGCCGCAGCGGACGTCTGCTACAGGGGCATCTGCTACAGCTGGTGTCTTCTGCAGCGGACGCCCTCTGCAGCAGACGCTCGCTGTACCACAGCCAGTGCCTGCTGTAGAAATGCAGAACATGTTACTGATTTTTAGGATGACTCTGAAGAATCCGAAGATGATGTACCTTGTATCAGCGGTGCCGGTGATGTTGATAAGAAACCGATCCCTGCTGCTCCTACTGGAACAGATACGACACCTGAAGTGCTGGAATCTGTGACTAAGAACATGTCTCAAAGGTCTTGTTTCTTTCATTCTTGGTCATTCTTATTTCTCTTGTTTATCATTATTGTTTCGCACATATCATTGATGATTTGATACAGTCATGTTATTAACTCTCACCATTTCTCTCTCCAACCTTGACCTGTGGATCCAAGCATCAGTCTTACTCAGTCTTACACAATTTGATTGGTCTATTTTGAGTAGGTGGAAGAACTGGACAGTTAGGTTTATATTTGGACTAATGATGATCTTCGCTTTCATTGGCATCATATACCTCGGTCCGCTCGCGCTCGTCCTTCTGGTACGTATCGACATTGCCACTGTTTTCAATCAGCGGATTAGTTCTCACTGTTTTGGAATGTTCCAGATCAGCATTTCTGTCCCATTAGCTCTATGTCCGTCTACTTGTAGGTGATGGGCATTCAGTTCAAATGTTTCTCTGAAATCATCAACATAGGCTACGTGGTGTACAAGTCTCAGAATCTACCCTGGTTCAGGACGCTTAGCTGGTACTTCCTGCTGGCGGCCAACTACTACTTCTACGGCGAGACGATGATAGACCAGTTCGGGCTTCTCTTACAGACGGCTGTGAGTCAGCTTCTCAATCCTCAATCACTAGTCATTTGTCAGCAGTGTCATTTTTATAGTGCAATCAGTCCGTCTGTCTGTCTGTCTGTCGGTCTGTCCGTCGGTCTGTCTGTCAGTCCGTCCGTAGGTCTGTCCGTCGGTCCGTCTGTCCGGCAGTTCTTGGTCGTTGCTAATTACAACTATAGCTAATCAGTTTCTTTAGCCGAGACAGTACAAAATCGCGACCAAACGTCACACGACCTGATTGTCATGCCTTCTCTTAGGATTTCCTGCGACCACTAGTCACCTCTCACAAGTTCATCTCCTTCCTCCTGTACCTGGCCGGCGTTATTGGATTCGTCTGCAGCCTGAAGAAGCGCTACTACTTGCGTCAGTTCACTCTGGTCAGTATCAGCCATATCTCCGTTTTAGCTCATTTCTCGTGACTGCTGCTCTGTACTCTGATTGCCTTGTAGTTTGGTTACACGCACGTCGTACTCCTCATCATAGCTGCCGGATCTAACTTCATCGTACGGATTATATTCGAAGGAATATTCTGGTACGCGTCTGCCTGGATCTTATTGTTTGCCATCCTTATCAAATCATGATGTTTCTGTTACCATGATGATCATTGATGTCTGCAGGTTTTTCCTCTCCACCTCAATGATCATCTGCAACGACATCTGGGCCTACTTCTTTGGCTTCTTCATTGGCAAGACTCCTCTCATCAAACTATCACCCAAGAAGACATGGGAGGGCTACCTCGGCGGTGGCCTGGCCACTGTTATCTATGCCATATCAGTGAGCATCTGCTAGTGAGTCAACCAATCAGATGGAGGCAACTGTTTGACTGGGGGCGTGTCTCGTGTTTGCAGATCTCTAACGTGCTGGTGCACTACGACTACCTTGTCTGCCCCGTGGAATACAGCCTGCGTAAGGATGCACTGCTCTCAGACTCCTGTGTCAGAAACCCAGTGTTCCTGCCGCACGAATACACACTGCCAAAGACAATTCAATCTCTCAGCTCACTGGTACGCTGCACTACACCTTTGCAGTCGGCGTTTGTGATGTCATCGTTAATCAATGCCAAACTATTACAGGTCGGTTCTCCGATGACCTCAGTCAGCATGTACCCAATCACGTTTCACGTCATCTTTTTGGCATTGTTCGCCGCCCTGATTGGACCGTTTGGTGGATTCTTTGCCAGTGGGTTTAAGCGAGCCTTTAAGATTAAGGTAAGATGACTCCTTCCAGTTTATTGATCGTACTAGATGGTGTCTGATGACGATATGTCTGGTTTTGTAGGACTTTGGCGACACATTCCCTGGTCACGGCGGTTTTGTGGACAGGTTTGACTGCCAGATGCTGATGGGTCCCTTCATGTATATGTACGTCAGTACGTTCATCAGGTAAGTCTTACCTACACCACCCTGCCAGCTTACAGGTGGCTCCACTTGACATCACCCTGGTACCAGTCATTGCCTCATCAAAGCAGTATTTTAACGAATTATGTCAAAATGGTAGTGGACCATTTCTGAAATGTGAGGAAATCTTGTCGTATTGGGTGGTAGGCCTACGCCCACTATAGGCAATCAGCAAGCTCCCGTATGCACCTGCAACCTTGCCGTACGGCTACCTCGGCGCCCATTAGAAGCAACTGGTCAAAGCGAACCTATTGAAATGGACCAATGAAAGAGGTGCTGTTCAGCCTACTGAGACATGTGATTGGAGTACATTGGGAGTGCTCTGAACAGCGGCTAGTAGTTTATTTTATTGCGGGTGTTGGTCAACTGGCTACTGTTGCATTTGGGTACATACTAGAAAATGAAGGTGGAAGTTCAAAAGATACCAAAGGACATACTTCCCACGCTTGGTAACTAAATTTTGAGAGCTATATCGGACAAAGCACGAAGAAAGCTTGAAAGTTCTTGTCAAATTCCAATCTCCGGGGTCATATAAACAGGGTATTTCAGCAAAACCAAAGTCGCCATTGCATCCATCTCTCTCAACAGCGCGGTGAAAACATCGAGCTAGTGGACATGCTAGGTCATGACCTCTCAGTAGCCAATAGCATGGAACTGGTTGCGTCAAATATCTAACAAGCTGAACCTTGAAGCGAATGATACATGGATTAGTTTGATTGGTTTGATTAACTGAGCGATTATCGATTATCGACCTCGAACCAATTATTTCTATTGTCGATTATTACCAAAACCAGGCATTTGATTGATCAACTATTGCTGTAAAGAACCGTGAAAACTCGTTTCATAGAGCACTGCGTGTTTAGTAAATATATGCTGGGGACAGTAATTATTGCGCTGTAGGTTTGAGGTTACCACATCATGGCAGTCAACAGGTGTAGCTCTTCAAACGACCAGTATACCTGACGTACTAGGCTTAGTATACCTGATGTAGGAACTGGCATACTAGGCTCAAGTATCCAGAGGTCAATAGTATGTTTGAGGAATTGCTTGGCTTGATGTGATCCCTAAATTTGATGGTGTGTTGTTCTGATCCATGGGTGGCTCATACTTTACTCCTTTGTATTCTTCTCTTCTTCTATTCTACCTCCACCATTATGGCTGAAAATAGACACTGTAGAAGAAATTCCTACTGCCACATAGCCATTCAAGTTTCACGGGTGACAAAGAGAAAGCTACTCAAACTTGACACCATAGTAATAGCTCTTCACACTGGCAAAATACGGACTAGCCGTGAATTGACAGGCTGTAATCAGCTTAGTCAGTTCAAAATGTGCTGCACCATGGAGTGATGTTGTGAAAACGCTGGTGTTCTTGAACAACAACTAAAGAGCTCATCAGCGTGATTGCTGTTCTGTCAACTTCTTGGAGACCTTGAGAAATAAATAAGGTCGTGGATAGTCAATAATCGATAATCGCCATCATCATATCCAAGTAATCGATAATCAAACTGAGCCTTAAAATTTCTAATCGTCGTAGGCCTCTTTAGTGGACAGAAAACTTTGTAGTTATTTGAAAAAACTTATCACCTCACCGAGGCGCCAGTAGTAGCGTACCATTCACCTCACTGAGGTGGAGTACCCGCTCCATATGCCGTTTTCACTGTATCCTTGATAGTGTACCAACCCGAATATCTTTTCTTCCCAGCATGCCTTCACCTCATTCACTGCTGTTTTCCAGGATCCCCAATCCACAAAAGTTGTTAGGCACCATATATGCCATGCAGACTGACGATCAGATGGTGATACTACAGAACTTATGCGAGGGGCTGGAAGCCAAGGGCCTGGTAGACTGCTCCCATCTACTCATTCATCAATAACCTTGACCTGCCTCATCTACAGGGTCCACAGGCTTATCCTATACGATTATCTTTCATGATTGGCCACCGCCAGATTTATTTTGTATATGAAAAATCGCTCGCCACAATTAGTGATTACCGTGATTACGATTTATTTATTGCTCTTAGTTCTGCCAGTTTGTGATCTATGGTATATGGAGTATTTATTGTACAATAAAATAAAAACTGGTCATGAAAACTGTTAAAAGTTAGTTGGACATTGTTCAAAACGTTTTGTGAAAGAATCCAAAATGGTTGCTCAATCCTCCTCCATCTTGGGAGCCAAATAGTATCTCACGTGACCCAAGCCATCTCCGACTTTGTATTCCACAGCTGTACAGAGATACCGGCATAATGTAGCCAAGGACAATAAGTATATATGCATCTCAGTGATGATACTAGCCTTACCTAGCGGGGTCTCGTTAGACAGATGGAGAGTGACCTGGTCACTCAGGGGCGTAGCTTTCGTGAAGTAGTTGAGGTATTTGACAGCGAAGGTCAGCGTGCATGGATCATTCAAGTCAATACTGACATCTTCTGCAGAGTCCCCCGTTCCAGACTGTGCATACTTCATGCTGGCTGTAAACGAGATGAAAGTACAAGTAGAAGTCAATGAATAGTGAGTTGTGGTTATTGATGTCTGGTGATTTATCTTACCATTGCTGCTATCACCTTTCACTGAAAATTTCAAGCCATCCTTGGTAACGCATATCGTGACGGAATCGCCGAAGTTGCTCATGTCACGACAGACTCGAGCAAACTCAGCTGACGGCATTTTGACGATTGCGCTATATTCTTTCTCAGGAATTCCGACTTGTTCGGCATCTATATCGACAAGTTTTAGCGCGAATTCCGATGTTCTACAACAGTAAATCAATCAACTTATGAAAAATACAAAGGGATCAACTCTTACACAGGTTACATTATACACTACCTCTCTCCGTTAGATGACTCGAACACCATGGACAGTACATCACCATCGTCATCTGCCTTCAACACCAGCGAATCATTATTGCCTCCACACTTGATAACTTTTGACATACTGCGAACAAAAAAGCCATATTTGAGCGCATAACATCAAATATGTAGACCCTCAGTTTAAGGACTATTCTCTTACGTCTTGAAAGGAATACCAAGAGTTAGGTTTCTGTCGCATCTGTAGGGAGAAAAAGTGTCGCAGCGCAAAACCATTGAAACAAGGGCTACGTGAGAACTGTCCATAGCCTGTAAGCTGAGTCCTTTGTTAGAGCAATCTAGAGATCCATCGTCAATCAACACGACGATGGCATCCATCAGCTTCTTGATGACGGTGATATCTTCAAGTCTTGCCTCAAACATCTTGAATACTGGTCGATTTTGGCTCCACAGTACAAAACGACTACCTCGCAGAGCTGATTCAGCTATCACAATGACTCCCGCGAAATCTATGGCGGGAGGTTGCCTGATTGGATCATTGCATATATATGTCACTGCGCATTACGCCTGCGTAAAAGCGCGCCAAATAAATCAGCGGCATGAGATAGTAACTCCCATAGAGCTCCAGTTGCTTCGCTGTTCGATTTGCAAAAACAGAGTGCTGCATTGTGAGCTTTTTCATAGCTCACAGTCACAGGGGATAAAGATACACATCACTGTATCTGGGCCATCTCCAATCAACACAACAACAACGAACACAAGAACAACAGCGAACACAGCCTTCACCTCTTTGAAACTAAACGGTCAGCTGTCAACTCTTCTGATCTCTGCTCACCTGACAGATATTACTAAAAATTGACATAAAAGCATAGTAGTTTTGTAAACCTTGTTATTGCAATCGAATACCTACAGAGTAAAGCTTTAGGAGGTAACCATTGTAGTAGGCTACCTTTCTATGGGAGCCTACAGAAGTTTGCGGATACATAACTAATTTCTCAGTTCTTTGCACTCACATGGTGAGCACATGGCATGCCCACTGGGACACTTTTTTCTACATGTTGGTGATGTTGCTAAGACACATTCTGGAGACCAGTAGTCATCACCCTGGAGGCTTTCCCCTCTTTCAGTGCTGTCCCCTCCATCAGAGGTTCCTGAGATACAAATGGGTTTTTTTTATGTAGTGCCGATTGAAGGTCACGGCATGTGCGTCATGATGGTCACATACTGGTACCTGCTAGTTCTGACTGAGTGCCGAGCTGGCTTTCGGGAGATTTTATGGGTCTGCATTCACATGGTGAACACAGTTCCTCACCCTTGGGGCACAGCTTGAAGCAGAGAACTGTGTCTTTTGACAAGCAGTCAGGTGTCCAGAATCCTTCCTGAGCTTTTTCAGCCCCAATCACTGAAGCCAGTGAAAACTGTTTGTTCGAATGTTGTAACACAAAAGTGAGACAAGCATGGCAGACACATGGGGCAGTAGGCAAGTGCATAGATTCAGCTCCAGTCAGCTCCTGACTGACAGTTGAGTTGCTGAGATTGAAGCCATAGACCCTACCACTTTGGTTGGGATAGCAGACAGCCAGAGTAGCAGACAATGAAGACAATGCCCAGACTGTGTATAGACTGCTCTTGACACTTGGCCCTTCAGTTTCAGTCAACTCATCATTGACAGTCACGTTACTGGGACGGCAGTAAAGGGTATGGTAGAATCTCAGTAAACTTTCTTACCTTCTATTGAGACGAGCAGAATGTAAACATGGATTATTTTCGAGATGTACATGACTACGTCGACAGAATATAGTTGTCACCGGCAAAGTACTCATCTAGAGGCAACTCACTGAAGTGTATGGCGCTTGGGCCTATTTGTACCGTTTAAAAGCCAAGATAAGGCAATGACGAAGATGCTGGAGAGCTCGTAAACTTCTCTCAGCTGATAAAGGATGTACAATAAAATGCTGTACATCATCCTCTTTCTGGCCTGTTTTTCTGGCCTGTTTTTTCCAGCCTGTGTTTTTCTGCCACCTTGAAATAATTTGTTTCTACAAAATCATTGCATTTGCTTTGCTTTTGATCACCTTCAATCAGAGTGGAAGATTTAGCATGAGGAGTTGTCTTCTCTATAGCATTGAACTCGTCTCCTCAATACCCTGTGTTCTCTGCACTGAGCATATCAACATGAAACCTGAAACCCTGTGTGGAGCAGTGCCCATCATAATTAATTACTGTCACTAGATAACAGCGGCATAAAATGGTGCTAAATACAGGGTTATCCAAAAATCTGTAAGGTTTCATCATAGCTGGTTAAAGGTGTTGAGAAAGGATTACAGTTTTCTTCCACACGGAATCAAGTATAGTGCATGTGATGATATCCAAACTTGAAATTCAGACAGGATTTTCCTCCAGTGTCACAGCCATGATATTCAACTTCTAATCTACCATAG
>ERZ1740065.1343-NODE-1343-length-14640-cov-11.784025_pt1 | contig 14640 bp, 18 predicted proteins | sample MGYA00581738_ERZ1740065 | MGnify/ENA primary metagenome ERZ1740065 (study PRJEB43018, sample SAMN04849749) | marine metagenome | isolation source: floating plastic debris | place: Pacific Ocean | collected 2008-09-01 | study: EMG produced TPA metagenomics...
GGGGAGAGAGGGGGAGGGGGACGGAGAGAAAAGTCTTACTTTTCAACACTCTTACTCTTTGGGCCGTCTTCGTTCCTTTCAAAATTAAAGCATTACAACTCAAAGTAAGCTGATTGAAGTGGTGCCATGCTGATTTGGGAGTTATGTTCACCTGGCGACAGTGTTCGAACCAATGCCTAGAGACACAGACATGAAATACTCGAAGCTGCAGTCGGAGAATAAGTAGCAGATCTTGTCTCGCTGTGCGTGGAAGTCCTTACACCTGGTTACACCGAACGCTGTCAGCTGCTTCTCCGACACCTTACCGATGCCGGGAACCTAGATAGAGTATGTGCAGTAATATCAGAAATACGTGGACTAAAACGGCGCAGACCTCAGTAATTCAGCTAACAATAAACTCGATGCAGCGCGAGTCGAACTGGGAAATGTTTGTGCGTAGAAGTATTTTAATAAACAGAAGATAAATGAGATTCGATGCTGCTGCAGTTTACAATGTTGACGAAAATGGCTTTTTCCATTCCAAGTTCGGAGTTTACAGTATCTTGGTTCATGGTATAGTGCGTGTGGGTGATTTGTGCAGGGTGTGGCTCACCTTCCTGATTGGCAGGTCCTCCATGAACTCCTCGATGCTCTCCGGCTCTGCAGGCAGACGGAACTGGCCGTTGGGTTTGTTCTTGTCTGAGCAGATCTTAGCGAGGAGGCAGTTAACTGCGATGCCTGGAAACCATCATGTACGATATCAGACTCGACAAGTGGGGTAGGGCTGGGGTAGGACTGGGTTGGACAAAAGTAGGAGAACAAAAGTAAGATTCTAGTAAGACTGAGGTAGAACAAAAGAACAATTGAAGGAGTACTAACATAGGACCAGGGTATGACTAAGGTAGGACCAGGGTATGACTAAGGTAGGACCAGGACATGACTAAGGTAGGACCAGGGTATGACTAAGGTAGTACTAGGGTATGACTAAGGTAAGAATGCGATAGGACAATAGTAAAACTGAAGGGTACCTGCACTAGCTGTCAGCTTAGTCTTGAGGTGAATACGATGTCTCATTTCTCGCACGGCGTCCTCAATGTCAAGGCCGAATGTTATCGTCTCTGGATTAAGAGGTCTGGGACAGCGGTGACACATGTTCAACCTGATAGGAAGCACGGTGTGGATGCATAACAGCAGTAGGGAGACAAACAGACAGACATGGCATACTGTAACACTGCATTTGATAGTATCCTATACATGTACCTATCATTAGATAGCTATACCCACTATAATACATTTAGGAGTTGTCTTCCCAATTTTCTGATCACTATAGTTCAGTTGATATCATTTTGATTTCTTGACGAGTTTGAACAAAATGCTAAAATTCCTGTCGCTATCAAATGTAGTCGTACAGTATCAGTTAGTGGCTTATCTTACTCACCCTGCCTGATCAGAATCAACTGCTGAGGTCTCAGCGACAGTACGGTCGGCTGCAGTAGGGTCGGCTGCGGAAGCATCGACTGCGGAAGCATCGGCTGCGGAAGATTGTCCTTCTAAGCTCTTCAGACCCTCTTCTGACAGGAGAACAAGACACTTTGAATGTTACGCACGTGGCATACAGAATATATCATAGCATACGGTACAATAAACATCAGCATTTTTTACTTTTATGTCGGTAGTTTCTGTCTGCATTTTGTCCACACTTAAGTGCGGACGAAATGCAGACAAAACAGGCGTGCCTGAACTAAGTGCGGACAAAATGCGAATATCATAATTCACGATGCATACCGACATAACATTAAAAAATGCTTAAACATCTTCAGGTAAAACGATATTACAAGGACTGAACTCTGAACGAGAGAAGTACAAAAATGGCCACTCGCAACACCCAGTCAGTGTTTACAGCCGCAATGACTGCACTGGGTTGCCATGAGATGATGGTCACTGTCTATTTCCCCACCCTGAAAGTTCTTGAAGAATTATTGAAGAAGTCTTCAATAATTCTCAAGACATGTTCAAGGATTCCTAAGAAGTTTCCAAGAGGTCAAGAATTCATAAGACATCTTGTTTTTGAAGAAATTCCAGGTGGAGAAATAGACAACCACTGAGATGATCCCTCAGACGGAGCAGCAGCGATAACCTTACCGGTATGCTGAGACTGAATCCTACACTCTGGCTCGCATCTACACAACTCCTCACTGAACGTCGGGAATGTTCTCATCTCGTCACTTAGCTCCGCCCTCTCACTCATATGTGCTGTGAAGTCAATGTACGCTTCATCCAGGCTCATGGGTGCCATGTTGGGATCATAGAGTCGGATGATATCGCGTATGACATGGCTGACGGCGGTGTATTTCTGGAAGTTGGGAGGTACCATGATGAGTTGAGGGCAGAGCTTCCTAGCAATAAATCCAGGCATGGCGGCTCTGACACCATAGCGCCGGGCTGCGTAGTTTGATGTCGACTAAAATTATGATTAGGAAAAAAAATTGTTAGCAGGAAATTACATCAGAGAATCGATATGGAGTCCAAGTTGAACCCACCAGCATCCCTTCGCCACCGACAGCCATCGGTACGTCCCGTAGTTCTGGCCGGTCTCGGGTCTCGACAGCGGCATAGAAAGCATCCATGTCCATGTGTACAATATGTCTAGTCAGATCGTACTGCTGCCTCAACGACATCAGCAGCTGGTCAGCCTAGATCCGATCAAAGTTGGCGATTCTGACAAGTTCAACTTAGTGAATTCTATTAGTTGATGTAGTTTCAAACCTTCAGCATGCAGCTTTTCAGCTGAGACTTGGTCGCTGCGTCTAGTTGTTGCTCCAAACCTTCTATGCGCTTCATCACAGCCCTGTCTTTCTTTAATTCATTCTCATAGAACTTGGAACCTGGTGCAATGACAAGGTGGTGTGGAGTCCAAAACGCTTGACACAGCATAACACGAGGCCAATAGTCACAACGTGTATAGATTTTACTCCATTCCACCTACCTTTACTCGCTTCGATTATGATTTTGTTGATTTTCTCCTTATCAAGCCCCTCCATTCCAGCTTTGTTGTCATTCAGTCCAAGCCGAGCTTCGACAGCCTTTTGAGAAGCTGTCATTTTTGCACAAGCAACAGTATCCCGGAGATTGTCAAAATTGCAAGTGCTTATTGTCTTACATGGTGCTTCATGAATCAAATAATTGACGAAAAATACAACAAATAGTGTGTCGAAGACTCAAAGGTAACAGAAAGCCAACTACATGATTATATCGCGCGCGTTCTACTACACTACACGACCGTGCTGTCGGCGAATACACGCCTGGACTTGTAGTTGCATTTTATGGAGAGGACAAGTCCTATAACGTTACAGCTATCCCACGTAATCTATTTTTGTTGCACCACTTCCTGTGATTCGAGAGCAGTGAGTGGGCCTCATGTCCAGTGGCGAGGGAAGATCAGTGTGAGGACAGAGTAATATTTTGCATGTCTAGTCACCAGCCGACGTTGCTGGCTTTGTCTAAGAGTTTATGATGAGATGCCACTATGATGTCCTCGGTGTCCCTCGAGATGCAGACGAGGATACGATCAAGAAGTCTTATCGCAAGTTAGCGCTCAAGCTTCATCCAGGTACCGTACACAGTATCTCTGCTCTTGACTAATTCGACGGATATCTTCATTCGAGAATCATAGCTAATAATCGGTGTTACGCTACCAGTTTTGTCTATATGTATACATACTCATCAATTATCAAGCAATGCTGTAGATAAACTCAACAAGCGTGATCCGGCCCAAGGCTGCTCTGAGCCCAAGCTGTGGCTATAATATGTAGTGTTTCTGTTGGTTGTTTTAGTCTCACCCTATTGAACATTGACTATAATTATTCAGATAAAAACCTGGACAATGTCGAAGCAGCGACCCTTGAGTTTCGGGTTGTACAGCAGGCATACGATGTCCTTTCTGACCTACAAGAGCGGGCTTGGTATGATAAGCACAGAGAAGCCATCCTGATGGGTGGTGAGTATTTCTTACAGGATGAGGATTACTTTACTGCATAGCTGCATGGCAGTTAGTTGGCTCGATATGATTACAGGTATGGGGAAAGGCGAGGACTACCAGGACGACAGCATAGACGTCTATGCTTATTTCAATTCGGCGTGCTATACTGGTTTTCATGATGGAGATGACGTAGGTGCCTATTCATTCTGTGCAGTTTGACCAGTTGCTACTCGATTATGTTGTACTGATATTTTATTCATCGGCGCAGGGATTTTACAAAGTGTACTGCAAGGTGTTTGAGCGTATCGCCGAGGAGGACTACGCCTTCTTAGACGATGTGGACTCCGACAATGAGCTCCCAGGATTCGGTGATTCCCTCAGCGAATATGATGATGTGAGGAAACATTGAAGAGATCAAATTTGAATATAAGCGCTTTAACCTTTAACTTTTGGCGAACTCAGCAAAAGTGGAAAGTTTAGTTGGCAAAATATTTAATGTTTGCCAGAAATATGCCTGATAGCGAGAGTGGATGGAATAGCGCCCCATCTAGATTATGAAATTGATAAAGTCACATCATCGGTATAGCGATTTCTATTCATCATGAGATGACAACTCCAACAGGTTTTCACAATGCGACAACTGCAGCAGAAAACTCAGTTGTATTCATCATTAGCGATCTCCCTCAAATGCCTACATTCGCGAAATATTTCCCCACGCTTATGTTTTGATGTTTGCAGTACCGTATTACTGTACCTGAGCCTGTGGGTTGTTATGACGTTATATCTCAATTCGCAGGTGGTTGGCCCATTCTACGGTCATTGGTCGTCTTATTGTACAACTAAATCGTACGTCTGGTGTGAGAAATGGGACACGAGAGACGCTCCTGACCGCATGACTCGCCGCGCCATGGAGCAGGAGAACAGGAAGCTGTGCGATGCAAAGCGTCGGGAACGCAATGAGGAAGTCCGAGTAAGCTGTCGACTCAGTTCTATCTTTCCTTCTCATAGCACTGTGCAGTGGTGATTGACGTATAATTGCATTGTGCAGACAACTCCTGTCTCGATTGCAGGCTCTCGTTGCCTTTGTGAAGAAGAGAGACAGACGAGTTATAGCTTATCGGGTAAGTTTATGGTTTGTTTGCCAAATCTATCCACTGCCTCGGGTGAGACGTCGGTACAACTATAGCATTTCTAATTATTTACAATAACAGCCGCTATAACAGTTTACATATAATTACTGTAAACCCAAATATTTTAGTGGACAAAAATCAAATCAGCAGTATTTTTAACAATAACGTCAAGAATTTTTACCGATTTCCTTTGAGCTTAGGCATAACATAAAGAGCTATCAAAAATATAGTGTTCGACTTAAATAGCTGCTTTTCTTAGCAATAGCTATTATTGTGAGGAGCTAACATATTTGGGTTTACAGTAGTCGTCTCTCGATTAGACACAGCTGTTACTATTTTCTGCTTCCTACTCTCTCGGACCAGTATTATTAGACGGGTTTTATCCTCGTACTACCGCTGCCTTATCACAGTGTAACAATGTTCTGCTATCCTTGATCACTAGTACCAGTATTAAATTACTATGTATTAGTTGTATTTGTAGTAGTATTTGTAGTAGTATTTGTAGTAGTATTGTGTTGTTATTATAAAACTTGTATCACTTGTTTTGCCTGTGGTCACACGTCATACCAAGAAGCGCATGTCACACTTATCCATAGCGAGCAGAGCTGTATGTAGTGTAAAACTTCTGTCTCTTGTAAACTCGTAGACTGTGTGGTCTCGCATTGTGACTGTGACTGTCTCGCATTGTGACGTGGCTAGATTGTCTGACTTTACAGAAATCTCTGGAGGAGAAGGCAGAGAGAAACGCCCAGATCGCCAAGGAGAAACGACTCAATGATCGGAAGGAGCAGTTACGGTACGTCGTCTCCCGCCTCCCATCCGTGTGTCTGCAGTCGTGATGATACATGTCTGCTACTGCAGTAAGATGGAGGCTTACACGGAGACTGAGTGGTCGTCCACCTCCCAGCTGGAGGAACAGCTGCGAGCCCTAGAAAACAACCTCACTCAGGAGTTCAGCGACGATAACGAAGACGAGATGAACTCATCCTGTAACTGTCCCTCACATCTATCCAGGTGTCATTATGAGCTGTGTTGTTAGATGTGGCTGTCGATCGTTGTCTGGTTTACTTTCAGCGGACAGCGAGGAGGAGGAGGAAGTCATCGATGATCTGTATTGTATCGTCTGCAATAAAGCCTTCAAGACAGACAAGGCGTGAGTCGATCATACAATCATTGTTCACTAGTTTATCTCTCTCACTGCTACAAGTGCTGGCTGAGATGGCGCTGCTGCAGTGTTGTAAAGTGCGAGATAGATTTGATTGTGTTTTGGGTATCTCCAAGCTTCAACAATCTCGCCCTATAACACTTCGCTGCGGGCTGAAACTCGTGTTTCACCTCTAGACCTTGTGTTCGTTTGGTTGATGTTCTTCATTATCTCTGAGTAGAATGGCCAATCACGAACGATCTAAGAAGCACAAGGAGAACGTTGCGCTGTTGCGTGATGAGATGTTGGCAGACGACGAAGCGGCGGCGGCTGAAATTACCCTCTCTCCAGACGAAGATCTAGATACTGTCGACAACCTACCAGTCAAGTTAGTGACATCTGATCTCTAATATTTGTCAGTATACTCACTGTCAGTACATTGCCAGTACGCTCACCGTCAGTATGGTGTCAGTAAACTCACTGTCAGTAAACTCACTGTCAGTACGCTGTCAGTACCCTGTCAGTACGGTGTTAATACACCGTCAGTACGCTGTCAGTTCACTGTCTGTACGGTGTTAGTACCTCTAGATTAGTGTAAGGAGGTGGAGTCAGACACGTCCAAAATAAAACATTACTTGGCTGAATCTATATGAAATTATGATATATACGTTACGTAATATGGACACTGCGTCTAGACATTGCAATAGGATATGCTGTGAATGCATCATTCTTTAGTATACGTATGATTGCTTACTCTAATACTCCACGGTGAATGTCGAAGATTTAACCACTGAAAATTGCAATGACTTCTAAGCCCCCTCTCTCCCCCCATTTCTCCATTCATTAGCCGCACGGTTTGTCAACAATGAAGAACAGTGGTCTTTACGGCTGCGATGATTCAGTGATCTAATGATGTCATATCCTGTACAACGTCTTCACAAATTCAGGTTATCAAAGAAACAAAAGAAAAGACGTAGACAGCAGCAGAAACAGAATGTTGAAAGCAGAGATGAGGACCTAGAGGACGAGGTAATAGTGATAGCACCCCTTTCCTGGATCCACTCCTGTGCACCTGTTTATGTGAGATTTTAAAGGGAAAGGAGGAGATAACTACAGCTCACCCATCCTTCAGTCACACATCTATTTGCCGAAGTGGCACCAGTTTCATCCAATGCTATTTTATGCTGGACCCTTCCTCTCAGCTCTGATACACTGCATACAGAGACTGGTCCGGTCTGGTATTGTTAGCTGGTGATTGTTTTTGTTGTAGTCGGAGGTGGTAAATGATGTGTCCGATAGGTTGAGAGATGTGAGTGTCACAGACACGGACAGTACAGCTCACATAGCCGGAGAGGAAAAGGTAAGTTCGTGTGCGTGATATGGACGTGAGTATGTCAGTGTAACGCACTGCTTCCATCCCTTACAGGCTGCCAGTGGAGACGATGACAACGATGATTTCGTTCACAAATCGTCAAACAAAAATAAGAAATCGAAGAAGAAAACAGTGGCCGCGTCTAGTCCCATTGTTATAATACAAGAAAAGGTCCGCCTCCCGTCAGTCACCTTTCTGCGGTCGTGTGATTCTTCTCTCATCGTATTTCATACTTCCAGGATCCAGAGAACCGGTGTAAAGTTTGCCAACAAGCTTTCCCGACCAGATCCAAACTCTTCAAACACATCAATGAATTAGGTCACGCTGGCCTAAAAACTACAAGCGGCGAAGTGACATCCGAGTTGGCCGCGGTCGATACGAAACCGAAACGGCGAGGGAAGAAATCTACCAGGAGTTAATGATTGCCATGACGTCACGCTATGATATAGGCAATAATAAACAAGTTTGATTGTTACCAAATGGGCGTTATTTGTGTGGTGTAGCAGCCAGACTAATCGATCGGTATGTAACGCATACGATATTCATCGCCGCTTCTATAGTTCTAGGCATTAATCATTAATCTAATTATTTGTAACGATTAATTCAACGTGTTTCTAGTCGCTTAGTTGGTTATCATTATTATAAATTGTTAATTTAAGCTGCCTAGTATAAACAGCCAATCAGCAGCCTCCTCCAACCCGAGTATTTCTTTGAGCAGCTATTTTAGCATCTCCGAGCAAACTCCACATAATAACGGTACATCTTATCAAGTACCTTGGGGCACATGCTGTGTAGGAATGCTGCAGCTATAAACAGATTTCATCTATTGTGTTCTATTGATTGGTAGCGCGCATCACCCCAGCAGTGATGATAGATTCTGACAAGGTAATTGTTTAGAGCACCTGCTAATCTGTGTCATAGATCATGCTGTCAGACGATCGGTGATGTAGTCTGCTACTGTTGAGACAACAACCTGCAGGTGAGTGGAGTCACAGAGATCTTATCTCTGCTTGCTATACCAGACTGATATTCCAGAAATGTCACCATTGACATCGCAACTTAGAGTAATAGATTCTTCACTAGATATCGCTGTATATTACATATTAGATGTGTATGTTATCGTCATGTTTCTAGTACTGCTGATCATGCAGAGATACGGTTAAAAGTTTGGATTGCGACACTGCCTAATTTACGACGTCATGCCATCTCTCAAGAAACTGGGAAAGACCAGCGATGCTGGCTGCTTGCTGGCGTAAGTCTATAAACTGTCTCTCGTCTCTGACTTCCACATGTAGATCACTGTCACACTGCTATGCATCATCTGATCTCTGGAAAACGAATTCTTCGTTTGACAGCGTAAACGCAGCTTAAAATAGCGTCTCCTCTCCTTCCCATATCCTTCTCATTGCTATGAGGCGCTTCTGAACTTTGAACTTGGATATTAATTGCAAAGTAATAGGCTAGTCATGAATGATTCAGTCTATTGTCTCTGTTGAGTCATATTATATTACTATTACATGTATTGCGCAGGTTTTTGTTCCATGAGAAGACAAATCCAATAGCCCATCGTTACCCACGTTATATTAGGCTAGAGTGATGGGATATACTGGCAGCCACTTCATTTCCAGAAGTTGGTGTGAAAAAAACTAAGATTACTTTGGTAAACATCAATACCAGTATGGAATGATTTACTGCATGTCCAGCAGTTTATAGCTGCATCAATATTAGTTGTCATAGCTTTTCCAAAACAACATGTCGTCGCTTGACTCTCCTTACATACTGGAGTTTAAACTGTGTCACATGTTCTCAATCAGAGTCTGAAGTATTCTGAGGATCTTCAATAACATCAAATTATCTGAAGTATTCCCACAGGAAGGGGTGTGGTTTAGGGCGGAGTCATGCCCCCATTTCACTTATTCTTATCTCATTAAAGGGCTATTGCCATTTTGACTCGTATTCTCGACTCTCGACCCTCACTGCTAGTCATTCTACTTGTAGGAGATTTTGACCCCTGTCTGTATTGTCGCCGTATTGTTTTCCTAATAGTTTTCCCTGGCGCTGTTGTTATGGCAGTTGCCTTCTCTTCCCTTGATTGGTTAATGGGATCGATGATGATCACACAGTCGAGCAAACGGAACAGTCGTTTGTCTATCAGATTGTCTCTGTGCCTCTTGGGGCAACAGAGAAAAAATGAAACGTAAATAATGGTGTAATTAGTCCGCGCTGCTCGAGGCGGTATTAAACCTTACCAGGAGGTGATCGGATTTAACGCCCGATGACACTTGTCAAACACTTGACTTGAGTCTTCATTAAAACTCACATGCTGCTGAAGGCACTGAGTGATGGGCTGTCTTGCTGAGACAGTCTCAGAGTCAGCGGGCTGCTAGCCGTGTGACAGGTTGTAGTCAGTGCACTGATCGAGACATGGCGGAGACGGCAGTCTACAGGTAAACTTACTGTTAGAGGTTTTGTTACACGGATTGAGATTTTAGTCTGAGCCTAAGCATCATTACGAGTTTGTCCGTATTGTTACCGGCAGCGACAGCTGTTTCTGGTAGGAGGTGTTGTAGTTCTATCAGCTCAGAATGCTGCCTCATTGTGTGCTGACATTTAATTTGGTAACTGGTGCTGTCCATCACTCCTTATCTACCTAGCCTCCCTCCTCACTTACAATGCTCATAGTCACACCGCGCCACGTCAGCGTCGGACCTAGTTATGCCTTTCTACAGGTTTGTGTCCAGATTCCCTCTTCAATAGACTCTCTCGGTTGTATTGGCTACAGTTTTTCTCTTGTATTTCCAACTGTCCGTCCAAAACTGCAGATAAGACTCTCTCCAGTCATGGTGATTTATACCTGTAATCATCAGACTTGTTTTCATCACCTGTTCTCTCTGGTATGAGTACATCTATACACCAATGGATCAGGAGATTTTAGTGACTTATAAATACGAAATAGTAATTATATGAACCGGCCTTAAGGCAAGTTGGTAAATCGTGTCCAATGTTCTTATATCATACATTCACTATCACTATGACTACTTTGCTTGTTCACTTCAACTGGCACACTAGTCAGCGCCCTACACTCTCACTCTTGTGTATACATTATATAGAGATTGTCTCCACATGATAGAATTGTAACTCTTGCTACTGTAAATGTTACAGGAAAAGCCCTGGCTTCTAATAGCTACTGGAGGGGCTTATATCTGAGTCATAATCTAATCCATCTCTTTCTCATGAGGCTTATAATGAGCACAGGCTCACAGCGGCATATGGCTACCGATGACAGTACTACAGTATGCACTCAATGGAGACACGATATTAATTAGAATCATATCGAATGATGTAACAATAGAAATACCTTGTCAATAGTAAACACATGTCTTACAATCCCTAGTCTGTTACACGTATCCTAGTCTGTTACATGCACCCCAGTGAGTCACACGTACCCGAGCCGGCTACACAATCCCTAGTTGGTTACATGTACCGTTGTCGATTTCATTGAGCTTCTCTAGCACGAGTCGAGTCGACAAGTTTCATTGCCTGAAGCCCAGCAGTCATGGAGGAGTCTGGATTTTTGTAAGTTGGACCGATCCGCTAAATCTGGCAGATAGATCGCTGTCTAAACCTCTTACTGCCTGGCAGATACAGCGGCTCAAATCTAACATTCATCGTTGCCTCATTCCCCGGCGTTTACATCATAGGCTACGTTACGTTATGCTCAACTTGTAGTATGTCCGGCTTCTTGGAGGCCGTATCCAAGGTCGGCAAGTTTGCTCTGCGCTGGGACGACGACATCTACGACAGGCTGAGCCATAGATATACAGTCATCGTGCTGGCTGTCTTCACCATTGTGAGTATCAACCGCTTGTCTGTGACACTGCATCCATGATGCTGAGCCCGTCACGCTGTTGTAAAACTGTGCTGACACTGAGACTTGAATCATGGCTCTCCTGCTTACAAGACAGGCTGTGAGATGTGGTGAAGTGTAGGCTGCGTGGTGCAATAATTGGCATGCTGGGTCTTGCAAGCGGGAGATCCCAATGGCAGCACACTTTTACACCTGTCACACCGCATGCCTATGTTTGTTAGACTGTGAGCACGAAGCAGTACGTGGGGGACCCGATATCGTGTTGGTGCCCGGCTACATTCACAGACCCAATGGTGGAGTACACCAATCACATATGCTGGATTAGTAATACCTACTTTGTACCAATGGAACTCATGCCCGAAAAACACGGTGAGTATGAGTACACATTATCTTCCGCTCCTTCATCTCTATGACCAACCCACGCTGGGAGACTGCTGCTCATTGCTGGCAGGTGCCCCTCGTATGGAGCTGATTGGCTATTATCAATGGATTCCGCTCATGCTGCTCCTTCAAGCACTGCTGTGTTACCTGCCATCCATAGTTTGGGCCGTAAATAACAGCCGACCCGGCCTTGACATCAACCGCATGGTCCTCATCGTATCCGGGATGGAACACATCAATCCAGACATCCGCGACAAGAGCATACGCTTTCTGTGTAGACATTTTGACCGAGCGCTGGCGTATCAGCGTGAGTACAGACGCGGACGCATGCGGAGGTGTCTACAACGCATGTCCAAACACTGCTGCCTTCCGATTGGTCGAGTGTACGGGAATTATCTCACCTCGCTCTACATATTCGTCAAACTATTGTATATAAGTAATGCCGTTGGTCAGTTATGGCTGATGAATGCCTTCCTGTCGAACGAGAGGAACAGCTACTATCTCTACGGCATCAATACGCTGGTGGACATTTACAACAACCGGCAGCCGGACACGAAACTCTTCCCGCGAGTTACACTCTGCGACTTCAAGATTCGACAGATGCAGAACGTCCAGGATTACACGATACAGTGCACGCTACCGATCAATCTGTTCAACGAGAAGATCTATGTCTACCTCTGGTTCCACATGTGTGTGGTGGCGCTGCTGAGCTGCCTCGGCCTCATCGTCCTACTCTGGCAGCTGTTCAGCACCAACTGCCAATCGTACGTGACAAAGTATCTCAAAATAATGAGCAGAGTAAAACAGCAAACGGGTGTGCTTGAGGTAAAAACTATCCGCCATTTTGTGGACGACTATTTGAGGCCGGATGGCGTATTCACCCTCAGGGTGATAGCCAAGAACACAAACGACGTGATAACAGCAGAGATAATAAGCGCTCTGTTTGACTATTACAGACGGACCAATCAGCAGCGAGCCATGTCCAGAGCGTCAACTCAATCAGTTAAACTGAGCAAAAGCTCATCATATTTGCTAAGGCAGACCATTAATTCCGAGTCGTGCGAGCGTTTCGACGTATAGGTCATGAGTTCACTGCTGTTGTTTCCAAGAAAAAGCAGATCTATATTGGGACACATCAGATACATCAGTAGAAAAATACGGATTTATATTTCTAGGGATGTAAAATAAAAACAGGCTTAAAGTTGTGAGTCTCGCCAGTCCATCAGCTTCTTTACTTTAGTCATGTGATCTCTGAACTCAACTTCAAGATGGTCTCTTTCCTGCTGCTTCCTTCTTTTCTTTCTGCAACAACAAAAGAGGGATGGAATATAGATCTGATCAGCTGCTAGAGAACAAGTCAGACCAACTGTTTTAATTTGATGCTAGAGGACTGGGTGTTGTACAAGTTTGAATAATTTGATCGAATTTTGCATCTAAGCAGCAGCAGTATTAGTGCGTATGTAAAAAATATCAATTCACTGCTGGATGACACTTACTGATAGTTCCGATACACACAGATGGATGTGATAATCGTCAGCAGTATAGCAGCCATTACCAGTCCACCAATTAACCAGACGAACCACGGCCAGCTAGTTACCGATGTCGCTACAAGGTACAGAGTGCACTGAATGCTGAGGAGAGAATGTGAATAGTAGAGTAACATCCAGGCTCCTACTGGTTTCAGAGTAGACTGAAGTCACTGAGGTATGCAAAGAGTTTGCAGTAGCAGCTTGTGAACTGATGAGCTCCAGAGCTGTACTGAACTTGCTTTTAGGAGTTACCTGCTCACTTTCTCTGGCTACTGCTGGTTCTAACAATTCCACAAGCAGCGTTGTATCAGAGTACCAAGTGCTGAGACAGTATGGGTTGTACTGAGGTACTGCTTTGCAACATTAACGCAAGTGATCGCAAGCCAAAGTCATTTCACTTTGAGCTCACAAATTGTTTTCTTTATTGGACACTCTGACTAAGAAATACCTACCCGAGCCAGTGATGAGTGTGGTGCGGCTACCCGAGCCAGTGATGAGCGTGGTGCGGCTACCCGAGCCAGTGATGAGCGTGGTGCGGCTGGATTTAGTCATAGTAGTCGTCGGTGTCACAGAGGATTCGATGTCTTCACGGTCAGATGTAAGCATCTTGACAGCGGTTGTTGCAGTTTGTTGATGTGATGTCAAAGATGTTTCAAGAAATGAAATGTTTGGCACTCTTGAAGTTAGGCGTGGCATGGCGACAGTCGTTCTAGGTACAGTTATATCTTTATTCCTCACAGTTAATGCAGTATTAAGCTTTCTGGTAACCTTGTGCGCCACTATTGTGGTTCTATTGGTCACATATGTCCTCGATGTAGTGCTGGGTAGTCTAGTAGATATACTTGATGCAGAAGAAGTTGTAGTGAGAGTAGTAGCATTAGTCTTATTCAGTTCAGCAGTGATTGCAATTTGTGTACTACTAGCTTCATATGGTGCTCCAGGAGTCGTACTTGCCGCCTCTATAGTTAATAGCGGGTGCTTTGGGAGAGTGGTAGTTGATGCTTTTGTGGTGGTAGTGGTTAGTGCTGCAGTGGTAGGAGGTGTTGCAGCGGTGGTTGGTGTTGTCGTGGTGGTTGGCGTTGTTGTTGTGGTGGTAGTCAGTATTGTGGTGGTAGTCAATGTTGTGGTCGTGGTTGGTGTTGTGGTGTTAGTCAATGTTGTGGTCGTAGTAGGTGTTGTGGTCGTAGTAGGTGTTGTGGTGGAGGTAGGTCGAGTAGTGGTGGTAGGTGGAGTAGAGGAAGGAGGTGTGGTAGGGGGG
>ERZ1740065.1345-NODE-1345-length-14633-cov-15.069694_pt1 | contig 14633 bp, 9 predicted proteins | sample MGYA00581738_ERZ1740065 | MGnify/ENA primary metagenome ERZ1740065 (study PRJEB43018, sample SAMN04849749) | marine metagenome | isolation source: floating plastic debris | place: Pacific Ocean | collected 2008-09-01 | study: EMG produced TPA metagenomics...
TTCGTGATGTAAAGTCTATGTTGATACGCAAAGTCGTATCTGACTCCATCTTGGTGTAATTGAAATGCTAAACATATTATTGAAAGATTAGTTGTTGAGCCAAAAGTGCATGCGACCTGCTCCAAATTCATGAAAAGCGAACAATTGCAGTCCAGGCTACGAAACATTTTTGTCGCCTAGACTGCAATTATAGAGAATTGTGGGATGGAATCACTGCCATTGAAAGTGAAGTTTGATCGGTTCGAAATACTTACAAATAATTCTGTGTTCGGGTCATCTCCATATCCCTTGTTCAGGGCAAAATCTCTGGTGTTGAAGAAGCTCAGTCCAGGACAGCTGGCTACCGCTGGTTCCGATGAGTAGGTGGTACTTCTGATTGACAGCTCATCGACATAGAGACGGGACGCTCTGCTGAACTTTCCCACATACATATAGCTGTTGTTAGTTTCAGTCCGGAGGTCTATGGTATTGTCTCCCGATGGTAGATCGTAGCAGACGCCATGAACTGCAAACACAGAAATGTTGATGTGGTTGTTATGAAGCTAATGTGTATCAGAACATAAAGCGAGTTCGCGACGCTGTGACATGTCGCAATCTTGGAATAAACTATTCGAAAATATTTGGATCCGAATAATAAAACTGTGACAAAGTGCTCTGACACGCAGAGCTTACTCCAAAAATACTTGAGTAAATTTTTTTATTCCTGAGCTAGCTCCAATCACAGGAATATGTTATCCACATGTTATCCGCATTGGTCTCAAGTGCAAGCAGCTCTCAAGTTGACTCTTGAGATTTGACAAGCTTACGTACATCTACCACCAGGTTAGTTACCCTGTTTTCTGGCTACCACAGCTAGTAAACTTACTATTGTTCCTGACTTCCCTATTTCTGACAAAATAAACTTCTTTGATATATGAATGCCTCTTCTATCCGTCCGTCTACGAGAACCAAAACTATGAAGTGTTGTAACTAATCACTTATTCTGAGCTTGTGTCGGCTACGTTGCTCATGCATGGCGCTGCCACTGCTCAAAGTACTGTACATCATGAGCTTGAACTATCCTCATACAATTTTTGTAGTGTACCTACTTGTTTGTTTTTATTAACTTTGAGTATAACTAATTGTACTATTCTAATGCTATACTATAATAAAACACAGCTTCCATACTAATTGTCTTCTAAATCTCGCATCTGACATGGGCAACGGTGTTGGTTGAAACAGATTACCGTATGTGCTGTGAGGTGTGGTGAGAAATATGATTCGTAGGCAAGATTATCAGTTCCCTAACTGCTTTATTGATATCGCTAATCATAATTTCTATTAGAAGAGACACGAGCGCTTTCTTTTGAGAATCCATTGGTTCTATCTTTCGTAACGGTTGCCTCACATCCGAAGTGGGCGGGTAATAAAATAGGCTGCGCCCATGTGACATCTGTGACATCTGCATTCACAACCTCTGGACAAACTTTTTTCTGACTGAAAATAGCTTGTGATATGACATGGCATCGCGAACTAGCTTATAATTCAGACAACCACTCTTCCAAGGTTTTTTCCCAACTTGAGAATGTAGTAACCTCAGTACAGAATCTTAGGAACCCACAATAATAGCTATAATAACAACTCAAGTAAAACACTATTAGAGTTGAGAGCTGTGGTTTGATGGTATGAGGAGCCTGGTAGATTTTTATGTTATACGCAAGTTCTAACAGAATCTCTAAAAATGTTAAGCGTTTTTATCACAAATACTACTGCTTCGAGCAAAACGCTATAGTATTTGAGTTTACGGTAGTTCAGGTGCAGGTAAGAAATCCTAAGGGTGTGGGAACATCCGCAGTTCTTGTGCAGGATCAGCTTATGGTTTATATGAACCCGCCCCCAACCCCTCCCTGTGGTGAAGACAACTCCAAATTTTGAGCAATAACTGATAATCAAAACAAACCATATTCTTTATTCTAAGAGAACGCAATAATTATGAGAGGCACTTTTAAACACCTGGAGCAACTATAAAACTATGAAGGCAGCCAATCAGAAGGGAGCAAGCTCATTATGGCGCCCGGCTAACACTGATCAGCAACTGGCCTTCAGCTTGCACTCATTTAGCCCTAGCTCCTGTCAAAATCACCGGAGATCTCTCAAATGTGGCTCAAGTGTTCTTTTCCCTGATTGGGTGATTCTGGTGAAATTTCTGACTGTATACACCCAATGATTTTACAGAAAATCAAGGTCAAAGATAGTTGGGACCAATCACATTCAAATTTTAGGCTCCTGCTGGCTAGTTTTGATTGACAGCTGAGCGATTGGGCAAGTGTCAGCGCTGGCACTACTGGCAGCACTGACAACAACAATTATCAAGTGCACCAAGTCAACTTGCTTTGCGCAGTTCAATAGTGTAACCAGCTAGTAGGACCCCATCTGAGTTGATATAGGGTACGGTTATGGAAAGTGAGATAGATCATCTCTATTTCTAACATCACATGTGGACTGATGCGGAGTTAGAGCATGTGTGTGCAGCAAGTCTTAGACCTGTATGGGATATGAACACAACTGCAATTCACTGCTACATTCTGATGTAATTAGGACATCTACAAATAATTCACCCAAATCAAAGATCTTTACAACCCACCCATTGCTGGACACCGTATAGCAGCATGTATGTAAAGATTAGAGACAAACTTATTGACACTATAGCAATGCACTATATCATTCATACTCATCAGCAAACACGCTCACACCTCCATCTTAGTTCAGGCTAAACTACTCCATGTTTGCTGACTACTAGTTGTTTACTGCTCATCCACTGCATTGGAATGTTGATGAGTTTTCTGTGGTGACAGACAGCCACGTGTGGAGGTGTGCCCAGCAGGAACCGTTGGAGCCCAGTTACCAATCATAACGGCAGAAACTAGAGGGACAGCCCAGTTAATTGATTTCACAGGGATCTACCCGGGTATGGCAATCCACGTCTTTAAGTGTTTAGATAAATAGCTAAGGAATCAGCAGCTGCTTGTTAACAATTGTGGGAGTAGACGTCAGAAATTTGGTGAGCCCGCAAGAATCAAGAGAATTTTTATATGTGGGGCTCAAGATTTCCTCACTTCCTGTTGTCTTGTGGTGATCAACATCATTGTCGCGGTTGTAGCTGGCACTCGCTATTGGTGCTGGACTGGAACACGCAGCGCCATTGAAAAATATGAGCCAGCGACCAGAACTTTTTGACCAGCCGTGTGCCCCTCTTAGAGATCCCCTGAACCTGACTCTCAGGGTAGTCCAGTTGTACTGCTTGTTGAACATTACCGTCTGGATAACAAGGGTGAGGGAATGCAAAGTGATGAAAAGCAACAGCTATATGGCCTCTGCTGCTACTGGCTTGATGCTCAATGATTATTAGCCATTGGGAACTTACAAAGAACGTGTGGTTGTTGGCAGCCGTGTCCTGATCCAGTCCGGAGAGGTAGAACTCCTTACCGGATATTCGTGGTTCAAACGAGCAAGTATCTGGAAATTATCGAAAGAATCATGAGAAGTTGTCAGGCTGGTTATGAAATAGTTTAATCAGCTACCCCAACCTAACTTCCCGATCAGACTCTTGAACAGCTCACAAGAACTTTTTGCAGACTCAATGCATCTCATTTGAATGCTCCCTGGTATTCCCTAAGATCATGTGAAGCACACATGAAATAGACATGAACTTTTGAAAATGCATATGAAGTTATGTTCAAGAAGGTGCACAAAATTTAAACATGAAGCACAAGCTTCATATGAATAAACGGCAGCTGAAGCTCATGAAGAGTTCATAACTTTTTACATGAACGAATTTCCACTGAGTTTTTCTGATATTTCCTAAGGTTTTATGGCGCCTACATGAAATTGGCATGAAATTCTTTCAAATTCATATGAAATTGATATGAACTTTTAAAGATACATCAAGTTCTGTTCACGAAAAGACACAAGATTTCAACATGAAGCACAAACATCACATGGCTCTCATCTATTGTTGGTTATTGGTTTTGTGAAATTCAGTTTTAGTTCAGTTAGCTGTAAAATAATGGTTATGGAACTTCAGATGAAGAGCCCTGTTGAACTAGCCATATGTCTACTTCACCAAACAAGACAGTGCAAACTCTGAACAGCATAATACATGACCTTCGCGTGAAATTATGTTGAGAGATGTGCAGAAACCACATAACCCAAAAACCCTGGTCATTAGGCCTGAAACAATTATCTATTTCGAGGTTCGGTTCGTTTACCGATTACTTCTGCTTGATAATTATGATTATCGATCATTGATTATCGATTATCGATTATCGATTATTGATTATTGATTATTTACTACAACCCCATTTATATATAGAAGTCTGAAGAATAGCAGTCATGTTGATTAGCTTCGTGGTGGTTGTCCAAGAACAGCAAAAAGTTCACAACATCACTCCATGGTGCAGCATATCTTGAATTGACTCTCACCAGCTGACAAGAACACACTGTCAGCACTCAAGCTGATAGCTTGTATATCTACAGCTAGTCTGTGATTTGCCAGTTTGAAGGGTCACTCCTCTGTTTTAATGCTGTGTCAAGTTTGAGTAGTTTTCTCTTTGTCATGTCACACCAAAGTTGAATGATTCTACGGCTGTGGTAATTTCTACTACAGTCTGTCAGTTTCCGGGTACGATGGATTAGAACTTACAATGTTTGAAGAATTGCATGGCTTGATGTGATCCCACATTCTGATAGTAATGACCATTTGGCACTTGATCCTAGTGTGGCAGGTATGGCAGTGCACAGATCGCTCGGCTAGTAATGATTCTTAGGTCGGTCGGCCCGCCTATAAACTTATAGGCCTGCCTCAGGGCCCCTTAGACCCACATACGGTGATTCTTAGAACTATCTAGGGAGTTCTCAGAAATCATAGGCTAACTTATGCGTTCTTGGGTCCTATTCCTTAAGGGCCTGCCACACGCTCGTAAAAACAGCAACGAACAAACGTTGAAAATAACGAATGACGAATGAACAAACAGCTGGCCACACGCTAGATATTAATTTACGAATAGCTAATGCGAATTGGGTGCAATAGCCAATCAGCAGCAAGCACGATTAAGAGTGCGGCCCTGCGATCAATTTCCGGAGTGCGCTCTGAAATAGAAGCGAGGTGCCATTGTCGAAGTACTTTTAAACAATACAATACTAGACAGATGTTTAGATATATAAGTTGAATGTACATCGGTAATTGACAGATAGATAGACACGCCTTCACAATGGATGATGAAGGTACATACTACTACCTTTTGCTATTGATGAAGAAGAGACCTATCATATGAGACATAAGCATCGTAGGAGGTATTGGGTGCACCTGAAATGCCTTGGGAATATATCACACGTTCATTCAGGAGATGAGACTGCACAGTGACCGCCATACTAGATACCTCCAAATGAATCCAGAGGGCTTCGACTTCATATCAGAACAGATATCTCCTCTCATACAAGGGAAAGATGGAAATATGCGGAAATGTTTAGAGCCAGGCTTGAAACTCGCAGTAATGCTACACCATCTAGCAGAACGAGTTAGCCACTGATGTATTGCTGACCACTGCAGACTTGGAAGATCAACTGTGTCCAACATTATTCAGCAAACATGTGATGTTCTATGGCAAACACTACAACCAGTGTACCTCAAACCACCTACAGGCCCTAGGGACTGGAACGACATAGCTGAAGCGTAAGTAATAAGCATTACCACATTATGATAGTGTTGTTATTGTGTTGTGCTAGTATTTATCGCGTACGTCTTCTTTGTTAAAGTAAGTTGTTACAGATCTTATGTAAAAATGTACTTCAGCTCATGTTGCTTCAAGTTCATTTCGCCTATCTGTTTCTAAGATTCAGAAGATGGGATTTGCCCCAACTGCTTGGGGGCAATCGTTGGCGAGCACATCGTCATTCAGAAGCCAAACAACGGTGGATCTGAGTTCCATAACTACAAGGGCACAGAGAGTATTGTACTGATGGCTGTCTGCGATAGTGGTTACAAGTTCACTATATGTGTCATTGGCCAATCAGGAAGCCACAGCGATAGTGGTGTTTGGGAGGACTCTACCTTTGGAAAGTCTTTTCATCACGGTATGCACATGAAAATGTTCTCCAGAGTATTTTGATCAGCCGACAATGCTTCGATTTTATTGTGCTATAGAAATAAAGCTGGCATCTTCCGTTTTAGGCCGAATTAATCTCCCGGAGGACAAGCCCCTCCCTGGTGGTGATGATCCAATGCCTTATGCCTTTGTTGGTGATGAAGCATTTCTGTTGAGGCCCTATTTCATGCGCCATGGACTGGCAGAATGCTGACAGATGAGAAGAGGAAAGTTTACAACTACCGACTCTCCAGGGCTCGACGAGTTGTAGAAAACACCTTTGGTTAGTTTTACGAATGCCTCTAGTACGCTCCTTGTGCTGTTGTGAGATTTACCACGGTCTTTTAATGGTAGCTCATATATTATGTATGTTGTATTGCATTTTCATACAGGAATCCTATCAACAAGATGGCACTTACTGTATACACGAATGGTGGCACAACCAGAGAAAGCTGTTTGTCAAGTCCGAGCAATGTGTGTGCTGCACAACGTTTTGATGACAACAGCGGATCAACGTTATGTGCCACCAGGATTGTGTGATGTATCAGAGGCTGATGGTCAGATTCGAGAGGGTTTTTGACGAGAAATTCAAGTGGCCACCTTGGGTGTTGATGGTCACTCAAGCCGGAGTTCTACTGCTAGAGCAGCTACAGTAACAAATCAGCTGACAGAATATTTTAGTACTGAGATAGGAAGCGTTTCTTGGCAGTTGGAGCGTGTGCGTGCCACTCAGTAGCATCTCCAAAGCACTGCTTGAATATTTTATGGCAAATAATTTTTTTATTAAGTACGTTGACACTAAATTGATTGTCAAAAAATCTATTGCATTGGAATGCATCTTTAAAATGTATATGGCAGTATGGGAGTACTGATTATCATGCCTGGGTATACAGATACATAACTATAACTTACAAATCAGCTAAAAACTGCCATAAACAATGTCTATGAGTCATGCTCCTTCACATCAATCTCACAGGTTCGTGTATGACGGCTCTGGAGAGGATACACATGGCATCTGGGTGGAGGAAGGTGGCATCAGTTGCATGGCCTGCAGAGCTGGTGGAACATTGAATTGTGCATTGAAAATGCATTGCTCAATCTCTCGACGAGCAACAGCAGCCTGATAGTCCGTGAGAGCCTCAAACTTCTTCTCCAGTGACAAGACGTTACTTCTGTACCTCCCACCACTAGCCAATGCCGTCTTGGCTACAGCAATCTCGGCGTCAATGGCATTGAGCTCAACATTCTTTATTTTAGACAATGCAACCAGTGAAATGAGAGATGAGACGCTGTCACACACAGATGCAGAGTCGCCAATGCTGGAAGTGGTACTGTCCTCTCCTATCAGAGTGGTATCCAGTGATATCATACTCCGTAATATTGCTTGTCGTACTAAAAACACAGAACATATTTCTTCTCTCCAAACAGGACTAATGCTTTTGATACTATGATATATAATCTGTCTACTCATCTGGCTTTTTTCTCAGCCTGCTTTAGGAAATCGAACAGATGCCAGAACTTCCACGTTGGCTCTGCCACCGCACCAGCCCTACTGGCCATTCGGCATTGATATTTCCTCTGGATGGACCTGAACATGTCCCTGAGAGTGATCCATGCTTTGCTGGCATCCACACCTGCATAACCCCAACAATAAGTACATTGCCACAGCTGCTGGCTGAGTGCAACTAGTACAGCGAGTACAGCTAGAATGTAGTAGCAGAGTTTACACACCTGTGCAATCTGACCATTGGCATCTTGTATCGGCATCTTCGAACTTTTCCTTCATTGTCAAAGCAATCTTTTTCCAATTATTTGGCTTCAAAACTCTGGAATCTTTGAAATTTTTGTCTGCTTTCTTGTAAAGTACAGGTCTTTCTCATACTGATTTGATTAAATACTCCTTTTCCTCATCATTGAGAGTAGAAATCATAGTGATAGTGAGAATGTTCTGGTGAGTATAGTCTGGCGAACACGCATGTATTTTGTCAGTGTATGAGCAAGCTCCGGTTGAATGCATCCAATCAGACGACAGTATGACGAGCATTCGTCGTTCTTCGTTCGCAAAATGTGGGCACGTCGAGCTTTCAATGGCTCAACAAACGCATTTTACGAATGGAATGCATTCGTAAAATGCGCTCATTTGTTTGTTGCTGTTTTTACGAGCGTGTGGCAGGCTCTTTAGGCGATCCTCTGCTTTGTTAGGCGTCCCTATGATTGCATAGAGAACAGATAGGCGTTAGTTCTAAGAGCTTGCTCTTACCTTTTCTAAGGCCACTAGACGCCAATTCTTATATTTTCGGCAGAAACTCATTGACGCCCCGCCATTGTTAGTTGGAGGCCATGATGGCTATATTATGCGTCAACAGCTACACTCTCAAAGATCCTTAGCATCAATTTGCCAAAATACATGTATGTTTGCTTGGCATTTTTTACTTTTTTTTGTCGGTAGTTTCTGTCTGAATTTTGTCCGCACCTAAGTGCGGACAAAATGCAGATGTCATAAGTCATGGTGCATACATACATAAAAGTAAAAAATGCCATTTGTTTTATACTGGCTTGTATTTTACATTGGTAGCATTTTTATCAATGTCCCAGACATATTTTCTTCTTGCATCGATGAGAGACCGAAAAAATTTTACGATACAAGGTTTGATATTCTCAGTGCTGTTCTGTGGGATAATAGTGTGTTGAAAGGGATGAATAAACTCTGCTCTATCATAATCTGTAATCAGATTTCAAAATAGATGTCTAGATCTTGAGATATAGGCAAACTAGATACCTATTGCCAAATAAGATGTGATGAGAGCTGTCTTCTCAAAACAGAATTTTTTAACTATGGAGCTTTTCAATGATGTAAGAAGATATAAAATAGTCTACTGAATCCAAGTCTGAAATCAGATTTTAACACAAACGTGTAGATCCTGAGATATCTGAGATAACTTAAGTTATACAGGTCAAGAAAACAGCCGTTGTGAATGTCTTCGATATGACTACGGTTTTTCGCAACAGATATAACTTAACTTATGCATATCTCAGGACCTAGGCGTTTGTTTTAAAATTAGATTTCAGATTTGCATTCAGTAAACAATTTTGCATCTTCTAACAGGATTGAAAAGCTCCATAATTAAAACATCATGTTTTGAGAAGACAACTCCCATCGCACTTTTATTTAGGCATAGGTATCTAGTTTGCCTATATCACAGGATCTAGACAGCTGTTTGGAAATCTGATTTCAGATTATGCAAGAGCAGAATTTATTCATCTCTTTCAACTCACTATTTCACGATAGAACACTATTAAAAATAACAAATCTCATATCGCACAGTTATTTCCGTCCTATACCGATGCAAGAAAAAAATATGTCTGTAACATTGATTAAAAATGCTATCGATGTAAAATGCGAGCCATTATAAAGCAAACATGCACATATTTCGGCAAATTGATACTGATTATCCTTGAGAGTGTAGCTGTTGGCTTATATAACCATCATAGCTTCCAACTAACAATGGTGGGGCGTCAATGAGTGTCTGCCGATAATATAAGAATTGGCATAATGTGGCCGTAGAAAAGGTGGGGACAAGTTCTTAGACTTGAAGCCTATCTGTACCCTATGCGATCATAGGGACGCCTAACAAAACAGATGATCGCTTGAGGAATAGGATCCATGAACGCATGAGTTCGCCTATGATTTCTTAGAACTCCCTAGGTCGTTCTACAAACCACCCTATGCGGGCCTTAGACAGTCCTGAGGTGGGCCTATGAGTTCATAGGCGGGCCGACAGACCTAAGAATCATTACTATACTACCATTGTTTGAAGCAATACACAAAAATGTTCTCACTTGCCTACTTGTTTTTATCTGCTGCCACGATGTGGTCGCCTCAAACCCACATTGCTATAACTAATGTCTCCTGAATGGGAGAAATTCACTCATTCAATGGGATGAAACGGGTTTTCATGTTCTTTATGGTCACACTTTGGTTAAAAAAAACCACTGCAATCACCAGAAATCCACCTATACACACCTGTACACACTGTACGCTTGACATCTTAGAATCCTATTCTGCATGTGGAATGATCAGAAGGTAAGTCAGTGTTGAGAAATCAGTCAATGAAATTTGTCCACTGATGACGTAGGTGAAGGGCCGGTTTGGCTATGTGTCATATATAACGATCTCGGTCCTAATAAAAGGAAACTAAAGAGTCAAACCTCCTTGACCTTGCACAGAAATGTTGATACTGATGTTCACAGGACATGCTGCTGTTGTATTTGGGTAGCTCAAGTAGGAACTATGTCTATGCACAGCCAACCTTATAGTTACGGTCATGCGATCATACCACAGGACTTGCCATCTATTTACGAATATCACTGGTTTTTTTCAGCTACTTCACTTTCGTTTATGCTTTTGTTGAATTATGAGCTCTGCATGAGTGGACAATAACACTATGAGGTAAGCTCCTTGTTATGCTGCATGTTTCCAAAAGATGCTAGCTTTCCATTTGTTAGTGTTGCACTTTTCCTCCACTACTAAATCTTATCGGTGATTCGATAGTTTCCACAGTCGTTTACGGTTTGGCTGTGGTTTGCTTGGTAGTGGAGATATATGTACGAATTCAATACTTTACAGAGATTCAACGGCGTATTTTCTAAAAGCATCTTTGTGTTTTGTCCCAAAATTATGTGAAGTTATTTATACTGAAGTTATTTGCTTGATTTCTCAACATCACCTTATGGTGATTCTACAGTCAAAATGGGATTCTAAGACATCTAATTAGTATGTGCACTTATGAATTGCTGGTGATTGCACGCTTTTGTTAATTGAGTGTTTGTCTTATAATAATCGATAATAGAAATAACCGACTTTAGGCTAATAATCGCTTGATTAATCAAACCGATCGATGCATCATTACAGCCCTAATAGTCACAAATCACTATGATAGCAATGCGCCCAGTTGTTTGAGAAGGCAGTTATGGGTTTCCCTCTCATTATATCAGTGATAATAAGCCATCATACTGCAGATAACCTCGATAATATCTGTGTCGTGGTGTAGACGAAGCAGAGCTTTTGGTGTGAATCCGGTATGATATTCAAAACATCTACCTATTGTCACAAGTACCAGATCCCAGATCCACCAAATTTTTTGTGGCACAGATGAGCAACTCAAGGAACTCTTTAGGGGCCAGAACTGCCATTCGGAAGAGGAAAACTCCAAAGACTTTAGGTTGATAAATCGGCCCTACAGCTATTTACTGTTTGGAAATACTTTCTGCACAGGTACGAAGAGGTATTAGCAACGGCAGTAAACAGCAGGTGGTTGTAGGTACCCTCATCAAGTTACATAATGTGCGCAATACACGACAAATATTGCTCTGCGATTGTTGACAATCTATAATCTTATTCTCCACGCTTAGTGTTATCAAATGAATAATACATTGCGGAATAAGACTAAACACTAAAAAAACACACAGATGACGTGAATGCCTTCGATTCAAGATATACCGTTTACAGGTCAACATCTCTCCTTGCTACCGGCTAGAATTTTTCAGCAGAGTCAATCTATTTTCATTCATGATGATATTTCCACCAATTCAGTTCTAATCTCCTCTTTTCTGAGACACACAATCACAATCATCAATATGTATATACATACATGCTTATGTATACATCGCCTGACTTACCGTATTGAGACGTACTCAACTCCATGCAGCCTCTGATCTCCGTACCAGACGTACAGTCGTACACACAGACAGACGTACCGTTGCATGCAGTCGGACAGATGGATGCCTGAAATCGACACCTGAACTTCTTACAGGGAGAAATTTGTGCTCATGAACTATGGATTGAGGAACAGGCCCGGTCTAATGATAAGAAATGACTGGACAGAAAATTTCTAAATGCTGTTTTCCACAGCTGTTAGAGGCCTCCATATAGTTTCTAGCTGTTCTGATAAATCCATTAGGAAACTTTTAAATTCCCAGAATTGGTCTTGAAGTCTGATAATGGCTGGCAGATGAAAATACGTCGAGTTTGGCTCGGCCTTTAAGGCCCATTCACACACAGGCCGATAAAACAGAGCTATTAGCACGGCGATGAGCACGGCGATGAGCACGGCGATGAGCACGGCGATGAGCACGGCGATGAGCACGGCGATGAGCACGGCGATGAGCAGGTTTTCTAATCGCGTGACATCACGCTATTCGATAAGTAGTTCATACTAGGCATGGCTGTCAAGCGATAACAGCTTGGCAGGAGTGAATTAGTTCAACAGTTCATAGCTGCTGCGATCCTCCCATTTCCCATAGTGCACTGGTTTGCCGGTGTTGACCAGGCTTGGAGATGAGGGTTTTTATACATGTACTGCTACTGCTAAGTAACTGCTAACAACGTTTCAAGTCATTCCCACAAGTTGACTTTCGCTCCTCAGCAGTCATGACCAACTGTGTTGGTTGTATGTGGATGAGAAAGGTGTCTCTGCATCTTTACTAGCTCAATGAGCATCCCACTCGAGGCTTGATTGCTTTCTCTACTTTCCTTATGGACCTGAACCCATCCTCAGGGTTTTAGGGATGAATAGACTTGGTTGTGACTCACTTCTCACCAACTTCTCAGTAGCCCGAATCCAGGGTATAGAATAATATGTCATAATCATGCTGTGCTGTCTAGTTGTCCCGAAGTTGTAATATATGAATGATGGAATTTAATACAAGGAACTGGTTTCCTTTGCAAACACCAGCCAACCAGTCTGTTTGTGATTGTAGCCTAATGAATTCATCTAGGTCATGATATGTATATGAATTGTCCATCTCTCATTGAAGAGAGTGTATCCCCCACTGCTTTTTCCACCATGTCACTGCTTGACCCAGAACTTGTACTACTGCTGCCTATTCACAACAGGCCTAGCATCCGGATCAGTGATTACCCGCCAGTTGAATGGCTATCAGCCAATCAATTTAAACCCGATAAGCTAATAGCGAGGTCAAAGTTTGATATGTTGAAAGCTCTACTCATCCCGCTACACACCCCTTTTCTATCGCGCTATAAGCTATTATGACGTCACACGATTAGCCATCCTGCCTATCGCAGAGCTAATCGCTCTGACTTATCGGCCTGTGTGATGGTCCTGAAGACACAGTATCCGCATTATGTAGTGTACTGTTATACATTACACTAGCAGTAAGGCGCAGTTAAGAGACATTTTTTATTTCGGACTTGCCTGACCTGACCTACTTAGGCAAATGTCTTGATTCTGAGGCAAGTATAAATCCCGCGATACAAATGCTTTGGTAGAGAATTAGGAGCTTGCTTGATTCACCTTCGCATAAGCTTTCCCGAAATCAATGAGCTTAGCACCACCATCGCTACCAAGGTCAAGGTGCTCCATGCTGACTCCAATCAGCAGGCACTTGTTGAATTCCTGGTAGACAGCAGCCTGGCAGGTGTTGTTGGTGTCACAGAGTGCCGCGCACTCAATCAGACTTCTCACACTGTTCACCAGCAGGTGTGGCTCAGCATCGACTGTGGGTATAAAAGTATTGCATCAGGGGATGACAGTAATGCAGGCAACGCAACTGACACCATCGCATCAAATATTTTTCATTTGGCTAATAGTTACATGTAGATAAAGAAGCCATGACTGCACTCATCGCACAGCCAAACAAATCTCAGTCAAACAATATCTGAGTCAACGGTCCAATACTGGTAACCCATGCTTCAAAATACTTCCATTTCAGACAGGCGGGCAGACAGATAGATAGATAGGGTTCATCGCTGTCTCCGAGTAGAGAGATATTATGCTTTGCAGAGCAGAAAAAAGTTGACACACAATAAGAAGAAGCGAAAACCAAAAAGCAAAAATTGTAATCATTACTCACAGTTGTAATCGGTCTTCTGTACCTCCATGTGGCTCGACACGGACCTGGTTCGATTACAAACATACACTTCTTGTGCACCCAGGTGATAGACAGCAAAATTCACATATATGGCAGCTATGACATAGAGCGGCATGTTTCAGGTTGTCTTATCTAGAACTTTGAACTACCTATAACTGTCACGGTGTGGAAGGTGCCGCTGGCTGCCTGGCGAAATAATTTTATAGGGAATAATTGTTTAACCTGCGTCTGCATTCGATCCGTAGCGGAGTATCATGTTTACTGATGCCATCAATTAGTTAGCCATAAATAATAAATTATATTGATCGGCTGTTTATATCCAGTATGTTTACTTGTTATGCCGACTCTTTAAAGATTTAAGACAAGCAATACATTTTCTTAATTGCTCTAAATAGGAAGGCGATAAAGCGGGAGACATTTTACATTTATTTGTTTATGCTGCGGCTCCCCTCTCTCCCCTCTCTCTCCCACCAAAAAAAAAAAAAAAAAGAAAGAAAGAAAAAATAAAAAGTAAAAAAATAAAAAATAAAAAAAAAAAAAAAAAAAAAAAAAAAAAAAAGAAAAAAAAAAAGAAAAAATAAAAAAAAGAAAAAAAAAAAAAAAAAGAAAAAGAAAAAAAAA
>ERZ1740065.1346-NODE-1346-length-14632-cov-4.860259_pt1 | contig 14632 bp, 8 predicted proteins | sample MGYA00581738_ERZ1740065 | MGnify/ENA primary metagenome ERZ1740065 (study PRJEB43018, sample SAMN04849749) | marine metagenome | isolation source: floating plastic debris | place: Pacific Ocean | collected 2008-09-01 | study: EMG produced TPA metagenomics...
CATATCGTCGGCCAGGATGCCTCCCCACTGGAACTCGTCGAGGAAGTTGAGCCAGTTGTAACCTTCCACCTGGTAGTCGCGCAACTCGGCGGTCAACTGGGCGGGCAGTTCGGTTTCTTTGATCGTTTGAAAACTGCGGAGCTTGCGGCGTTTCTCGCGAATCTCCTCCATGATGGCGTGATTGTCAAGCTCATCGAACAATTCGTCGATGATCGAAAATTTCATTTTGGAGATTTTCAGCTCGCCCTGTTCCAATTCTCCCATCCTAAAGTAGCCCTGTAGCCGCTTGAACCACTGATCGGGTAGCAAACCCAGTTTGCCATCGCTGAGTTTGACGAAGCGTTCGTTGCGCAGCACCGCTTTGCGGACGTCGCTCAGTTTGATCGCCTCATCTCCAAAGGCCACCTCCAAGTCAACTTCAAACCAATCTTCGCCCGATTTGATGTGGCTGTTGATGGTGGGTTTTTGGGGCGAATAGCTGATGTTTTTGAGGTCGTTGACGCCAAAGACCTCGATGTCCCGCTCGGTAAATTGCTCAAATACGCGAAAGAACCAGGTGTTTTTGTTGAGGGCCGTGTAGGGCAGGTGAAAGTATTCGCCAAAGCGCTGCTTGGCGAAATCGGGATGGAGGCTTCGCAAAAAGTCCAGGTAGTCGCGCTCCACGGCCGCGTCGCGGCGGTAGCTGATGATGGTATTGCCCTCCCGCTGGAGGGGGCTCCGCTGCTCCTTGATGTTGATCACCAGGTCGTGGTCGTAGGCGATGACGGGTTTGAAGAGAATCAGGTTCGACAGCTCGGTGATGTACAACTGCTTGCTTTGCACCTGTAGGGCGACTTCGCGCTGTTCCATATCGCGGAGGGGTTTGAGGTGAACCGGGTAGCTTTTGGCGAGTAGTTGTACGATCTGTTCGAAGAAGATGGGGAAGTCGCGTTTGACGCACTTAAAGACCATCTGTTCCTCCTTGAGTTGGTGCAAGGTGTAGGCTTGCTGTAGCGAATGGGGCAGGTGGAGGGTATCCTGGTGGAGGATGAGTGAGAAAAAGGGGAGGGCCGCCAGGCGATCCACCTTGGGGTCGGACAGGTTCATGATGTCCTCGCCCAGTTGGAGCCGGCATTCCAGGGTATAGAAAATTTCCTCCTCGGTGAGTTCAAAAAACAGCTCCGCTCGTTGGGGCGATAGCTCTAAGGGGAAAATATGGGAACGCTTGATTTTGCCACTGTGCTCCGCCGGTCGGTAGTAGAGGTACTCCTTTCCGGCCATCAAACCAAAAAGACGCTGCAATTTCTTGTAGTAACTCTGCTGAAATTGAATCCCCGTTTCGCGTAGTGGATTGCGGTTGTCGCGCCAGGTTTCCGACCGGAGTTGATTCATGTCCTTGATGATGCCCGTGATCTCCTCATCGCTGTCCTCCCACTGGAGCGGTACGTTTTTGGAGCTGTACTCCGTGATGTACTTGAGCCAGGGCGTTCCCGTGGGGACCCCCGTGATGGGAATAATCTGGACCACGGAAGGATCCTCAAAGGAAAAGACGTAGCCCGGCACGACGGCCCGTTCGTTGTGGACCCGGCTACTCGGCAGGCCCAGCGAGCGGTGCTTGAGGGCTTCGGGTTGGAGCCGCTGCTCCAAGCGCTCGATTCGGGCCTCATCAAACCGAACCAGCCCCACCGCCGACGGCTTGGGAACGAATTGTCGCGATTGAATGTCAAAGTCGAAATAATCGCGAATCAACTCGCGTTCGATCCCGGTTTGGTCCGCCCACTCGGCAAAGCGTTGCTCGACGTAGTTGGGATTGAGGATGGCAAAGAAGTCCCGTCCCAATTCCTCCAGGATGTACCACAGGGCCGTAATCTGGTGAGAACACAATTTTTCGGTCTCCTGGTTACAGGTACACACGGTCGACAAACCGGCGTCGGTCTTGGTGAAGGAGACCCGGTAAATTTTCTCGCTCTTTTTTTGAAAAATACTGGCCTCGAAGAGGTCGAAATGGACGGTCTGATCCTGATGGTCAAAGTCCAGTACCTCCAGGTTGTTGGAATAGTAGTTGGGAAAGGGGTGGGTATGGTCGTAAATGACTTGATTGCTCAGGGGTTGGTATTCCTTCAGCAGGTAGGGCTCGGAGGTATTGCGCTTTTCCAGCATGCGTTGGTCCCGACTCCGCTGGAGGGGGGGGACCATGATCTTGTGGCTGTTTTTTTTGAGGTAATCCTTGAGGTAGAGCAAGGCGGCCACTTGGTGTTTGCACAAGCCCCCCTTATCGTAGGGGCAGGTACATTTGCTTTGGGGCTCGTCCAGAAAGTTTTCGATGGTGACCGTGTAAAAGTAGGTCCCCATGATGCGGAAAGTGGCTCGCTGGGTATTGAGCTCGATGGTGGGTTGACCAAAGTTGTCGATAATGCGCGCCAGCTGTTCACCGCGTACGATAATTTGGGGAAGAGCTTGGGTCTCGATGTAGTGTTCGATCTTGTTGACTTCTTCGATCATGAATCCGACATTAAGCCTGCAAAGATACTCATTAAAACCCAAAACAAGTCCTAATTCAAGAAGCTTGTTTGAGTTTTTTTAGAAGCCACATCAAAATGTTTTTGTCGGTACGGGAGCGGGAAGGCTCGGGGCTCTGGAAGCTCCTAAGCCGTCCGTATCTCGGGAATGTCTCCCTCGATGATCAGTCGCCCCTCGGTGGCGGCCTGGATGTCTTCGACGCTGACGCCGGGTGCGCGCTCGCGCAGGTGGAAGCCCCCCGGGCCGATGTCCAGGACCGCCAGATTGGTCACCACGCGTTTGACGCAGCGTACGCCCGTCAGGGGGAGGTTACACTGTTTCAACAATTTGGACTGACCGCGTTTGTTGGTGTGCATCATCGCCACGATGATGTTGTCGGCTGAGGCTACCAAGTCCATGGCACCGCCCATCCCCTTGACCATCCGGCCGGGGATTTTCCAGTTGGCAATATCGCCCCGATCCGAGACCTCCATGGCGCCGAGCACCGTCAGTTGGATGTGTTGGCCGCGAATCATGGCAAAGCTCGTATCGGAGTCAAAAATCGAGGCTCCGGGCAGCGAGGTAATGGTCTGTTTGCCCGCATTGATCAGGTCGGCATCTTCTTCGCCGGCGTAGGGAAAGGGGCCCATGCCTAGGATGCCGTTTTCGGATTGAAACTCCACGTTGATCTCTGGGGGGACGTAATTGGCGATGAGGGTGGGAATTCCGATCCCGAGGTTGACGTACCAACCGTCCTGAAGCTCCTGCGCGATGCGTTTGGCAATTCCGATTTTGTCTAACATGAGTGGTGGTTTGTGGTGAGGGAAATGGGCCTAGGACTCGCGTTGGCGGGTGGTCCGTTGTTCGATGCGTTTTTCGTATTGCGGGCCCTGGAAGATGCGTTGGACAAAAATTCCGGGGGTGTGGATGGTATTGGGGTCCAGCTCGCCGGGCGCCACCAGCTCTTCGACCTCGGCGATGGTAATCTTACCGGCCATGGCCATGAGGGGATTAAAATTGCGGGCGGTTCCTTTGTACACCAAATTGCCGTAGGGGTCGCCCTTCCAGGCCTTGACGATGGCAAAATCGGCGGTGAGGGCGTGTTCGAGTAGGTGGGGCTTGCCGTTGAAGTAGCGTACCTCCTTGCCCTCGGCCACTTCGGTACCGTAGCCGGCGGGGGTATAAAAGGCGGGAATGCCCGAGCCACCGGCCCGACAGCGCGCCGCCAGCGAACCCTGGGGGATCAGGTCTACCTCCAGCTCCCCACTCAGCATCTGACGTTCGAATTCGTCGTTCTCCCCGACGTAGGAGGAGATCATCTTTTTGATTTGGCGTTTTTGCAGCAGCAAACCCAGTCCAAAGTCATCCACCCCAGCATTGTTGGAGATACAAGTCAAATCGTTGACGTTGGCATTCACTAGGGCGGCGATGCAGTTTTCGGGAATGCCGCACAAGCCAAAGCCCCCCAACATCAGGGTCATGCCACTTTCTACGCCACGGATGGCTTCGGCGGCACCGGATACTACTTTATTCATGCAACTGTTTTATTTGGTGTGAGCACCAAAGTTAACATTGTCTCGGTTTTTCCCTAAGCCGGCCCGCATTATTTCCCTAATTATTTTTCTTTCTTTGCAAAAAAAATACTTTGCCCATGATGCTGGAGTTTTGGTCCGCTCTGACGACCTACGAACTGAGCTGGCTCGATTGCTTACTGGTCCTTTCCGTCATGCTGGTGGCGGGTATTTCTAAGGCAGGAATCAAGGGGATCAGCATCATCGTCGTCATTGTGATGGCCTTTGTCTTTGGCAGTAAAGCCTCTACGGGCATCCTCATGCCGGTGCTGGTCGTAGCCGATGTAGTGGCCGTTTGGTATTACCGGCGGCACACCGAGTGGCGCTATCTCCGCCAGCTGCTGCCCTGGATGGTGGTCGGCGTACTGGCCGGGGTAGTGGTGGGCAAAGACCTGCCCGAGGCGGTCTTTAAAAAGTGGATGGCCGGTCTCATCTTCCTGAGTGTCCTGATCCTCTTTTGGTGGGAGCAGCGGCGGGTCAAAACCGTTCCCCAGCAGTGGTGGTTTGCCGGGCTGATCGGTACCATCGCCGGGTTTACGACCATGATCGGAAATCTAGCGGGGCCCTTCGCCAACATCTTTTTCCTCGCCCTTCGCCTGCCCAAAAACGCCTTCATCGGCACCGCCGCCTGGATGTTTCTCCTCATCAACCTCTTCAAGTTGCCCTTCCACATTCTGGTCTGGCGTACCATCGATACGGCTACCCTCAGCCTCAACCTGGTCTTGCTGCCCGCCGTCGGCCTAGGCTTCCTACTGGGCCTGCGTTTGGTCAGCGCCATTCGCGAAGAACACTACCGCCTGCTGATCCTCCTCCTCACCGGCCTGGGGGCTTTACTCCTGCTCCGCTAAACCATTCAAATATTTATTTTTTTTATGAAAAAAGATTCTCAATTCGCTCACCGAATAAATCTAAATGTCTATCTTTGGGGCTGGATTGCATTCGTAATAACACTTATCTACATTGTTGCAAAAACACGCGTCACCTGGTGACGAGTGTAGTTCATTTGACTTTTTTCTGCACGTCGGAAGAACAGTTCCTCTACCGTTTTCTCTAGATTTCAGCTGAAATCAGACCTGCTTATCGGTTATAATCCCACGGTTTGTCGCGCCCTTTGCGTGCGACGGATAAAAGGAGTGCTACCTGGCAACGACAGGCTGGCCTGAGTCGTCTCGATTTGAGAACCAAATGGAATTAACAACCAATGCTTCACACACTACGAATTACAATTCTAGCCTTCACCTTTTTGCTATTCCAGGGCGTGCTGTACGCCCAGCCCACCGCCAACTTTACCGTCAATCGCACCGCTGGCTGCGAACCGCTCACGGTCGTTTTTACCGATCAATCCACTGTCCCCAACAGTTCGATTTCGTCCTGGCGCTGGGAGGCCAACGGTAATTTTTTCTCTTCTTCGGAAGACCCCACCTATTTGATCAATGACCCCGGTCGTTATACCATCTGTCTGACCGTTACCGATCAAAACGGCGCCAGCAACCGCACCTGTAAAGACGACTACATCGAGGTGTACCGCAAACCCACCGCCAGCTACACCGCTGACCGTCGGGAGGGCTGTGCCCCTTTAGAGGTCAACCTGCGGAGTACCTCCAGTACCAACAACGGCAGCATCAGTTCCTGGGTTTGGGACTTGGGTGGTCCCTGTGGCGTGATCCCCGGAACGGCCAGTGATCAGGTCAGTTGTACCTATACCCTGGCGGGCAGCTACCAACCCACCCTCATCGTCACCGATTCCCGGGGTTGCGAAAACTCCGTTTCGGTCGAGGACTTCATCACCGTCATTCCCGATCCCGATATCCAGATCAGTGCGGCAACTACCTTTGCCTGTGATCCCCCTTTCAACGTCTCCTTTAGCAACGACAATCCTGAGCCCGGCACCACCTACCGCTGGGATTTAGGCAACGCCACCACCTACGCGGGCACCCTGCCCCCCACCGTCACCTACACCGAACCGGGGCGCTACACCCTAAGCGTTGAAGCCACCAACGCCTCCGGCTGTACCCAAACCCTGGTACTGGATGACTACATCCAGATCGGCTACGAAGTTGACTTTAGCTTCAATTCGGACGCGGGCTGTGGCGATTTGAACGTCAATTTCTTTGACAATTCGCCCGATGGGGCCACCAGTATCCTCTTCGACTTTGGCGACGGTAGCACTTCTACCTTTGGCAACGCCAGCCATACCTACGCCGGAACGGGTTGCTACGACGTTACCCTCACCCGCACCGTCGATGGCTGTACCAATTCCTTCACCCGCCTGCTTTGTATCACCGACCCTCAGGACATCAACGTGACGGCGGACGTACAAAACCGCCTGGGTTGTGAATTGCCCCACACCGTCAATTTTACCGGTGTCTCCCCCGTGGCGGAATCCTGGTTATGGGATTTTGGCGATGGTACCACCTCGACCGAACCGAGCCCCACCCACGTGTACCAAAATTTTGGAAATTATCCGATTCGCCTCACTGTGACGGATGCTTTCGGTTGTGAAAAAACGGTGACGACCCAAAATGTCCTGATTCGCCCCCTAAAGGTCTTCGTGGCTCAGTCGTCCGTCAACGAGGGCTGTTTGCCGCTCAACTTTACCCTTACCGATAGCGTCTTTACTGTCAGCCCGATCGTAGCTTGTAACTGGCGGGTGGTCGACGACAGCGACAACGTCATCTTTTCCTCTACCGATCCCCAGCCTTCGGGCATTCTCGATCGCGAAGGTTGCTTTCACATCGAGCTGGAGGTGGAGAACAGCTTGGGCTGCCGGGAAACCAATCTTTTCCCCAGTGCCCTGTGTGCGGGTAACCAACCGTCGGTCGACTTTTCGGGGGCTCCCCAAACGGTTTGCGCCTCGGATGAGGTAAACTTTACCGATCTGTCCGATGATTCGGTGACCTCCTGGGCTTGGGACCTCGATGGAGATGGGGCCTTCGACTCCTCCGAATCCAATCCCGAGTATACCTACCGCGATACGGGCTGCTTTGACGTCACGCTGCTGGTGGCTTCCTTTGGCTGTACCAACCAAGTGACCTTTGACGATTACATTTGTATTTCTCCTCCCGTCGCCAAGTTTCGTACCCGCCTGGACTGCGTAACGCCATTTGATCGGACCTTTACCAACCAGTCGATTGGCGCCGATTCCGTCTTCTGGGATTTTGGGGTGCCCACTTCCCTCAACGATACGTCCAGCGCCTTTAATACCAGCTTTACCTTCCCCTCCAAAGATACCTATGAGGTCACGATGATTGCCTACAATTTTGACCAAGGCTGTACCGATACCATCCGCGGCGAAGTGATCGTCACCGAATTGGAGGCCAACTTTACCCTGGCTACGGACCAGGGCTGTGCGCCGATGGAATTGGAGATCGATAACAATTCGGTGGACGCCAGCCGCTACGATTGGACGGCGCCGGGGGGAGATATTTCCTCGCGACGGGCGACCCGGCCCACCATTATTTTTGAGAATCCGGGGGAATACGAGGTGGAACTGATTGCGCGGGACGTCAACAACTGTCGGGATACCTTTGTGTACCAAAATATTTTTGCCAACGAAATCGAAGTGAATTTTACCACCCAACAGCTCAACGATTGCCTGCCCGTCGACGTCCAACTGACGGATCAGAGTACCAATCTGTATTCTACCAACGTCCAGTGGGAATGGATATTTGGCGAAATTGGCGATACGGTGGGGACCGCCGTGGGGGATGACCTGATCTACACCTTCGACCAGGCGGGATTTATTCCCACCCAGCTGGTGGTGACGGATGCCTGGGGCTGTGTGGACAGCCTGCGGCTGTACGAGGGCATCAACGTCAACGCTCCCTTCGCTGCTTTCGAGGTCGATTCCTTTTCCTGCCCCGGTCTGGACCTGTCCTTCCTCAATCAATCCGGTGGGGGCAACCTGACCTATGAATGGGACTTTGGCGACGGTAGCATGACGACCGCCGACGAGAATCCGACCCACGAATATCCCCTGGGGGTTTACACCGCTTCCCTGACCATCACCTCGGCCAGCTGTGTCAATACCACCACTCGGGAGATCACCGTCGAAGAGGTCCTCTCCAATTTTGCCATCGACCCCGATTTCCCGCCCTGTCCTCCCTCCACGGTCAATTTTGACAATTTCTCCGCCAACGCCCGGGAGTTCATCTGGCTGTTTGGAGACAATACCGGCTCTTCCGATCAGCCCTCCCACATCTACAACGAAAAGGGCTTTTTTGACGTCACCCTAGTGGCCATCGGGGCCAACCCCGGCTGCCGGGATACGCTCGCCCTCGATTCCTTGGTCGTCATCCAGGGGCCCAGTGGCGACTTCTCCTTTACCGTCGATAATACTTGCGTACCCGCCGAGGTGACCTTTATCGGTCAATCGGACCGGCCCTACACCTACACCTGGTTCCTCGACGATGGGAATACCCTTCTTGCGGCCGATGCCCTAAGGGATACCTTTACCTACGTCTACAACGACGTGGCCCCAGACGGTTACCTGCCCAAACTCATGCTGGCCAGCACCTGTGATACCGTTCTCGTCTCACCGGATACGATCTTCCTGACCGATCTGACGATTGATTTTGCGGCATCCGATACCTTCCTCTGCGATGGCGAACGGATGGTGGCTTTCGAAAGCTTGGTCGAAACCAATGCGCCCGATTTTCAGGCGACCTGGCAATTGCCGGGGGCCAACCCCGCGACCAGTACCCAGGCTGACGTGGCTACGGAGTACCTGGATCCCGGTATTTACGATGTCAGTCTCAGCGTCCGCAGTGGCGATTGTGAGGCGGAATTGAGCAAGAGCGCGTTGGTCGAAGTGGTCGACTTCGTCAGTTTGGTGGCGCAGGATGAATTGGTTTGCCAGGGCGATACCGTCCAGTTTGACATCTCCACCAACGCCACCGAATTTTCCTGGACCCCCGATGAGTTGCTTTCCGATCCGACCGTCGCGGATCCAACGCTGGTGCCCACCCGCTCCACGGATTTTGTGGTGGCCGGAACTTACCGCTCCTGCAATACGGCCTTTGATACTTTGCGGGTGGACGTACTGCCTTCCCCCCGGGTGATTTACGCTCCGGTACGGCGCTTCTTCCCCGGCCAGACGCTCCTGTTGGAGGTCAGACCCGAAAATGAAGTGGAGCAGTACGCCTACGATTGGTTCCCCCGCACCGGATTGAGCTGCAACGACTGTCCCAATCCCAGCGTGACGCCGGACAGTTCGATCGTTTATTCCATCGTGGTGACCAACGTCGAATCGGGCTGTGTCAGCGAGATTACGATGCAGGTTCGCGAGTTGACTTCCTGCCCCGAGGATTTGATCTACGCGCCCAATATTTTCTCCCCCAATGGCGACGGGTTCAACGACGATTTCCGGGTGCTTTCTACGATCATCATGGAGAGTGACTTCCTGCGGGTCTTTGATCGCTGGGGGGCGCTGGTTTGGGAAAGCTCGGATATTAATGAGGGTTGGGATGGTACTTACCGGGGGCAACCCGCGGGTCCGGGGGTTTACGTCTACTCTTTGGAGGCGCCCTGCATACTCGACGATACCACGATTAGGAAAATGGGAGATGTAACGATCGTTCGCTGACGGTACTGGCTGGACCTATTCGGTGGCCAAGTAGGTGATGTGAAATCCGGGAATGGGAGGCTTTGGTTCCAAGGCGTCCCATTCTTCTTGACGCACTTTGGCGACGGCGGCACGGAGCTTTTGCAGGGCGCTTTCGGTTTCGCTCTGTGGGGTAGCGATTTCGATCCGGCCGAGGTCGGTAAAATCCTGTTGACGGATATCGAATTCCAGCTTTTTTAGGGCGTTCATGACGCTACTCATCAGGTGGTACTCAAAGGTCAGTCGGTGCCGATCGACGACCTGGCGCTGGATGATTTCGCCGGCTTCGAGGGCGTCGATGCTACTTTGGCGGTAGGCGTTGATGAGGCCGGAGGTACCCAATTTGGTCCCCCCGAAGTAGCGAACGACGACGATGAGGACATTGGTCAGTCCGTGGCTGTCGATTTGGCCGAGGATGGGCCGGCCGGCGGTGCCGGAGGGTTCGCCATCGTCGTTGGCGCGGTAGGTATTTTGATCGAGGCCCAGGCGGTAAGCGTAGCAGTGGTGGCGGGCTTTGAGGTGGGCCTTGCGGACTTCGGCGAGTCGCGTTTGGCCTTCCGCTTCGGTGTAGATGGGGAAGGCGTAGGACAGAAATTTGCTGCCGCGATCCTTAAAGCTTCCGGTGCTGGGGGCGGCGAGGGTGTGGTAGGTATCTTCCATGAAACGTAAAATTAAGGTAAAACCCGCCAATGCGATTAACAACTCGTTAACAATTATTCGTTCTTCATTAACAGCACCCTAGATAGAAAGGAGTGAGATTTGCAGGGAGTGGACTGGAAATAGTATATTTGTGGCCGGTTCGCAAACGCAGCGACTGAGGCGGGTACCGGAATCTCCCGCACCTCGTGTCTCGGTCACTATTGAAGAACAGAAAAGCTAATTACCATGACCCTAAACAGTTTGATTATCAATATTGGTATTGTGGCCCTCGTGCTGACCTTGCTGACGGAATTTGTCTTCAAGGCGCGCCGGGATTGGATCACGACCTTTTTCCAAAATTTTACCGGCGCCTTATTTATCTTCTCCGGCTGGGTGAAGGCCATCGATCCCCTCGGGACGGCCTACAAGATGGAGCAGTATTTTGCCGAATTTGAGTACACCTTTCAGGAAACGGCCCTATCCTTCCTGGCCCCCATGTTCCCCTGGCTGGCCAGCTTCTCGATCAGCTTTTCGGTCTTTATGATCGTCTTCGAGATCGTACTCGGAATTGCCCTGCTGGTGGGGGCGCGGCCCAAGTTTACGGCCTGGGCCTTTCTACTCCTGGTGGGCTTTTTTACCCTTCTCACTGGATTTACCTACCTCACGGGGCACGTTCCCTCCGGGGTCAATTTCTTTGAGTTTGCCCAATGGGGTGACTGGGTCGAAACCAATATGAAGGTGACCGATTGCGGGTGTTTTGGGGACTTCCTCAAGCTCAAACCCAAGGTCTCGTTCTTTAAAGACATCTTCTTACTCGTGCCGGCCTTCTGGTTTGTCTTCCGCTCCGGGAGCATGCACCAGTTGTTTGGCAAGCCTACCCGGACGGGTTTGCTGGCGGCGGGTACGGTTGGGTTTTTGATTTACTGCCTCAGCAACTACGTGTGGGACCTCCCGCACCTGGATTTCCGCCCCTTCAAGGTCGGTACCGATATTCTGGCCGTCCGGCAGGCGGAGCAGGAGGCGCAGGCCAATATCAAGGTGGTGGCCTACCAAATGACCAACAAGCAGACTGGGGAGGTGGTGGAATTGCCTTACGCCCAGTTTTTGAAAGAATACAAAAGCTATCCCAAGGAGGACTGGGATTATGAGCAAATCAAAACCAAACCGGAGATCGAGCCCACCAAAATCAGTGACTTTGCCCTCACCGACGCCGAAGGAAACGACCTGGCCGATGAAGTGCTCAACGAGCCCAACTACAACTTTATGGTCGTCAGCTACAAGCTGTACGGAACATCCCGTACCCAGGAGGCCAAACGAGAGTTTCCCGTCTTCAGCATGGACACCATTCCCGACCCGGAGATGGAACTGGGCTACCGCATTGAGCGCAAGCCCTCGGGCACCGAGGTACGGACCATCAAGGAAACGGTGTACAACTGGGACGATTCCTTCGCCACGGCCTACCGCGATCTGATCAATCCCTTTGCGGACGCGGCCATCGAGGCGGGTTTTAAGGTGTACGGTATTGCCGGAGGGGCGAGCTCCAGTACCATCGACAACTTTCGGGAGGCCACGGAGGCCAATTATCCCATTTACGAGGCCGACGATATTCTACTCAAGACCATCGTCCGCTCCAATCCCGGAGTGGTACTGTTGAAAAATGGTAAGATCATCATGAAGTGGCACCAAAACAAGCTGCCCAGTTTTGCGGAGGTCCAGTCGGAATACCTGAAATAACTCGACAACCCATCCGGTTTCGCTGACGAGAAAAGCCCCACGGGAGCTTTTCTCGTTTTTTTTGTGAGGCTTGGAAGGAGAAAAAAAGCGGTCGGAGTGGGTAATTTTTTAAAGCAATTCCCCCGCTGTCTTAAAAAAATGGTTTTTCTTTGTGATGACCATTGTCGCCGCTCAATTATTGGATAAACAGGTTTATGCTCAGTCGAAGAAATATTCGCATTAAAGTAATGCAAATGCTCTACGGAGCCAGTCGCGACTCCGAATTGACTTTAGAACAAATTCTCAATCGCTACCGGACCAGCGTAGACCAGGCCTATGGTTTGTACTTGTACGGGCTGTACTACCTGGTCAAGGTGTCCGAATACGCGCTCAAGGATGCCGAAAGGAGACGCGCCAAGCACCTACCCACCGAAGAAGACAAAGCCTTTACCGGAAAGCTCTTCCTCCACACCGCTACCCAATCCCTCGCTACCAACGAAGACTTTGAGAAGCGCCTCGGCCAGCGTCGTTTGCTGGATAAAATCGATGAGGACCTCGTACGCCGTCTGTACACCGAGTTTGCCAAGGGAGAGGTGTACAAAAAGTATCTAAGTAAAACCGACGAAAGTACGGAGGATCAAATCGATATCCTACTGGCGCTCTTTAAGGTTTGTACCAGTGACGAGTCTTTCAACGAGGCCCTAGAGGATCTCCACGCTACCTGGATCGACGACAAATCCCTGGTCATCGGCTCGATCAAAAAGACCCTCAAAGCCCTGCCCGTCAGCCCCCATTTTTGCCTCACCTACGAACCCGACGACGAAGCGGTGGTGGAATTTGGGGAGGAATTGCTGCGCAAGGTTTTCCAGGAGGATGGCGAGCTACTCGAAATCATCGAACCTACCCTCAAGAACTGGGATGCGGATCGCGTGGCGACCATCGACATGATCCTACTCAAAATGGCCCTCTGCGAGCTGATGATCTTTCCCACCATCCCCACCAAGGTGACCCTCAACGAATTCCTGGAAATCTCCAAGCGCTACAGCACGGAGAAGAGCAAGGACTTTATCAATGGCATTCTCGACCGCTTGATGAAACAGCTCCATAAAGACGGAAAAATCAAAAAAGAAGGCCGTGGATTGGTGGAGTAAACAACCCACATCTCTTTATCCCTAAAACTAAAAATCGTGAAAAATTTGTGCTTGCTTTTCTTACTGGGCTGGCTCCTGGTAGTCCTTTCTCCACGTATCACTGCCCAGGATTTTCGCCTGGAAAACGCCCTGGGAGCCAAGCTGGCACTGGTCGACCACTTTACGCCCCTGTCGGTCCAGCCAGTGAGGGAGTCATTGACGGATCAACTGACCGCCGCGGGGGAAATTACCTACTACCGTGGTCTGAATGGCTGGCTCAACCTAGCCGTCCCCCTGCGTCTGGGCGCCGCCAAAATACCCATCGAAGATGGCGTACTGGGGAACAGTCAATTCTTTGCCTCCCTCGACGCTACCCTACAGTTGCAGCCCTTCCTCCAAAAAAGCCGCCTTTCCCCCTATCTCCTGGGAGGAGTTGGTGCCTTTGCGGGCGATGGCCTCTCCGCTGAGTTGCTCTTCGGGGCGGGGCTCAATGTCCGTCTCAACGATCAGTGGTGGCTCCAGGCCCAAGGGGAATTTAGAAAAGATTCGAGCCCCCTCCGCGATAATCTCGTTTACAGTATTGGCGTCGTATACGTGCTACAGCCCGCCGACCGGCCACCCCCCGTCGATGATCGTCTGACGGATCGGGATGGCGATGGGACGGCAGATCGAGAGGATCGCTGCCCCGATGTAGCCGGGCCTCTGGTCAATCAGGGTTGTCCCCTGGCCGATCGGGATGGCGACGGCTTGGCGGATACCGAGGATCGGTGCCCCGATGCTGCCGGCGCGGTGGCGGATGGGGGCTGCCCGGATACGGATGGCGATGGTCGCCTGGATAAGGACGACCCCTGTCCGCTGGTGGCGGGGCCGCTAAACGGCTGCCCGGATCGCGATCGAGACGGACTGGCCGACGGAGAGGATCGTTGTCCCGATACGGCGGGCCCACTCCGCAACCGGGGCTGTCCCGAAATCACCCCCGAGGTCCAAGAAACCCTGGACTACGTCGCCCAAAACGTCGCCTTCGAGACGGGGCGAGCGACCCTGGTGGAGCGCTCCTTCGGCATCCTCGACCAAGTTGTCGACATCCTCCAGCGTTACGTGGACTACCACGTTGCCATCGGTGGCCATACCGACAGTGTGGGCAGCGCGGATACCAATCAAATCCTATCCGAACGACGCGCCAAATCCTGCTACGATTATCTCCAACGCCTGGGGATCAACACCGAGCGCCTGTCCTACGTGGGGTACGGAGAGACCCGCCCCATCGCCGATAACCGTTTTAAAGAGGGGCGCGAGCAGAATCGCCGGGTAGAATTTAACCTCTTTCTCCCCCGCTAATCCCACCCACCCAAGCACCAAATTCTCTTTGCCCGAATGGGCCCCCATCCTGATTATTGCTGGCCCCTTGTTCCGGTACCGAAAAAAAGCAGGAAGCGGCTTGATTTTATAGAATTATTTTTTTATATTTCATATTCTAATCCGTTCGCTATCAAAGCTAA
>ERZ1740065.1348-NODE-1348-length-14624-cov-4.190267_pt1 | contig 14624 bp, 5 predicted proteins | sample MGYA00581738_ERZ1740065 | MGnify/ENA primary metagenome ERZ1740065 (study PRJEB43018, sample SAMN04849749) | marine metagenome | isolation source: floating plastic debris | place: Pacific Ocean | collected 2008-09-01 | study: EMG produced TPA metagenomics...
ACCTAGACCAATCAGGGCTACTCCTGCAATAATCCGACCCACTTTACCGCTCCCTCTGATTACCGGGGTGATACAAATTTCTCGCTGCTGTGGCACTGGCAAGAACACCTCATCAGGCTTACAAAGCTCCCAAGTCTCACCCACCAAGACATGAAAATCGATTCCGAGTGAGTCAGAGTTCAGAAGGTACTCCCGGAATCCTTTGAAATTTATTTCGAGGGCTGCGATCGCCTCCCGCACGGTTCGAATCTCAGCGGTAAACTCAGAGCAAAATTTCTGAGCCATTTCACCGAAGAGTTTGATTTTGATCAGGGGCATGATGGAGGCAACTCCTTATAGAAAATTTTCGTGTCGCCACACTGAATGAGTCTGTCGAATCCGTCCCTTTCCATAGGGCACTACTTCACTGCGCCTCCCGGCCTGCAGATGATGGAGCAGCTGCATTTTGCCCACATCTACCAGAATCCCAACATGGTGAGGGCGTTGACCCTGGAGCTGCATTAAGATCACGTCATGTTGCTTGAACTCAAATGTCTCTGGTGGAGAGCCCTCATAGATTTTGTGGAGCCCTTGAGCAGGGAGTTCCTCATCGTATTGATTCCATTGCCCAGTGTCTAATAGCTCTAGGAATTTCTCCTCACTCTCTACCCGCTGGAAATCCTGGATAAAAATCCCGAGCATTCCCTGATAATAATCTCGAAATAGAGTTAGACAATCACTCCTCCCCCATTCCCATGGCCAACCCTGATAGAATTTGAGTTGTTTAGGGTCCAGGTATTGTCGTTTCAGGGGCCATGGGTGAAGCCCGTTAGGATCAAAAAGATCCCACTGGTCAAAGGTCGTGTGGTAGACGACCGAAGCCACTCCCGTAGCCCGAGCATTAATGACGTCCGCAGGGGTAAGGAGTGCAGGAGAAGACTCCTCCCAATGAGAGTGGTAGATGCAAAGGAGTTGGCCCGAGTACTTAGGGAGGGTGTTAGAGGGGAGTTGAAAATCAGTTTCAGGAGTTGGATGCTCGTTGGGAAGGGATATTACAATCTCGCCGTTTAGAACGACACCACAGACTTCCTGGCTGGGCAAAGTTCTAGCGTGCTCAGCAATTTCTTGCTTAACTTTAATAGAAAGTTCGATTTTTTCTAGCATAAACGTTAGACTGACCACTACTTAATCAATCTGCGTCAAGACCCGTAGAGCCAGATGGCTCTACTTTTTTTGTTTATAGACTCGCAAAGTACTCCCGAGCTCCATACTAACTCACACGTGTGGCACATTTGTAAAATTACAAGTATCCTTGAAGGGACTCTCCGCTTTCATTAACTCACCCCTTCCTATGCTAAATAACACCAACATCTTGCTTGATTTTGTTTTAGGCTCAAATGTCGTGATTCTAGCTGCAGTGCTCACGTTGGTAGCCCGTTACTTCCAAGGCGAGCGTGGCCAACGGTTAGAGGCCACTCTTGAAACAATCGATTCTGGTCTCACAACAGGTGCCAACCATGTAGAAGATGCCTATGAAAAACTTAAGTTTCAGTATGGCGAACTGAAAGAACTCTACTTGCGCTACAAAGCAGGAGCCCAGGATGGTGTGTCTCTGGATGATGCTCAAGCTGTCGGAGAGGATCTTAAGCAATTGGTTGATAATGTGGATAACATTCTTCCAAAGACCACGTAAGGCTAAGGCCAGCCTCTAGGCTCAATCACACATTTTCTATGCTAGTGGTGCGCCACCCTTGTTAAATGAGGGTGGTTTTACTCTATCAGCCTCCCTATTTTTCAAGAATCCACCAGGCATTTAGGTCGGTTGTCCCTGCCGCCACTGTAGTCGTGAACTCAATGGACTCCACAGCTTCCACATTCAGTCGAATCCAGGTGTAGGCAGCCCCTGCTAACGTTTCGGGTGCCGTACCGTTAGTCTTCCGAATCAACACCGTGGCATTACCTGTGCTGTTGGAGCTGCCGGTATCATAGCTACCGGTTACTTCAGGAAAATGAAAATTAAAAGCGCTGTGATAGCGAACTTTGGTGACAAAAGAGTTGAGTGCTACAGCTCCGGCATTCTGCACTATGATGCCTAATCGTTTATAGCCTCGGCAATCGATTGTAGCCAAAGTGGTTTCTGTTGTACCAATGGAAACAGCACTAGGGGGATTACCTAGCGTATCACCTTCAACATAGCTGCTACCAGAACCGCCCCCTCCGGCAGCTATGCTGATCAGCTCCCTTAATGCTCCTTTGAGCAGTGCAACCACGGTGGAAGAGCCTGTTCCATCGGTAGCTGCAGCATCGGCCACAGCTCCAATCTCATCACTCTTAAACTTGTGCCCAATAATCTGGACTCCTCCTCCGTCTGTTCCCAGGTCCTCGCCTCGAATCTTTCTCTCAATGGAAGAGCCATCAATAATGGAATAATCGAAATCTGCCATAAGACTCCTCTAAAAAAGTGAGATCGCACTACGTGGGCGAACAAAATTCAAATAGTGATTAGCCGAAGTAACAACATAGGCGGGACTCTCCACCCAGCTCGACACCTTGCCGTCAATATAAACCGTGGCTACCCGGAGATAGTAGGTTCCTTCGGTAAGTCCTTCAATCCTAGCTGAAGGACTTGTAACCGTGTTTACATCTTGCCACACCCCTGTATCTCCTCGTCGATATTGGTAGCGATAGGCCGAAACAAACAAATCACGGTTCCCGCCTCCATCAACCGGCCCATCCCAGGAACCTAGTAGAGTGATTTGGCTTCCCACCGTAATATCTAACAAACCTACGTTACGCGGTAAATTCACCACAACAGGGACTACCACGGGCAGCTCTTGTTCTTGAAGAGCAAATCCGTTTTCAATCAGGTTCTGTTTCTGCTCATAGTAAGTGCCAGCTACGATCTCAACTAAAGCCTGATTATCAGTTTCGGCCCTCATACCTCTCACTCGATAAAGCTGAGGTGACACAACATTAATAGACCAGACGGCTCCTGGTACAGGGGCCACCGAAAACGGCACAGTCACAGAAATGCTCTGGTGAGAACCTGCCAAGTTTGCGATCGCACGCTCTTCCAGGACTAAATCGTCTCCACTCGGTAACGTGAGCTGAATACTGAAGACGCCACCGGCAGGCAACACGACTGGAGCATCGAGTGTAATTTGTGTTGCAGTCCCACTTAATACCAACCCCGCGTAGCGCAGATTAGGCTTTTTCCAATCAAACACCTCAATTACATCGCCCGGTCGAAACCGAATCCCAAATACGGCCATCTGGAAGGTGCAGGTTTCAGTCTCAAACAGGTCACTGTAGATTCGTCTTCGACCAGCTCTCACCGCTTGCCCTCTGGATGTGCAACCAGGAGCAGTGAAATCTACTTCTCTGATTCCGTACTTATCGATAGCTTCAGTGACATCAACCGGTTCAACTGCCCGTTGGTACTTGTCATCTGGGTCATTCCAAACGACGTTGCAGACTGAGTTTCGTGAGCGGATATCTGTGCTCCCGTACTTAAATTGGCCTTCGGTCACGTTGGCATTAGTAACCTGGGCCACCGGGTTAGCTTGCCGGTCCTGCCAAAAGTAAATCTTGTCTCCCCCCCAGTAATAGAAGGCATTACAGGCGTTGAGGAGAAGTTGAATATGGTCGTGGGCATCCTCGGTGCTTTGGAGAACGGTGTTGCAGAGATACCGTCGCTCCGTGCCCCCAAACCCGTTCGGCACATAGCCATTATTGTGAACAGATATCTCATAGAGACTGGCTAGAGAAATCTGCTCTAGATTAATTCGTTGTCCTGTACCAAATCGTTCATTGGTAAGAAACTCTAGGAGCTGCCAGGCCGGGTCCGATGTGGCTTGACTGGGCCGATACAGTTGCATATTCCATGGGCCAGAAAAGTTAAGTCCCCCATCGGCTGTAACCACGGCATTGGTAGGGATACGGCAGCGAATACCTCCGATTTTGTAAGCCCGTGAAGGGACTGCGTTGAATTGCTCTGCTGCAAATTGTTGGCCGATGATGGCCGAGTGCGGATAACTCAGCTTTTGTTGAATGACCTCAGTGAATGACTGAAATCGAACAACAACCTGTTTCTTAGATGCGGGGTCATCCGGAGCGCTCGAAAAAACCCTGACATCGAAACTATCAACCGTCCCTCCCAGATTATTGACAGGAAACTGGTAATCAAATTCTGTTAACGTCTCAAAACGAGCATTAATTGTGATCTGGTACCGCACCGTCAGAGGGCCATTACCCTCCTTAATTTGGACCCCAAAATTAACTTCAGCTCCTACGATATCCCCGTCGTCTTGGAATTCTTGGAGCTGAAACGCAAGCCGCACTCTAATAGCGTCAATCTGGTTATTGACGATCTGTCGTGTTACGGGAAAAGATATGGTGACATCCTGGCCCACCGAAATCTCGTTAGCTACCTCGTCGCCATAGCCAGGCAAGTAAGTTTGATCACTGGTGCCAGGTCTCCAGTCATTTGCATACCCAGTGAAATTCAAGACACCCGAACTTAAGACGGGCGTGTCGTCCAGAAAAATAGACTCCCGTGAATCCCCTACAAACCCCTGAATAGGCCCTTCACTGAGAAGTTCAATAATATTGATGGTGGCTCGGCTTAAGGCAGAGTTAGCTTGCTCTGTAGGATTACGGCTACCTTTGCCCCCGCCTCCACCGTTGTGGACAACGCTGCCATGGGGACCAACCAAATAGGTGTGATGCTGCTCGACCTGTAGGTTATAGACATCCGCATGATTTACTTCGTACTGAAGCTCCTCCACTGGGCGGATACGAAGATTACGATCTAAGAGGCCTGCATCTATCCAGAGCTTAGCGGCGTACTCAAAAGCATCACCATCCTCCAAGTAGAACCAGTGGTTGGGAGTGGTACCCAGCTGTCCACCCCAGTATTTGAGAGTGAGGATTTGGTGGTCCCGATGGAAGTGGGTAGCTCGGACTCGCGAAGAGGCTATCTGGTTGTCTGATGTGTAGACTAAGATTTTGTCACCTTCTTGGATCTTTTCAATAGGGGTCGTACCGGTCGGAGTCCAGACCAAAGTCCCGGCGACGAAACAACCACCTCCACCCGAGCCTTTGAACAAATACTCTGTTAATTCTTGATCAGGCATTTTCCTATTAAATGAGTGACGACTATTTTCGGGAACGTAGTTGGCCACCGGGTTTACGCATCCTGGCAACATCAGACGAGACCATAGCCTTAATGGGGTCAGCCAATCGTTTGGCCTACTCTCGCCCATCGTCTTCGCCACTAGAACCATTGACAGTTATGGGAATAGACACAGAGACATTACCCCCGGTATTTCTACCACCTTTAGCAGCTGGGCTAAATGATTTCCCCCCTACAGGACCACCATCTTTAAACCCGAGAACTTTCTCATTAACCCCATACTGCTTAAGTATCTCCTGATGCTGGCGATTGAGAACCCATTCACTAGTGTTGGCCACAATTAATCTGGCTCCTGGTCCCTCTTTTTTGAGTGCGTCCTTGATTGGGTCTCCACCACGAAGATGCCCCCCAGACATAAACCCGATCTTTCCTCCATCTTTGAACAAACCCCCGATCATACTTTCGGCGATTCCCAGAAGCCCACCTCCGCCTAAACCACCCCCTAAACCAGGAATCCCCCCGGTGCTGCCTGCACCCGTGCCGCTCGAACCCCCGAGTAGATTACCCAGCAATCCCTCGATGGCTTTATTGGCCATCATCGAGATCAGGTTACTCATGATGGACCCGAGCATGTCAGAAAACGCCTCATCGAAACTCTTAGTGCCCTGAATCCAAGAGCTTAGGGCATCGGTCATTGGTTGATTAATAGCCCCGACCAATTCCGGGAGAGATGAGAACGGAGTCTTAATGTTGTCAATTGAGAGTTGATTCGTGGCCTCGATAGCAGCTTGCATCTCTCCAAACTGCTCATTAGTGAGCCCGACAGACTCGCGCATTCGCTCAAGCTCTATCAGCTGGTTCTCATAGTCGAGCTGTTGAGACGCTAACTGAAGATTCATCTCCTCTTGACGAAGGGGAGCAATGCCACCGAACCCTAGCATGTCAGCTTGAGACTGTTGAGCCCCTAAGAGCCCTTGACGACTATTGAGAACTGCCCTACGGCCTCCTAACTCCGTTTCCCGCTGCTGCATGGTGTAGTCATATTCAGCGTTGATGCGACGATTAGCGGCAGTGTCTCTTGCGTAATCTCTGGCCCGTTCCTTTTGGTCTGGGTTGAGATTGGTGTTCTGGTCTATTTCCAGGAGCTTCTGTTGCTCTTCGTTAGCAATCTGGTCAAGCTGATTTTGGTAGTTAGCCTCTTGAGCCTGGAGAGGTTGACCTGATCGATTGAGAATTCGGGTAAGTTCATTAAGCCCCTCCCCCTTAAATTGAATAATTGCGGCAGCAGCAGCCACTTGAATGGAGCGGGTGAGGTCATCAATCTCTGTGCGTAGATTGGTAAGCCGAACGTCATTGAGTTCCTGGTATTTGCCTACCAACTCTGCGACAATCTCCTCATTGAACCCCGCCTCTTTTAAGCTGGCGCGATAATCTTCAACCGTCTGAGCCGTGCTGCCTTCTAATGCTTCAAGTTCTCTCCGAAGCTCACCCGTTACCGCGATGATGGGATCAGTATCTCGAGCCGCTTCCTTAGCTGCGTCGATATCTCGTGTAAGTTGTACACTCAGCCGTTCAGCCTCAAAGTTCAGGAGCCCATCACGGAAAGCAGCCAACTTAGCATCAGACTCCTGCATAGCGTTAGCCGCTCGCTCAAACTGATTAATGGCTTCCTCTGCTGCTCTGAGTTCATCCTTTGAAAGCGCTCCTGCTTCTACTTGTTGGGCGACCTGAGTCCGACTGTCTGCTAAAACTTGGAGCATCTCATCCGCAGATTGGAGTTGCATCTGAGAGTCTTCGAGCTGCCGGTTTATCTGAGTAGTCTGGTCCTGGATATCGCGAACCTGGTTAATCATGCCTTCAGCCGTCTCTCGGGTCTCACCCTGAGGAAGTAGTTGGAGAGAACGGTCAGCGGTCTGACGGGAAAGTTCTAGATCTTGATCAGCCACCGTGCGCTGTTGCTGAACTGCCTGATTGACGAGTCCGAGGGATTGGAGCCGGGCTGTGGCCTGCTGGAGTGCGATCGCAGAAGCTTCCTGCTGGTTGATGAGGTCAGCTTCCACAGAAAAATTCTGACCACTCATGGCCTGGGCATTATCAAACTGTCCTGTATTGAGCCCGGCTAACCCTCCGCCCGATACAGCCCGAAGTAATGTCGCTGCTTCCCCATCCCATTGCCGAGGTGCATCTGGGTGGGCACTGCGTTGGGTGAGATGAGATTGCTGGTATACATCACCCTCTGCTCGGCCACGGTTGTCGATCATCCCTGCGTTCGAGCCTCTACCCATAAAGAACGACTCAATGGCAAAATCTAAATCTTGAATCTGTGACCGACTGCCCCATTCCATCGACGGACGCTGCTGGAAGATACCCAAAGAGTCCCGGTCACCGCCGCTCAAATTAGTGAGCACTGACTCCTGTATGGCCGTTGCGATCGCAGCTTGAATCTCTGCACTGTTAGCTCCCAAGGAGGTACCTTTCTGGTAAATGCGCTGGGCAATATCAATCTGTTCTTGAGTCGCGGCATTACCCTTAACGGTCAACCCGGCTCCCGTAGCCATAGCACCCCCGGCAGGCTACCCAGAAAGCATCGTAGTCGGGTCCACCCAATTCCTAGCAACCCGTACTCGGTTGTCCAGGTGGTCCCCTGTGGATACCCGAGCATTTCTAGCAGTCTGAGTCGTATGGGCAACCTCAGCAATTTTCTGCCCAGCCTGGACACTATCTCCTACTTGAACCAGGGCATCCGATGTATGGATATACCATTCCTCAATCTGTAGGCCCATATCATCTACTGAATGGACCGCAATCTGAAGCTGGTCTGCCAATGGCTTAATCTGGCTGACCCGACCCGAGCGAGCGGCAAGCACGTCGGTACCACCGCCCACCCCGATATCAATACCTTCGTGGAAATCTCGTCTACCAAAGATCGTACGGTAGCCGAATCCTGAGGTAATGGGAGCATCACCCATGGTCATGCCCTGAATGGGGAACTGGGCCACGCCACTACCGCCCGCTACTCCCGGCACTACCCCTGGTAAGTTTCGCCCCAACTGTCGAGCCTGCATCTGAGCTTGCATCTGTTGTTGCTCAAGCTGCATCCGCTGCCGGTCGGCATCAATGCGGGTCTGGATGATTTCTTGAAGCGTGTCCAAGAAATCCATGAAGCCGCCGATCCAATCGTCAAAGAATGAACCCGAGAGACCTGACATCGAATTTTTAAGCGCTGTTTTAATCTCCCCAAAACCTGTTTGAGCCGCCGACTCCTTAACCTGTAGAGCTAACTCCTTAGACTGCTCTGCCACTTCGCGGTAGTACTGAGTAATTTCTCGATTGGCGTCTCTGATCTGCTCATTTGCGTCTGTCTGGACCTGGGCCATTTGTTCTTGGAGCCCAATGGTATCGACCTGGAGCGTCTCAAGTTGCCCCTTAAACTCACCTACAGTTTCGAGCGTAGTCCTCAAACTGCCCTCAGCCAGATTATCGATAGCTGCTTGTATTTCAGCAGATGTGGCTTCAGCACTCAGTCCGGCATTTTCTAATGCTTGAACATACTCAGAATCACCCAGTGTATTTTCAAAGCCAGTGACAGCTGTCTGATTAGTGGAAATCTGGGCCTGTAGCTGTTCACGTTGCAGGAGACTTGCTGTGTAGCCTGTGGCTCCCGATGTGGCCCCATTGGCACGAGCCTGAGCCAAAGCGAGATTCTGCTGTCCGGCCTGGAGTTGATCGGACAGTCGGGAGCTGGCCAAAGTTGCTGCGATACCTCTAAGTTCTCGGCCCAGCAGTGTAATCCTATTCACTGACTGCCCAATGGTGGCATTGATTTTGTCGAGCTGCTTCTGGGCCATGCCCAGCTCTGATTCAAGTAGTGCTGCTTGGCCTTCCAGCTGAGAACGTCGGCTATCGCTTAAACCTGCTCTGGAAAGCTCCTCTTCAACAACCTGAAGAGCATCCCGGTAGTTCTCAACATCCTGAGTAAGGTTGCGCTGAATCTTGCCAATGGGCGCATAGAGGGATTCACGTTGTTTTATGAGCCCATTGATTTCTTCTTCTAGTTTGCGTCGAGTATCGGCATCTCCTGGGGGTAGGGCACTCCGTTGTTGCTGCAAATTTTTGAGTTGCTGGTCCAACTCAGTCACTTGAGTAAACGACCCCATGCCATTGGCAGTTGCGTACGAACCGCCCCCGAGTAGTCGCATGGCTTCAGAGGTGTTACGGCCACCGGCACCCAGCAAGTCTCCAATTGCAAGAGTCTGATTTTCGGCTTTCACATCCTCAAACGTTCGATTAGCGAACACCGAGTTCTTCTGGATGCCCCTCTCTAGAAATCGTGATGCTTCCTTAGGAAGAAGTGAGCCAAGGAACGTCTGCTCCAATAACGATTCCCCACCCGTCAGAGAGGTAATCGTGCCCTGGTCTTTGCCACCCGATGGAGACTTATATTTACCCACAGATGAGTTCAGCTGTTCCTGGGCTTCAGCCGCTTTCTTGACCGAATCGGCATAATCCTCCCAGCCTGCAACAGAAATTTCAGCCAAGTCTCGAATACCCCCGCTAGTGTCACCCAAAGCTTTCTGGAAAATGCTCAACAGGTCTGTGACACCCTGAATGAGGATAAATGTTCGAGCAAACTGAGCCGCGAATGTCTTCATGCCTGCCAATAGCGTGGCAAACATCTTGGCCCCTTGTGCTGTAACGGCCTTAAAGAGTGCTGTTAGCGGAGCAAACTGGGCTAAGAACCGGATAGCATTCACGACAGCATTCTTCATCAGGGTTATGAATACCGCTGTCATAACAGGAGCAATGAGTTCCATGTTCTCGCGTAGGAGTCGCATTCCTGTGGCCGCTGCCTTTATTCCCGTGACGCGAACAGGAATGGATGTTTTACCCACTGCCTCCTGGAGGAAAAGAACCTCGTTGTTGAGCATATTGATCGCTGATTGAGCGCTACCTGCACTGCCTGCTAAGCCGGATGCGGTTTCCGCAGATAATTGTTGAGCAAACTTGGGGAGGAGGTCTTCGGCCATAATCTGACCTGTTGACATCATTTGGCCCATTTCCTGGGTTGTCATACCCATAGCTCGCGCCGCCACTGCCAAACTTCCTGGAAGCGCTTCAGCGAGTTGTCCCCTCAGCTCCTCCGCACTGACCACAGTCTTATCAAGCATCTGAGCAGTCGCAGTGAATGCACGATCTTGAGTCTGAGCGTCTAACTGGTAAACCGATGATGCCTGGGAAATAGCCCCAAATAACTGACGGGTACTTTCTCCTTCCATCCGTGTGCCTTGGGAACTGGCTGCTAACTGGCCAAAACCAGACATAGAAGCATTAATGTCCCCACCAAGGGCCGCAACCTTCTCACGGATGAAATCAATGTTCCGGGCACCTTCCCTGGCTGAACCCGACACAAAGGTGATCATCCGAGCCATATTATCGAGTCCAACCGCCACAGCAAACGATTGGTTTTCGAAGTTCGCCAGGACACCGATTAAAGGTTTAATCACAAAGTTAAATGCGATCGCACCTTTGGCCATGCCCATGAGCATTCCGGTGTTTTGCATTAACCCTTCGAAGACTTCGCCTAGAGCCCGGCCCAGCTTAGGGATAAAGGTGGCTGCATTCTTCATGCTCTCCATCGAATCGAGCATGAAGGAAAACGCTTCCCCGATGATGGGAATGTCTTGTTCGGGTCTCCGGCCTGTTACCTGGAAGGGTTGGAATTGGGGTGCCTGCCGCTCGGACTCTGGACCTAGAACTACATTTTTGAAGCCCTCGACAGCTCCTGCCTTAAGGGAATCTAAGGTTGGACCCAGAGCAGATTTACCCTTGGAGATGCCAACGGCTAATCCTGCTGAGATTTGTTCACCAATGCGGATGAAGACCTTCGATGGGCTGGCGATACCGAGAGCATCTTCTGCTGCTTCAATAGCCTCTTCTGCTAATTCAACTGCAGACGCCGCAATTAACTGCGAGGAACCTGTTAACCCCTTAGCAAATCCAGTGCCAACATCACCACCTAAAGAATTTTCACCTCCCGCTCGGGCACGGTCATACCGCATCAACCCACCCGATTTTCCAGGCTCTAATCCTTGAATCGCGTTACCCAGGTCATGGATTTTCTTGATGAGTGCTGGCGTAATGCCTTCTTCCAGGTACTGAGTAAGGAGCCGCTGCATCTCATTTGAGTTGTCCAAGTATTGGGGACTAAAGTGACCCCCAACCCCTGGAACAACCGCCTCTCTCTGGCCAGAAAATGGACGTAGCTGATCAAACTCCCCCATCAGGGAAACGGCATCGTCTTTGATAGCCTGGAATGCTCCTAGTAAGGGAGTGCCCATGGAAAGCGCTTCTGAAACCACCCCAAGAGACTTCAGAATTTCCTGGGCCTCACGGACGACGAAACCACCAGCTGAATGACCAACAAGCTTGATATCTGCATCAGGCCGCTGCTGTTTAACTGAGTAAGCTTGCTTAGCCAGCCTCATCGCTTCAGAGTTATAGCCCTGCTTCACAGCCTTCATGGGCTCCAAGATGGCATCTCTGATGACCTTGGAAATGCCGACCTCATCCAGGGTCCCAGAGACATCAAATTTGCTCTCAAAGGGCACCATGTGAGATCCCTCAGGGGCCATGGCCCCTACTTTCCCGGCTATCTCATTGCTAATCCGTCCACGGGTACCAGTGAATCCTGATGAAACAAAAACAACTTGCTGTGCATTGGAAGGGATGTTTTGACCCGCAGGATGCATCTCCATACCCTCAGGAGACCGGGCACGATGAGCATTGGAGCGGACGTCCTTCTTGTACTGGCTGATGATCGATTCATTGGGTAAGTTGGCGATTCTGCCCAGTGCAGCACCTAACTCAGACAGATCATTGAGTACGACCTTGACCTCCTCAGAAATCACTGAACTATCAAACGCCTTCCGCAGATTCGTTTGATACAGGTCAGCCATTTTGTAAATGTCGCCCAGGGTATCCCCGAATCCCGCCATGCCCTGACGAAAACCCTCTACCGTGTATTCGCCAATCTTTTGGAAAACTTTTGAGGGAGACTGAATACCCAGGGTATCTTCGGCCTCATCAATGACAGACTGGGCCAAGTCCCGTGCTGACTTTTGGACATCACCAATAGATGAGCGAAGACCCGAATCTAGGCCAGTTCCAACGTTCTCTCCGACATCGGCTCCTTCGGTAAGTTTGGCCGCTCCCTTAGTTGATTTTGTGATTCGTTGCCGAGCCGCCGATGCTAAATTCTTGAGTCCCTGGTCTGCGTCGTCACCTAAGCTGTCTAGAAGATCTGTAATGGCTTGCCGTGCCTCATCTGCTGATTGCACGATCGCCTGGGCCATCTGAGCGGCTTGTTGCGGGTCCTCTGCTGACCTCGCACTTGCCAATTGTTCACTAAAACTTAGCCCTAGCCGTTTGACTTGTGCTTTGTAATTCGGTGGGGGCTGAGCAGCCATGAGTTGGCGGACCTGACTAGCAGGGGCTTGGGCCAAATCGATCGTGCGTTCCGTAGCTGGCAAAGCCAACGGTGTAGACCCGGCCTCCAACATGGCGGGATCTAGCTGAGAGACAACTTCCGTGAGCTGTTTCTCAAGCTTGGCTATTTGGGATTTTAAGTTGGCGAGCTGGTTACCCAGAAGTGGTGTGGTTCGGTCCTGCGCTGGAAGTTGAGCGATTGCAGCTTCCACATCTGCCAATAGCCGAGCAATATATCCCTCCCCATCACCGGCTGCACCTGATAGCATCTTGATTCCTCTGACAGAATCGCCTTCAAGAGCACCAGCAGCCATGGAAGATTTCACCCCCTCAAGCAGCCCCTTAGCAGCTCCTAACCGTTTTCTTGATTCTCCTACAAACGTATTTGCTGGAGGTTGAGCCCCCTTTAGGGAAACTCCGATCGATTGCGAAACCTTGCCCAGTGCGATCGCAGCCGAAGCTCCTGCCTTGGCGAGTTGACCTAGGACATTGGCGGCATCTTCTACCCCCAATGCTGAGGCCTTGGCAATTTGCTCTGGACCAATATCAGACAGCTTACTGATTAATGGAGGTGTGATATCTATGGCCTCAGAATCTCCAGGGACTCTGCGCATCAACCGATTAATGAGATTGACAGCCCCTTTTTCAGCACTGGCAGCTAGAGCTGTACCAGCAGTTTCTGCCACATTAATGAGCCCTTCCCCAGCACCTTGCAAAAAAGACTGTGCTAGTTGTCCTCCGGTAGCTTGAGCCTCATCAGCTGCGATCAGTGCCCCGCCCACATCTGGCATATTCACCAAGGGTTGAGTAGGTGCTAGTGTCTCCGGTCGGTACTGACTGTGGGGCGTACGAACTTTCCGCTTACGAACAGGGTCTATGACTGGCTGTTGACCCTCTAGAACGCCCCCCTCACCTGAGACAATATCTTGAAACTGACCTCGCCCTCGGGTGAGCCTCTGGATGTCTGAGTACATGGCCTGGTCGAACTTGGGAGCTTCCCCGAAGATTTGATTCATTCGCTGAATGAGATCGTCCACAGCAGCTAAATCCTGCTCCTGCTCCTGAGCCCCCTTAACTGCCTGAATGAGATCGGGCATGATGCGGGCAAACGCTTCCGAATCCTCCCTAGCCACTCCTTTAACCCGTTTACCGGTGGAGTATTCCTCAGCTGCGTACTCCAAATCAGCTTTTTCCTGCTCTGGGCCATAGGTTTTACGAAGTTGCAGGTCTGGAGTAACAAACGAGTATCTGCCAGCTGCTTCCTCGGCAAATGCACTCGCGTCTCCCTCCAACATTCGCAGGGTCCGGGTGAGCGCATCAAACTGGCCAAACATATCGGCGTATTGTTTGAAGGCTGCCGTACCCGTCTTACCCTCGTACTCAGTAGAAAGGTCCAAATCTAGGAATTGGGAAAGCCGCTTCTTAACATCGCTATTAGCGAGAAACTGACCCAGATGATGAGCTTCACCTGTCCCTTGGACCATTTCAGTATTACGAGATGGAGCCAATAACCCCGTGAGGTCAGGCATTCCCTCCATCTTCGAGGCTTCTACGATCTTTTTCTGAGCCCTAGATAGTTGCTCAGGGTCAATAAATTGCTCCCCGAACATGGCCATGGCCATGGGGTCCAGGTTCCCCGCAAAAGCTCTGAAATTCTCATTACTGGCCGTATTCGTGAGCCCAGCCATGGGTAGAGTGGCACCAAACCCCTTAACATTCTGAGCACCCCCTCGTTCTGCGATCGCAGTGGCCTCTTCAGCGGCGATAGTTCCTGCTGATGTGCCTGCAAAGATGAACCGCTTGTCCTCCCCATACTTAGCTTCGTAAGCCCTGCGAGTCGCATCCATGAGGATGGCATCAGGGTTGAAACCCGCTTCAGTGGAAATGTTAAGGAGCCGGTCGAGTGGGATAGCCTCACCTTGTTTACGCAGGTCCTCATTACCTGTGACATCAGCTAAAAAGTCAGCGAATAGTTTCTTGAGATCGCCACCCCTGCCAAAGTCTTGAGAATTAGAATACGCATTCG
>ERZ1740065.1349-NODE-1349-length-14622-cov-3.334523_pt1 | contig 14622 bp, 30 predicted proteins | sample MGYA00581738_ERZ1740065 | MGnify/ENA primary metagenome ERZ1740065 (study PRJEB43018, sample SAMN04849749) | marine metagenome | isolation source: floating plastic debris | place: Pacific Ocean | collected 2008-09-01 | study: EMG produced TPA metagenomics...
AGGATTTTTAAAATTTATATCAGAAGATAATTATTTAGACCTTACATTTGGATTTTCTTCTTTTTTAAGAGTAGGTGGACAATTTTTAGTAGAATCTGACAAGCAACTAAACGATGGAGAAATATTCAATTCAATGTTTGGTAAAAGAGATGTTTTTGAAAAAAAATCTGAAAACTTCCAAGGAACATTTACAGCACTTGGTAACTTATTAACGGGTAAATTACATCCTACAATTAGAGGAGTTGTTCAGGGTATGACTAATTCTGATTTCGATAGAACCGCTTTTGGACAGTCTAATACAGATTTAATTAAAAATTGGATGATCTCTTCATATTTACCAATTGCGTTTCAGGAAATGGCTACAAAGCAGTTTAACAATGGTGATAAAGAAATTGAAAGAATAATTAAAAAAGATGAGTTTTGGAAGGATACGGGAAGATTTTTATTATCTGAAGTTGGTCTTTCTATGACACATTATCAAAATAATTATCATCATGTAGACGTTAGACAAATTATTAGAAATTGGGGTAAAAATCCATTTCCATATCAATTTAGAAAAGATGTATTAGAAGAAGAATTAATTAAGGAAGGGCTAATTTCAGATAAAACCTCATCAAAAGAGAAAAGAAAATTCATTGATATATATAAAGTGGATGGGCAAGATCTACTAGGTACTTATTTACTCGATAATCCCAACACTGAATATAAAAGTGTCAAAAGAATTTCTAAACGTCTTAAAAAAGATTTATTAAAGCAATATAAAGAAAAATATGGAACAATGTACGCTGAATGAAATTGAAAATTCATTAAATAGTATGTGGAAAGATTTATTACATACTTTTAATGATGCAGATGAATTTAAATTGTGGTTGTATACAGATGAGTACGGAAATATGAATAAGCCTCGCAAAGAATTCTTATACGAGGCTTATTGGATAATGTCTCAAGACATAAGATCCCAAGGGGAAAAAAGATTATTAGATGTCTTATTAAATGAAATTAATTCTAATTAGTCTATTTCATCTATGATTACAAATTGTTCTCCTTTATAAAACACTTCATGTGGCTCATCTACAAATTCTGCCTCATGGTTATTATATTTATCTAACCAACGAACTGAAAGTTCATCCACTTTATTGTGAAAGTTTAAATATCCTGATCCACCATATTTAACTAAAGTATTTACTTCACTTTCAGATATGATCTGATCTAAGTAAAACCTAAAGGATTCTCCTTCATCTAAATATCCATTTTTCGGAGTTCCTAAATTATTTTACCGCAAAAATTCGATAAATTCTTCATTTTTAGTATTAATCCAAAAAATCCAAGTTTCCCCTTCCCAATCATTGTATTCTTTAAATTTAAAATATTGATTCATAATTATTTATTAGTATTAGTTAAGAATATTTTTCAAGTAGGTATTAAATCATCTATATTTATCATAATCTATCAATTAAATTTTTAATTATATCTAAATATAGTTGTTTAGATTCTTTTCTAAGAAAGGTTTGGCTAATATGAATTTTTTCAACCTCTTCAAATTCAATTTTAAGTATATCATGCGAAAATCCATATTTCATACGAACACAAGTTTCTACAGAATCGGTTTCATCAAAGATTTCAGTATATTCTTCTGTAAATTTTTCCCCCTCACCATAAGGTTGTAATAATACTTTTATATTAAAAACTTTCATTTAATTTCTTAATTTTATTTAATAATTCTAATAACTCCGATTCATTATAGTTTCTTATTTGATTAGACTCAAATTTTAAAAAATTATAATATTTCGCGCCAAAAAGTGTTATAAACTTTGTCTTAAAATAATCATCTACATTTCCATTATATCCATAATTGCACATTTTACATTGTGGGAAAGCATTTAAATAATTCCATCTCACAGAATATCTCGTGCGTCCTAAAAAATGACCACATTGTATATCTTTCCAATGTTGGCGTTTACCACAAGTAAAACATGTACACGTTCCGTTTTTATCGGCATTTGATTTTCTTATAAGAATAGAAAACTCTTTATCTAATTGTTTAACAAGAGAAGAAAAATTAAGTTTATAATTAATTAAATCATTTTGCGGCGAAAATAGTGATGAATCACGAGATTCTTTTTCAGCACGAATTAAATATTCTTTTTTCTTTTTTGTAGGTTGTTGTAATTTCCATTTTTGCCAACAATATTTACACATTCCTTTAGAAAACAAATATTTATCCTTCTGACAAGATTTACATTTTTTCTTTTTTTGTTTCATCTATTATTTTTAATTCTAAATCATAGTCTTCAGAATAATATTCAATATCAATCACACGTATTCCGTGTTTACCTAATAAATTAAAACCCGCCTCACGTTCTGCAAACTCAACAAGTGTCCAATGAGTATTATATTCAGTAGTTTTTTGTAACCATAAAAGATGTTGCGATAGTTCATGCAAAAACATAGTAAGATAATCCCCACCATATCCTTGCAGCCTAGTTTGCCATCCTGCCCAAAATTCAACCCACTCTTTTACGTAAAAATCTAGATTGTTATTTGACTTATCTATTTCAATAATTACTTGATTATCAAAATTACTTAATTTATATTTAGTCATTTATTAGTGCCTTATATGTAATAATTGTTTTTTCGACAGGAATTACCTCAATACATTCGTGGGGCGGATAGTTACAAGCATCCCAATCCATATTGTCTTTTGTAGATGTAGAGTATGGTACTTGATAAAATTTACCATTTGGATGTTCAAAAGTATATAAATGATATTCTTGATGTCTTCCTGTTGATTGATATTTATCTTCAACGGTTTTTACATCAATACCAGAGTCATAATCTTCTTGTGATCCATCTCCTTTTGATAATAAATATTGATCGTTCACCAAATATAGCAATTGTTCATTATTAAGTTTCATTGCCTAAAATTTTAATTCTATTTTTAGTCTAGATGAAATAGCATGAGATAGGTGGTCAAGTTGTTCTAAAGATTTTTGTACTAAAATATACACTTTTTTAGCGACCAATACTTCTTGTGCTAAAGCAGCAACTTGAGAGTCTGCTTCTGCTTGCAATTTACAATATTGCATATTGGCAGTATTTGGTTTTTTATCTCCCAAATACTCAACTTTTTTTTGTGCAAAAATAGTTTCATAATTATGTGTGGCTGTATCTAAATCGTGTTTAGCAACACTTAAAATATTTCCTGCATGTTGTATTCCAAAGATAGCTAAGTCCTCTCTAATCAACTGTATTTCATCTAAATCGCCATTTTCACGAGCTTCTTGAAATCTATCAACAAATTTTTGTATTTGTACTAATTTTTCAGTCATATTATAATATTAATTATCATCTTTTTTTATTAATTTATGAGGAATTTTTGTATCATGCTTTATAAACATAGATAAATGATTACAAAATACATCAATATCAATATCTCTAGTAATATGAATTGAAAACTCATTTGTGGGAATATCTGGGTAATAGCTAACCCAAAACTCATGTTTTGAATAATACTCATAAATTTTAGTATTATCAATTGAATTTATTAAAAAAGTTGAATTGAAATCAATCCTGTAAGTACTATCTGTTTGAAAAGCTAGATTGTCAGACAACTTATAATAAAGGGTATCACTTGAGTATGACCCCTTAACTATTTGAGTTCCCTTACTTAGTTGACATCTATCTTTAACTAATTTTTCAGTGAAAATCAATGATCCTAGCCAAAGGCAAAGAATTAAAAACGTAAATATAAAAATTTTTAATTTATTCATTTATAAAATATAATTTGGCGCGAAAATGAAATTATCCTCGCGCCACTAAGAATTAAAATTTATGCCCCCACCATCTGTTCTTCACGTCGTTCTTGAAGATCAAAATTGACATTGACTATTTTAATATCTGTTCGTAAATTATCCATTTCCCCATACTGTTCAATTCGTAATTCCCCTGATACGGAAATCTTTTGTCCCTTTTTAAGAAATGTTGCTGCTGATTTTGCTTGTCTATTCCAAAGTTCCACTGTGTACCAGTTGGTATGTTTAGTCCATTCACCCTGACGTTTAACGTCTACGTTGTCAGCCACTCTAAATCGAAGTACACTACTTCCACCTTCTAGTTGTCTTAATTCTGGATCACTACCAATGTGACCACTCATCATAAATGTATTCATTTTTCTTGTATTTAAATTAAAAAAAATTATGTGTGATTAATATTTTGTAAGTAGATTAACCCCTTTTCATGACGATCTATAATTTCTTGTACCGACATAATTGGCTCTTTTGACAAAATCTCATATCGTTCTTTGTTGTTCAAAATATTATAAAGTGAAATCATATCTTCATGTGACTCCAACACCTGATAGTAAGAAAAATTATAGCAATATGTAATTCCTTTATAAGAAATATCATTATCTTCTATTAAAAAAGGAGTCATTTGTGTAATCCCCACCGTCAATGTTGTATCAAAAGGTCTAAAGAAGAATTCAGCTTTTATTCTACCTAATGACTCCCCTTCTTGATAATTTTCAGAAATTCTTCCTACACGTTTTAATTCATTTATCGCTTCTTGTCTTGTTAGGTTTTGTAAATCAATTATATCATCAATTTCATCTTCAAAATCTTCATCAGGATCTTGTTTTTTTAACGACATTACATTAAATCTAATTAGCATTTTGTTGAATTTTGTTTAAATCTTGAACAATTTGAATAGCTTCTGTCTTAGCTCTATCTACTAACTTGAATTTAATCATAAACTCATCTGTAGTATCTTCACCTTTTACAAGTTGTTTTTGTGCAGTTTTAGGTAAAGAAGAATATTGTTCTAGTAATAGCTTTGTCCATTCTTGTACAGCAATATGAAAGTCTCTCGATGCCACTCTTTGATGTTCATATAAGGCTTTTTGATACCAATAACGATCTTTTAGTGCCCAATTATCTAACATTGGGTAGAATTCTGCAACATCAGGCATCTGTTCTTTAGAAATGTTACTTTTATTTTTAGCTATTTTTTCTCCACTCATAAAATCTTTAGGTGTGGCATCTTCAACCACTTCTTTACCTACATATTTACGTTCACTAGATGTTGAGTCTTCTTTAGGAGCAATTTCTTTGTATTGTTTCGGCTCACCTTGATTAGGTAATTGATTGTTAATTACAGGTGCTGTCTTTGAACTAAGTGCAATTAATTCAATTTTCATTCCAGGTATGATTTCAAATGGAAAATCATCTTCACCCGGTGGCACTTTACCTGAAAAATTACCCCAAGAGTAGTATTTTTGACCGTTTTTATCAAGGGTTTCAAATTCGGGATTACCTCCTTTAAACGTTAATTTATATTGCACATAAGAATTACCGCCCCACTCCTTGTCATCTTTTCGTTGAGCTGTGGCAACCTCTACAATATGTTTTTCATAATTTTGCGCCATAATTTATTAGCTAATTTTGTAATTAATAATTAAAATTCATTTTCATCATATTCCGCCCAAACAGGCATCATATCTATTTCATCTTGTCTAAAATATAAATTTTTTCCAAAATACCCTCTTCTAATTTCCATTGAAAGTTTTGAGTATCCTTCTATTTCGCTTCTTTTGTGATCACAATGAAAAATAGTGGATGCCACTTTATTTAAGTACCCCCCTGTAACACCTCTTAAATGAGCATGTCCATCGGCAGCCATTGTCATGTGTGATAATGGAATACTTAAACAGCCTGTTTCTGCTGATATTGCTGTAATTGTATCCATGAATTCAATAGTTTCTAATTCACTATTTGTAGAGTTTAAAAAAAAGTTTACATTATCATAAATAATTACTTTTGGATTTGTATGAGAATAAACAAATTTAGGAAGTAATTTCCTTTTAACTGCGTGAGAATATTTCTTAATGTTATATGGTGTATAATTTATTGGTTTTCCCCCACACATTTCATATAGGTTGTTTCTTGTATCAAAAGACTCTGCCATTGTTTGATCCGCGTCAAAATAAATAATTTCATCATCGGGCTTTAAATGAAGTTGTAATCCATTTGAATATTGATCAGTATATGCAGAGGAAACAATAATGTCTTGTAAGAATGTTTTTCTTGCTTTTGCAAATCCACCAATTACTACAAACCCATTTTCTCCACCAAGCCCAATTTTTATTGTTGTTCCGCTTGGTAAATGTTTATCAATTGTAAGAATTGGCTTAGATGCTGTTTCTGTTAAGTTTTCTATACACACTACATGATCTTAGGGGTTTATATCATCTATTGATGTATAAGACATATATTTTTGTTATTTAGAGAATAAAAATGTTCGTACTTTAACATTATTTTGCGGCGAAAATAATGTTACTCTAGTCATGCTCATAATAAACAACTGAAATACTTCCTTCTCTATTAATTGTAATTATACCTTCTTCAAATTCTCGCCAAAACTCATAAGGCAAAACGCCCAAAAACTTTTCAATTGGTTCAAAATTTACATCTTGATATTCCTTTAAATCATATAAATGATATTCACTGTTAATTCTATAATAATCACTGTCAATATGTACTTCGTACTCACAAGGATCACCATCGTTAAAGTATGGAGTATATGCAGGAAATCCAATGGTTTTAATACTAGATGGCAAATAAGTTGAAATTTTTATCCATTCTTTAAAAAAATTATTTTTTAAATCTTCTAAAATATGTTTTTCACATATATCTTTTACACTTACGGTTTTATCATCGGAATTTTGAATTGTTATTCCATACAACGGGATCATGACTTCCATAACCCAAAACATATTATGCGTTAAAGCTCGATGCCTATTATCAGCAATATATGCTTTGGAACAATCCATTTTAGCATGAATATCAATATAGTCTTCAGCCACTCCTCCCCAACGCCGTACTGAATTTTTAGCATGAATATGCGGTGCGCTCATCTTTATAAGTTTATTTCAATAATGTCATAAAAATCCAGCCCTTTTGCTGAAAGTTCGTCAGCTAGTTCTAGGATTTGTTCTTCAGTTGCGTCATTTGGGACAATAACATTTCAATGGTCAGCCGTATCCCATTCATACATACTAAATGTATTTAAATTTACAGCATCATATAAATAACCAGATAAATTTTCGCCGCGAAGAAATTCGATCAGTAATTCATTTCTTCTGTTTTTAGCTTCTTTCCAAGTAAAGACATTCGGATTTTCGAGTTTGTAGTAACCACCTTCGGTACTATCGTATCCTTCATCATTGTACTCCCAACCTATTTCTACTACTAAATACTTTTTTTCTTGCATAATTTTCCTTTATTTATAATTGTTTAAATCTTCGAGAATAATTTTAACCTCTTTTATCAAATATTGATCTAATTCAATTTGTGTATCATCATCTAACCAATCTCTAGTATCTTCTTCACTATGTCAAATTTGTTCTCCCATAAATTTTATTTCAAAAACTAACTGATCTCCCTTTAAACTAAAGGGTGTAATATATTCTAAAGCAAAATCAAAAGATAAATCAATATTTAACGTAGAAACTGTCAATAGGGTCTCTTTAAATTGAATCATATTTAATTATTCTTATTTGTAAATTATACTCCTGCGCCAAATTAATCATATGTAAAGTTCCCCTACTCTTCCCATCCCAAAAACATATTAAAGCATCTCCATATTCAGCCATTTGTTTATTTCTCAAATAACCTGCGCTTTTCCCATAATGATTCCAATTTGCAGGAAAACGATTTATGATATAATTATTTTCTTTAGCGTATTTTTCGCCTAATAAATCTGCGCCTCTTGATGTACCACTAACAATTTCTATATTTGATTTATTTTGAAGTATTTTATCACACTTTTCTTTAAGTAATCTATAATTATTAAAGTCCCTTGATCCTGCAATAATTACTTTAAAAACATCATTCATTTATTACCGTATTTAGTAGTTTATATGCCTCTTCAATGTAATGTTCGTAATAGCTTTTTTACAAAAAGACATCATCATATTGAGAACGCTTTTGACCACCCTTTAGTTTAAAATTTATATAATTTAAATTCATTAACTGATTCACGTTTTGATGATAATAATCTGTAATATTGACTTTTTGATAATTCATTCTTTGCTAAAAACTTACTTACATTTTGAACTAAATATACTTTTTCATTCGATAATGACACTTTTTAATAATTCATAAGCTCGTTCTATGTAAAAATCGTAATTGAGATCATCGTATCTTGTTCGTTTTGCACCAGACTTTAATGAATATCTAATTTCATGCCCCTTTATATTCATAGCCTGACTTACAAGAATACCAGATGTATTGGGAACAGATTGAAAATAATTTTTTCTACCATCTCCATAGTGTTTCATTAAATTTGATCCATTGTGAGCCACATAATACCTCAATGCCCTTGTATCAATTTTATCAATTTTTTGGATAATATTATTCTCACATCGAATTAAATTATACTGAAAATTTCGTTTACCTTTAATGCCATATAAAAAATCATAAATGTTATTATGTTCTTTTATCGTGGTTTCAAGATCAACACCTTCAGATATATATTTAAAAACAGCTAAAGGAATTATTAACGCAGATGGATTTTTATGATATACCCCTTTGTAGTCATCATATATCATAAACGCTCCTTTTCGCTTATATTTGCCGATTGTATATTTAGCTACATAATTATTTACATCACGAATAAACATCCAATCATATTCATCATATTCTAGTTCTAAATTAGAAATTCCTTCCCATTCTTTACATATTTGATAATAATCATCTAATTTATATCTCGGAATTAAAAACTCTAATCCATCTGTATTAAACATTATAGGTGTTCCTATTTCCAATAGCCTTTCACCGAGCATTGTTAATAATAACTGTCCATTTATTGTTGTTTTAACCGTATATGTGGGATCTGTAAGAAATGAATGATATGCTGCATTAGTTTTACCATAAACTGAATTCAAACTCTCTTTATATCCTAGGTTTAAAGGATCAGGTTTTGGATGTTGTTTTCTAAGTTCATATAAACTCTCATATACCTCACAAAATTTTGCGCCCAAATGCTTGGGATAGATTTTATTACCTATGGATATGAAGGGATACATTGATTTAACATCGGCTGATACTAAAATATTGTCTTTATCTGATTTTATCCAACCTGATTTTGCCCCATGTATCCCACCAAGTCCATAATCAATATCTAATCCATTTAAATTAATACTTTTATGATATTCTCCACCTAACTTAAAAGTATTTCCGCTCCTTTTTAAAACTAAATTTTTAAAATCATTAAACACCTCAACAAATTCAGGTCGATTTAGTTCAATTGTTGGCAATATGCAATTTGATACATTTATTTGTTGAGGAAGCGTTTTAGAATTTTTAATAATTTTCTTCTTATCGCGATTTGCCCGAATTTTCTTACAATATTCTTCCAATACAATATTACTACCAATTGTTGAATTTGCAAGATTCATCCAATATGATTTTCTCTTACCATATTTTTTGATCAATGCTTCTCTCATTTCAATTAAATGCCAAGACCTATTTGCAAATTCTTCAGTTACTAAAACATCATTTAAATTATATTTTAATACATCATTAAGTTTTTTTTCCGTAGTAATTGGTTCATCGTATTTGTAAGGTAGGTCTTCCATTTTTGAAAAACGCATTGAAAATTCCAACCATTTAAGTGAAGTTGGAAACTGACCTTTAAAAGAATAGTTGCAAATTTCCATTAGATCAACTTGCTTAATTTTCATATTCCAATCAGCATAAGGTAGATCAAATTTATCGGTCTTAAAAAGACTTTGAGAAAATAGATATATTTTATCCCAAATTTTTAATTCTTCGGTGTAGTTTAATTCTTTTTTAGTTTCTAGGATTTTTGCGGCGAAAAATCCTTCATATTTTAAATTATATATTGATTCATCAGCGATTGTATGAATAATTTGCCCATCAAAACTTAAATTGTTATATCCTATTAATATTGGATTTATCATAAATAACCAATAACACTAATCATCATAATCATTTCTTAAATCTGAAATAACAAATTTTTCTGTTATATCTTCATTTAATTTTTTAGCAACTAATGTTATACAATTTGGATATGTTTCCATATCATAAACCCAATAATTTTTCATGTCAAATTTATTTTCGCGGCAAAATTATTATAATTATTCAATTTTTTTATAAACCACATAAGTCAATATATTCATGAATTAAAGCAAAATAAATCAAATCTAATTTATCTACTTTATACACATCTGATTTATTCTCATTGGTTTCATAATCACAGCAAATACTGTCATTTTCAACTTTTACTTCATTTAGCCAAAGAAAACGATCTTTAAGTGTATTGTCTAAGTATGCACCACAAAGTAATTCTAACTTAAGCATTTTTATCAATTTTAAAATGGTAAATTATCAAGTACAGGTGATTGGTTTTCGTTCATATAGTCATGTAACCTATTTTGGCTAATATAATTAAACATTATTGGATACGCTTCTTTTGGAAGAGAATATAATAAGGATTCTATTTTAGCTGTGTTATCAGTCATAATGTCTTCTACGATTTGAAGAACAGTTAGACTCACTAAATCTTGAATAATACTATTTCTTGCATTCATAATTATATAATTTTATAAGTCTGTTTTTACGAATTTTCCTTGCCATTCAGGAATTTTTCTTGCTTCCCCCATTATGATTGATTGTGTGTCTTGTTGGTGGACTAAGGTTTCAATCACTTGAGTTTTTGTAGCATTTAACACACTGTCTACCACTATTGTTGTAATCACTAAATCCATGTATTTAGGACTATTTGTTTTCCATAGTTCTAATTTATCTATTCTTTCTACCCTATTCATGTATTGTATTTTAGGGGAGAAAAGATATTTTTGCGCCAAAATAGTAGTAATACCCAAGTATGGTAATACAAAAAACAAAATCACCCAAACATCAATCTTTAATTTAGAATTTAAAAAATCTAAAATTCTACCTCTAGTAACACTCCTAATGGCTTGTTTTTTAGAATATGGCTTTATTTCATTCATATTATTGTAATTGACCAAGTGAACGGGATAATTCTTTGTATTTATTTAATTTCTTTTGTTTCTTATGTCTACTTAAAGAATTATTGCTTGTTGGTAAACCCGTATTTAAAATTTGTTCGGCAATTTTGATCGTATCTTGTAGATCTTGTAATTCATCACATAATCTTTCTAGATTATTCTGATCTGCATCTTTTTTAGTTTCATATAAACCGAATTGAATACATTTGGATGCAACTTGACTTACTTCTGCGCATTCTTCTATTATTTTGAGTAAAATATGTTGTTGCTCTGTCATCATGATTTTTCAATTATATAATATATTAAATTACCAATTCCACAAAGAAGAAATAAATGTGGTAATAGCCTAAGCCATAGGTGATTCTTGGAGTCATATTTCAGCAAAAACACATCAATAAATCTATCTTTTCCCCAAGAAAAATAACAGTATAATAACCAAGAAAAAACGGTAATTGTTTGTATTATACCCATAATTATTTAATTTGTATATGGTGTATGATGTGTTTCAAATACAATTTCTTTTTTAGAACAAATGTTAATTACTTCAGCAGCATTAAATGGTCGATATTCTCCTGACATTTTATACGCATTGTCTATTCCAACATCCATTGATTTTCCATGCCCTGAAAAACTACCGTGTACATGACCGAAAACATGATAAACATTAGGTTTAGCATACTGATGAAAAAACATGGTCGGATAATGCGAACAAAAAAACTTTACCCCCTGTGATTGAAAATACCCAAGTTGACCGCTGTATCTTAACCGATAAGGACGGGTGTTCATCACATCAACAAATGCAGTATAATTGTGATCATGATTGCCTTCAATATGATATATAGAGCCGCAATTTATTTGATCAAAAAATTTAGCTATATTTTCACGACCGCCAAATGACCAATCCCCACAATGTATTAATACGTCATCCTCTCTAACGTATTTGTTAATCTGATCCACTAAATGATTATCCATCTCTTCCACTGTATCGAAATCTCTACATCCTTGAGAATAAGAAATTATATTTCCTTGTTCATCTTTTTCGTGCCAATTACTTTGTCCTTTTACGATGTTTTTATGAGAAAAATGAGTGTCAGATGTAAACCAAACATCCGCTAGTGAGACATATTCTCCTTTTAGATTCTTTAGTTTTTGAAACTTTATCATTTGTATTAAAATTTATTCGTGTTTGTGAAAACACCATTTTGCGGCGAAATTATTCAGCCCATGCAGAATCAATTCTCAATAATATGAGCGTGAATTTTAGTTGCTGTACAAATACATTAGGATTAAAATTCTCTTTTATATTTTCATAGATGGCATTAGCTAAAATCACTTCATTTTCAGTTAAAAACCTATAAGAAGAGATTTTTTCGATTTGTATAATGATGTTTATTGGTTTCAATGTGTCTGTGACATTCTTTCTCTGTTAAAAAACAATTATGATATTTATTTAATCTTTCTAAATAGTGTTTAAATGTCATGTTGTTTTAATTTAGTTAATTTAATGTTATTTTTAGTACAATAATCTTCCCATTCTTTAGAATTATAAACACTTTTATATGATTCTAGTTGTGCTTGCAGCACCGTTTCAGGAATTAATTTTTTACTTTCCCTATATCGAAGATGATTACGAAAATTAAGTTTATCATATTCAAATAAAGGTAACATTATCACCTCAATCTCATCAAACTGTACTTCTACCATTTCTGTCCAGTGACGGACATACTTTAGTTTAAGGTGAGTGTTGTCAATCACTACATTTGTTACATAATCTTCAAGAACATAAAGTTTTGAATTCATTATGTAAGTGATTATTTTTTCTTCTCGGTCAGTTCCCATTCTGTATTCACCAAATAAAGAAAGACGTTCATCATCTCTAGATATAATATATGTATTTGGATTTTCTTTAGCTATTTTTCGCGCCAAAGTTGATTTTCCACTACAAGAATTTCCCACTAAAATTGTTAATTTATTCATAATATAGCGTTTAAATCTTTAATCAATTGTTTTGTAGGTGTGACCGAATGTTTTTGAAGAACTTGTGTTATTTGTGATTTAACTGTTGTTTTCGGCGCAAGACCGTTAAAAATAGCTTTTTTTTCTTTAAAAATTGATAAATATTTACTTTCTATTTTCTCCCACAACATTAAGCGTGAGTATTTTTCTGATAATTGTCGTAAATCTTCTAGTATGTAGTTATTTCTATTGAAAGAAAAAATCTTACCAGATTGTAATATTTGAATACCAAAGTCTAGTATTCTTAAAGAATGAAAAACTGATTTAATTGCTAAATGTGGCTCATAGTCCGACGTGATTAGTTTCTTTTTACCTTTTACCCATGAATGATTGAAAACCGTAGAAAAAGACTTTCTAAATTGATTCTTATCTTTAATTTGTAAAATTAAATGATTATTTTGTTCAAAAAATACTTCCATTGCGCGAACATCATACTGTTCAAACATTTGATTAAATTCTTTTACAGTAAAAAAATCAATGTCTAAAAGATCTGATTTGTAAGAATCGCCAAATTCAGGTATATACTCATTGACGACGCAAATCCAGTCCATATCGCTTTCTTCATTCCATGTTCCATACACTTGACTACCAAAAGGAACTAAATCCTCAATATATTTTGTATAAGTGCGGCTAAATTGTTCAATTGTCATATTTCCATTCTATTTTATTATTGGCATTGTACAATTTTCTTGCAAGTGATAGATAGGGATCATGCTCTTGATCAGAAATATAAGGTACAAAATACAATTTTAGATCACCATTATTCACTTGGTCAATAAAATCTTTTTTCAATTGATCATAAATATTTAAATAAAAGTTTTTTAAACTTTCTAATTCACCTTTAAGGGTTTTTCTAAGATACCGTCTATGATGGTCTTTGATAATTTCTTTAGATGGTAATTTTCTCATCAAAAGAGATTCAGCTATGTATAATCCCCTAATTGCATGAAAAAGTTTGTTATATCTATTCCATTGTTTTAAATCGCGTTTTGCAAAGCCTAAATAAGCCTTTATCACTTTTTGTGTGCAACACATATTTAAAGCTTGATATTCAGGTAAATTACCACTAAACAAAACATAATCAGAATTAATTGTACTATCTCCCGATGCAAGATTTTTCCAAAATTGATATTCTGTCATCCATAATATTTGTTGATTATTCTCTTTATCATCATAAATAAACTGTTCTTTTTTTGGAAGATGACAAGTGCTCATAGAATAAAATATATCAGAATTGTAAAAATAAATCACATCTTTATCACTGTCTTCAGTATTTGTGCCGTACAAATGGCTACCAACAACCATTTCTTGGTTTTTTCCACGATATTCAGCACTCCGATTTCTATGTTTTAACAAAAATTCATGCTCTTCTTTCGTGATGTATATATTCATGATTGATCTAATTGTTTTGTTTCAAAATGTAAAAATTTAGGAGATTTTAATTTCCAAATTCTATCATCTTGTCTGATGCAAATTCCTTCGTCAAATTTACAATCACTATACGACTTATCCAAATAAGTTTGAATAATATCTTCAAGAAATTTTTCTTTAGTATC
>ERZ1740065.1350-NODE-1350-length-14619-cov-11.816603_pt1 | contig 14619 bp, 10 predicted proteins | sample MGYA00581738_ERZ1740065 | MGnify/ENA primary metagenome ERZ1740065 (study PRJEB43018, sample SAMN04849749) | marine metagenome | isolation source: floating plastic debris | place: Pacific Ocean | collected 2008-09-01 | study: EMG produced TPA metagenomics...
CCCAACCCCCCCCCCTCCCCCCCCACCGCCCCCTCCCCCCCCCGCAAACCCCCCCCTCCCCCCCCCCCCCCCCCATTCCCTCCTCTCGGACTCCTCCCCTTCTCTCGGACTCCCCTCCCTCAAACCTCCTTCTCGAACTCAGAATCCCTTCTCCTTCCTGTCACAGCAGCTGTGACATTTGGCACAGCCGGCTAATAACTAATAATAGTCTAGCTGATGGCAGATAATAACAATAAGGCACTCGCTGAACCTGTCAACTCTACCCTCTGGTGTCACTCAGTTACAGTCGCTACTGCTGTGGTACACCTACTTACAGCTGGACACGTACCTACAGTATATAGACACATGACACAGACACACCACCCATTTCTGCTGGTCGTGTCCAGGCCAGTATTGAGTGCTGCCAGCAAGCGGCAGCGCTGGAACTGATGCTGCTGACAGACAATGTGTACTCATTTACTCGACTCGCAGCTCAGACATCAATTGAGAGCAAGCGGAGCATCATCGCGAATTAATCCTTATAACTGTATTCTGCTAATAGATACAAGATCAGGCCTTTGGGCGTGAGGAAATTGCCACCATAAGGGATTACCTATCATAAACCTGCGCAAGAGATAATTGTTCTTCTAACAAAGCAATTTGCTACAACGAAATGGGGGGGATGAAATAAAGCGCAGCGTACGCACTCCTAACCCCCCCCCTACATCTATGCCTCAGCCGGCGGAGCTGATCCACAGACGGATGATCCACAGACGGATGATCCACAGACAGATGATCCCAGACGGATGATCCATTCAGCTGACTTATATACTCAGCCAAAGTTAGTCAGTGGCGCAGAGCCAAGAGCAGGGAGAGAGCCAGCTGACATCTGCTATCCAAACAAGAACCTAGCACTAGCACACACCTGTTCAATCTCTTGCTTGAGTTTCTCCGATCGGCTGAGAAGTTGAGAGTTCTCCTTCATGACGGAGTGCCAGTTCTGGATGGCCGTGGTGCACTGGTAGCGTAGCGGCTGCAACACTTTCAGCTCCTACAACACCAAGGCAACCATCTTAGCGGCAGCAGACGTACACAGTTACTCACTGACTGGCCACAGGAGAACAGCTGATGTCAGTCTATTTATGACCAGGTGGCAATAGTCAAGACTTTGCCAGACAAAGGTCACACTGTCAGAGAGCACCGTCACGTCACGCAGGACCCGGGCAGTTGCCACAATCATCACAATTTCACACTGGTCACAATGTCACAATCGTCGCCACGCCACAATCGTAACATTTGTCACACGGTAGTATAGGCCGACGGACAAACCTTCTTCAGCTCGTCACACTTGGCGTCGTACATCATCTTGAGATGGTGATTCTCTTCCGCTATGCTGCAGTTGGTGAGACGGAGCTGATCCAACTCCGTCTTCATCGAGCTGTGGCTGAAAAATAGAGGGTATCTCAGTGCGATGAGACGGGACACGCACACCCCACACCTACCCCACACCTACGTATGCAGAGCAGCCGGTACCAGCGTGTGCGTGTGTGTGCATACAAGATATGCTGGTCAACTAGCCGGTGCCAGTATGATCCTAAGAATGCGTGGCTGTAAAACTGCTGGCGATGGGACAGAGATCCGCCTCAGAATGGGATGGAATAGGTGGTGAGGTGGCGCTGTGACAGCGCTTACCGATCTAGCGACTTTTCGTACATGCTGTTCAGCTTGTCCGTACTTGGGTCCATAAGTTGTGACTTGTATTTGCCGAGCTCGTCGTCCATGGAGGCTCCACGAACCTGTGAACGGCAGACAAATCTGTCAACAACAGCTCCGGCAGTGTGACAAACAAGAGTCAACAACCGTTACTCAGATAACGATGTCACAAGTGGCCAGTATGCAGATATAGGCAGAGTCACCCGGTGCATCCATCGGCAGGGGGCAACAAAGACACAGCAAACTTACCTGCAGCGCTTCTCTCTCAGACTTGAGCTGTGCCGACTGACTGTGGTGGTGCACAAGATCGCGTGCCGACTTGCTGTCTCTTACGCTGCTGCTCATCTCATACTTAGCCTTCAGGTCCAGATAGTTCCTCTTGGCCGCGTTTATATCTGTGTGTGGAGGAAGGAAAGTGAATAGAGTAGCAGTGGGGGAGGAGAGAGAGAGAGGCCCACCACCAGCCAACTAGCTACCAACATGCCAACTAGTGGTCGGGGCTAACCCGGCCAGTAGCCTGCAGGCATTATTACATCAATCAACAAACCACATGATCAACAAAGGTAAACTGGTGAGACTGGAGGCTCAGGGCCGGCCTACGACTGACGTGATAATCACCCATGACGTAGGCCACAAAGCCTGCTAGTTCTTACCATCCGAGTTTGACATGCCCAGCTCTCTCTCTCTCCTTCTGGGATTAGCCTTAGCTGGCCAGTTGGTCCTTTCTCAATACGTGATAGTCATTCTCCAATACAATAGCCAACTCCAGTGGCTGTAACGACAAGGCAGCTGGAGTATATTGTCAGACCCAGTGACACCTATGTCAGCGGGTACAGTGATGTGGAGGAGAGCTGTAACAGCTGAGGCTGAGAGGCAGTGCGGAGCGTCGTAAATTTACTATCAGACCAGACAATTCACAGCAATCATCACCAGCAGCTACTGTAAACAAATACGCTGTCGCAGCGGCACAAATGAAACACAATCTACTAATGCTGCAGGAGACGTGTAATCGGTGTAATCGAGCTCGCGTTACGTCCCTGGAGCAATATGCTGCAAAGCTGTGAGAAAGCGTACCCACGATTCCCAGAAGGCGAGACAAAACCCCTCCTCCTGAGAAACAAGTGTGAACAAACAGGCGAATAAACTGCAACTTCTCGTACCGAGACCTCAACAAAAGGCCAACAGAGAAGGTTGAACACAATTCTTGGCTTCAACACAGCCTCTATTATGCAGTTAAATAAAGCACATTATAAAGGCAATGGAGCTTGAACTGGATGGTTGACTTGTATTATAACTTCTAGGGAGATGAATAGGAACAATGTGTGCTCCCATCCTTGTCCGTCACTTAGTCAAGCCAGGGTACAGTTATATTACAGATTGCCACGAAATGATGATGACGATGCGTAAGCAGTGAGACAGCTACAGTTGATTATGATTGGATGACGGCTAGTCGTTTCGCATTTGGGATTAAGGATTATCGCTGAATCTTGCAAATTATTCAAATCTGCATTATTTGTTTGATAAATGTTTTTAAACATGTGGGGATTGACTTGGTGATAAAAAATGATACGTTGAGTATGAGCAACAAGTGAATGAGTCATCATCAACTACGAGGCACTGTACTCGCTTCCCTTTTTGCCAAAACTATATAGGTACAGCGGATCACGTGAAACCAGCAGAAATACTCGGGTGAACAACTGAGTATGACAATCAACCATCATCACGCAGTGAATTAAGATGAAATATGAACATTAATGTATAAAACAAAAGCACCTATGCCAGAGTGAGATGCGAGAAGGGCATATCCTAAAAGAACTGGCAGAGTTGAAGAGAATCAGATAAAATCAGTTGAGTTCTAAAGTGTGTGGTAGAAATGAACGAAAAAAGTTCACCTTTTCTGTTCTATCTTCTTCACCTATGTGAATAACTTTGAGGAGACCTAAGAGTTAGGCTGTATAGTTAACGAGCCACTCCACACATGCGATACTAACTCACGGTGATCGTCGAAGGAGTTTGTTTTCGATTTCTAATTTTAACTCTTCGTGTGAAGTAGGATTATTGATAGTGAAGTAACATGGATTAAAACTGTATATCAGCCATTGTCCACCAATACTAGCTTTGGTTAAAACAGTACCGGTTATGGTATCCTTCTTAGTCCCTAGTAGCAGGGTTTACTTCTGTACTCCCGCTGTTGTCCCCGTATATAAAAATAGTTTATTGGAAAATGGCGAAATGGACAGGTACAGTATCGCTCCTTGATCAACCTATAGCTAACTCAACATATTATATTGCTCTCATAAAAAAAATATATTAACATGAAATTTTCTATCCTAATATTTAGAATGATTTACAGCGTATATTTAAATAATAAGACATATTTATTGGTTAAACGCTTTATCCTCAAGGGAACATAACTCCATAGTCTTATCAGTGGCTTACGTCTGGAGCTGTCTCCAACATATCATACTCACTGCAAGGCTTATAGCAGGTGCTGTTTCTTTTCTAAATGTGACTCGTGCTGTCTAAAAGATTGGATAAATAGCTTAGCATGGTGGAATGAGCCTCTGTCCTTTCAATTTGTTCAATCTTGCTCCCCAAGTCCTTACTAATAATCTTTGTTATGAAATGACTGTGGTAGATAAGTGCGAGCACCATAAAGTGACCTATCCTCTAGGAGAAGATCCAATGGTCACAATGACATCTCTTCGACCCCATAGACTTTCACTATTTGCCAGGAACTGAGAATTGTACCAGTCTTCAACCGTCAGTCTATGGATAGAAAATATTGGGGTATGTGTGACGTCAGCCTCTAAGCGTTTGAAGGCTCATTTTGGACACTAACTTCGATCATACTCTTGTGGTCATTAATTCCTTGTCATGTTCGATTTGTGAGTAACAAATGCAGCCGAGTCCTGTTTGCAAACAATTCTTGTTCAACTATTATCTACCTGTACCCACTTGACCAGCTCTGCGTGTGTTTTAAAAGGTTCATTGATCCAAAACAAGCTGTTGTAAGTCAAGTGTTGAAACAGCTGAATTCACTTGACCTCTAGTTGCATGTGCAGACAGGCATTCATACAATGATACGTGATGATATACTCCTATCAGTGTTATGCTTACTAAGTGATATATTGAGTGAATCTATGGCGCATCATTGAACCAATATATCAGCGTGTGAATATCATCACCTATGTTTATTGTTACTATGTCTTCCTCAACAGACATATCAAGGAAATACAGTACAGCGGGCTCTGATCCCCACCTATAAGCCCAGTATATGTTGATTGATACAGTATGCCTCTGGCTCATCTGTATTCCCTCAGCTAGTCTAGTAGGTGAGATACAGGAAATCCGAAATAAAAACCCCTCACCAATCATAGACATTAATTATACCTCACGAATAACAACTGCATACAGCTTTCCTCATCATCAGCAGGCATGCCTTGAATCTGAGGGAATACGGTACAAAATTTTGTCTATTGAGGTGATTACAGATGGTAGCCTGAAGAGTTGTCTTCTCACTGCGCGTGAAGCTACTGATTTAGCACAAGAGGGAAATCTGCCATATTCTACAGACCTTTGACATAGCAGATAAACTTCACTGCTAAGATTCCGCACCATCTATGTCAGATCTATGTCTTTTTCAGTCTGAGATCACATACAGCATCAGCGTACTTCAATGTATTCAGCCACAAAGATTGGGGTGGGCAAGACGGATGGTCATGGGTGAGTTATTATCAAAGGCATTGATGCCCTCAGGTCAGTGTCTTTGGCATTATGTACAGCGTGATGCCCTGGCAATCTTGATGGAATGAATAAATATCCATTGCATTTGTTCCCTAAGCTTTCCACCCTTTGATTGCCATATTACAACAAATCAACCCCTTGAGCCTCTCCGCATCATGACAAGTGGTGCTGACCGGTTCTGCACGAGCGCCCCCAGAGGCATTGGCATGGCCCTTTGTGTTGCTATCAAAAGATATCTTTGAGTCAGCTGACAGAATCGGGTTGACTGAAACTGATGATAATTCACCTCATTGCAATCAGTTTAGATAGAAATGCGTGCCAACCACCTATATCCACCAGACACCTGCAGGTACTGCGGTATCGCTGTCAGTGGATACTTCATTGGTGTGCAATACGCTCTCAGTGCTCTTCACAGGTGGACTGATTTTGTTGTACACAAAATTCTATGCAGCCATTTCATCCTGCTATGCGAGATTAGGATTCACAGCAAGGTCAATGAGAATGAATAACTGACCTGGCCAATAATCAGACAAGGCAGTTTTGAAGATGGAAAAATGGAGGTGATTGGTTGAATGCTGTCTTTTACGCTCACTGCTGACTCGACCTTGGACATGAGGAAATGAAGTACCTTGCAGGTATCTTGCAGGTGTCTTGCGCTGGAGCCACTTGCAGGTATAAATGAATGAAAGGCTAGGTTAGCTCAATCATCAATGTCGTTGAACTGATGCATATCAACCTATGGGCCTCACTGACATGTAGTCAATATTTCTGCTGCTGTCACTGAATTGCCTTTTCTCTTCTGATAATAATAATAATAGATGTAATAATAATATAATATATTGATAATATAATATATTGATGATATAATATATTGATAATAACAATCGATGATATAATATATTGATAATATAATATATTGATAATAACAATCGATGATATAATATATTGATAATATAATATATTGATAATATAATATATTGATAATATAATATATTGATGATATAATTATGATAAAATAGAAATAGAAATAATAATAATAGTAGTGATGATACAGCAATGGCATCATAATGAGTCACTGGTGAGATCTATGTGACGCCAGATATTTCTTAGGGCTTTCATTCAAGTGTTTGGTTTTACAAGAGATAGGGAAGTATGTTCCATTCATCCATTCACTTGGCCCTAAGAGTTCATGAACCCCAACTGTTTTGGAGTTATCCTACCACGATACACATGCAAGCACCACCTCTTTTACATGCAAATGAAAGGAAGGATTTAATGGAATGCAGCGAGCTTTAGCATCATTCACTGAGAGTAAGCAGGTGGTGAATGGCACTGGATGAGGTGGAGGTGGTTCTCACAGATCCCAGCTCGGCACCTTGTAGTAGATGTTAGACATACAATAAGTAGCCTTTCGATTTCAGGGACAAGGTGTGACGAGTTGAGAATCAACCATCTCTCAACATCTTCATGTGTCGACTGTGTATCGGTTGTTAGCGCTGTTACCACGTCTTATTGATGAGGTGAGCCCTACCAGTATATTGATGATGTCGTAGCGTCATAGTCGCAATGGAATCATGCATTTTTTCAGTAGTTGCTCGTATCACCACTTTCATCACGCTTGTGCTACCATCCAAGGAACTTGAACTCGTTTTGGCCACAGCTGCGCCGAGTAGAGAGTAGATAAGGCTGTGAAGTACTACAGTGTCGCCAGCCATCCAATCATCTGTGAAACTTTTATCTCCATGTGTTTATATGCAGACCAACACATTTTTTAGCAGTATCGAGACGAGTATTAGCTTGTGGGGTAAGGATTGATTAGCACGTTTTGATGACTGCTGCCTGTAGGTGGATGGAGGCTGTTCACCAACAGGTGAGCTATGGCTTGGGCCAGGCTCTGAAGCCGTATTCGCTAAACATACCAGTCATCAACTTCAGCCACGTGAACGACACTGACGACAAGAAGCTACTGGAGTACAATAATAACAGTAAGCCTTGTCTCTACAAGCAAGAATTCGACAGCAGCGAGAGTGTCAGCACGGACGATCAGGAGCAGTCACTGACTGCCAAGGAGGTCAGTGACGATCACAAAGAGCTCTGTCTATCGCTCAGACTCAAGCAGCTGAAACGTCACATCAACTGGATTCATCATGAAATGGTATGTGCCACAGTACCAGAGTATCGTAGTACCACAGTACCTCAATCCCACAGTACCACAGTATCGTAATACCACAGTGCGGCAGTATCACAGTACCTCAGAACTGCACTATCATGGTATCGCAGTGCCTCCGTACTGCATTATCGTAGCACCACAGTACCTCAGTACAGCAGTACTACAGTATCACAGTATCGCAGCACCTTACTATTGTAGTACAGCAGTATCATGAGGGACCCGCGAAGACAGGGAAGCAGTGGCTTAGCCACGAAACATAACCGCCAGGCAGCTGAATAAATGTAGCTTCATTCTTTCATACTTTGTGGCTGACTTAAGAGGCTGAAAAAGGAACTAATCCGCAAGTACCGGTAGCCTGGCAATAATGTTTAGTCATCGTACTGCTCTCCAAGGCTGCACGTGCGATAACGTACACGTCATTGACGATCGTAGCTCCAGGAGAGTCAGCTGAGCAAGTACTTGTCTGTGCTCTATGCCTCCCTTTACGTTTGCTTACTGAACCTAAAATCAACTCACTTCCTTTCGAACCAACTCTGCATTATATTAGCAGCCAAATATTATCGTGAATCTGAGCAAACACATTTGCAGCCATATGTAACCATTCCATTAGTTGACCATGAGCACAAGGACAAAGAAGTCTAGTGAATCACGGCCTTAAAAAGGTGTGGGTACTTTAGCTCATGCGACAGGGGAGAGAGAGCTGTTGAGGGGCAGCAGACAGTATGCTGGAGCTGACGCATCGGCAGTGCAGGCGGATATTTCTCTTCAAATAGATTTGGCACTTAACAAAATGGGAAAATAATGACACACTCAGCCGGTTGCCATATCTATTCGATGAATGATAAAGGACTGTATCTTCAGGCATCGACTGACTCGCTGTCGCCTATGGAGAGGGGCTCTCCAACACCAATTTCATGGCCGATTGCTGCGTCCGATGGTCATCAGGTGTCGGTTTTTGATGTTGTAGAAACAGATGAGAGAAGAGGGTGACCACCTGCGTCAGCAGTTCTGTGACATAGAGACGGACATTCGGGAAATGCGCGCCGTCGTTACCGGCAGCCCATTCACATCTTGCGGAAGCATCAACTCTCTGGACAGCGAAAAATACTGCGGAATGCATCTAAGTGACACTTTTGAATATGAATTTAGACCGAGGACTTCCAGTTTACTCAACCTGCCCCATAGGACTGCTAGTAACAGCCCCAGCCTGCACAGGCGGGCAACGGCCAACATGGCTACAAAGAACTTGACGAGACACAAGTCACTAACGCATCTCGATGTCAAGGCCACGGATGATATTCACTAACTCAGTGCATTTACCACACATTTCACTTCTTCAACTCAGGTTTCGAAATACTCTAGATTTTCATCCATGATGTAGATTTTCTACGGACAGGCGGGGCACTACGCACCGCAGCCGAAACAGTCGTTTCCTTCCTAACATTGCTCTCGAGGAGAGACAAATATTTATTGAAGTTCAAGACGTGCTCCAAGTGTAGGCGTTATACGCGTTTACAATACCACTATTGCTCAAATCATTTTAACAATAAAAAAAGAACCTGCATGTCAGTATGGAATGTAATATGAGGCGACACGGCGCGGATAGTTGCAGGTGGCAGGGTGATACTCTGGGAATGGATAGCATGTCCAGTTGCCCTAGGGTAACGGTGTACGATTACAGAACGACATCACACCTTGTACACCTCAGACAGACTTACATATCTGTCGAGTAGGGTAGTTCAATGGCAGGCAAGGACGTTCAATAAGATCAATGGAAATTTGATACTATTGGAATTTGGATAACAGACCCGATTATATCCACGCTATTCATGGTGATGCAATCTATTGAAAGAAGCTTGTAAAGAATTCCTCCCGCTTCACGTACTGAAGAACAACAGTAAAAAGGCCACTCAGGCGGCTCGTTCAACGGATCAGATTAGGAGATCGACCGGCGCATCGATAGAGCCAAGGAAAGGCTTGACATTGGCACAGGAGAGAATAGGAATGTGGACGCAAAGTCAATAAGCTAATATACAAAATGGGTGGCTAAATAGATGCTAAGCAAATCAAAGGAACGAGATCTCCACTTGATCGATGGGGAGCTCAATTACATGCCAGCAATACTCATAGGTATTGCCTTATCAGAGATCGGTGATAAGCTCAAGAGCAATGCTGCATGTTCGCTTTGCAATTCCTTGTTTATTAACAAAAATTCTGATTGGCCAACCGTTCTAGGGACCATCGACAGCGGCTAGTAAACACAGGCCACTGATTGACAAGCGTTGACATGACATTTCATAACGGAGCAATGAGAGATAGTGCACTCAGTCCACTCGAAGAGAGAGATTAGGCTTCGGGGAGTTGAGTTCAGGAGTTCCTTGTACTTGTGGAAAAATGGAGCAGTTTCATAACAAGATTCCAGAGAGCAAATCGTAAATATTTAATAATGCAAGATATTCATCAATGAGCAGTTTGCTCTCAAAGAGGCCCAATTAGCCGGCCACGATGGCGGCTCCGCGAACAGCGTCCCGTATTTGACACGGCCCTTCCGTATCAGCGCGTACATTCCAATGCTACTGCGTGGGACACTGATTCTGGTCAGCACTTCCTGCCTTGATGTTTATCACCTTTGCTTCATCGTCCTGACAAAGAGAACGCAGGCAGGATGTTACTCAAAGACGGCAGTGTTAGCAGGCAGTATGACAGGAAAGCGGTACAGGTACATGTAATCATTTGTTATGTGGGTGGCTGATATAGTAGACCAGTTCTAGACCGTAGGAATGAGATTACGATTGTTAGCCGGTGGGGTCAGTTTACAACTGAGGAAGTGTGCAGCAGATTCTAACTGCATCACAGCAGCTGCTAGGCGTCAATCAAGCGCTGGAAAAAAATAGGCCTGCTCAAGCATCAACTGGATAGGTGACAGCAGTCAGTGTTATAAGCGGATTGCTGCAGCACTCAAACAAAAGCTCCCTAAGTAGCCAGCGCCAAAAGATTGAAGGGGCGATAAAGTTGAGAGAGCGTGTGTGAGAGTACGATGCTTGGCAGCAACAGTACAGACAATAGATGACGCTCCGCAAGGGCCCAGAGAACACAAGATTCTACGCTGCGCCGTTGAAAGGATGTTGTTTGCATTAGGCTACAGTTGTTTCCTTTGAAAACAAAAGCACTTCAACACGTGCTGCCACCGATACAACAGTGCCTGGCATTGTCTCCCCCACGCAAACAGCGAAATAGCTGAATGGATAATGCACTGGGCCTAAGTAGCTCGGAGAGGGCAGCTAGTTCCGGTGATGGAAATACGCTCGAAGTGTATAACCATCTAACATTTAAACGCAGCTTGCATTCAACCCAAACAAACAGCACATCATAATCTATAGAGCTGATGCTCAAATTCAATTATTACTGCGCCGACAGAGGGAGAGAGGGAGGGAGGGGAAAGAAGGAAAAAAGAAAGGGAGAGGGAAATGGAGGGAGAGAAAGAAGGAACGAAGGAATGAAGGAAGGAGAAAAATCCAACAGCACTCCTGGGAACATAGTGGGGGGTAGAGAGAAAATGTGGTGAAACTAGAAGACAAGAGATGAATGGAGACAGTCATACATCTCAATGCTGAAGGCTGGTGATGCTGAAGGCTGGCGATGATCAAGCGATTACAATAAACACTGCTGTCCCCGTTGATCTACAGCACACGCACATAACTTACCTTTATCTGTTCACCTTCACAAGATGCGACATTCACCTGTAACCAGTGGTCAACAGAACGGTTAACTCAAGCGGGGTGGGTGGGGTGGGTGCATGTTTTGTAGCCTGATGTAACAATGCTATGTGGGCCAGTGCTGATAACTCATTATAGCTACAGCTTTCGCTAATTGCGGTTTGACCTCAGGCTGTGTTTACACTGAGTTATATGAAGTTAAACACTGGTGTCATTTCGCTGAAAACATGCTGGCATGCCATCGATAAAGATGGCTGATCGATACCACCGAATCATTATCATCGCTGCCACGTTGATAGATTGCATCCGTTACCGACAGCAGAGCAGGCATGGATAGCATCACTTCCTGGGCTGACGGTGAGATGGGAAGTAGTGGGCGATCATGCACTGTGCATGCGCTCTCTCACGAGAGCGACAATATCAAAGACTACTGATAAATCACCGCAGCTAACTGTCTTATTATGCATATGGCGTTGATGGAAACGGAGACAGGGATTCATTTTGCAATCGCCCATCTCAATCTGCATAATGTCCAGTGAGCAGGCAACAGGTAGCAACAGGTAGCTGCGGATGAGTCATAAGAACAGGTGCATCAATGTAACTTTCGTCTGCATTTTCTAGATTTTCCAAACATGAAAAGAAGTATCAAAACTAGCGCCAGGATCAGGCGTTTGGTGTAAAAAAATGTGCCCCTCAACATCACAACCAGCAGGCAGCGAAGGAGTGAGAGAACAGAACAGTCACCTGTGCAGTAGCATACCTCGTCGTCACGCGATGCTAGACTGTCTTGACTGGTTGACATGTCATACAGGTGATAGTTGGCTAGACGACCAGGCAGCTTCCTGAGAGGCGAGTTAAGAAAAGGCTCATCATCCAGGAATTGTCTGCCCTTGTTGGGCGAGAGATTCTGCAGCTCTGAGAATGGTTGGGCGTCCCGTCCTTCTTCCGCATTGAATTTGGTCTGCAAGAAAAGATCAGATTAAATGACAAAGGGGGGATAATTTGTGGCTTAATTTGCTAATGACCGTACAATTATAACAAGAGTATGTTATTTTCTCGGGTTCATCGGGTCTAATGGCATAGCTTTAGGCTATAGCCATAAGCTTGTTCTAATATTGCAGGGCTAACTATAGATGCAGGCATCATTACTACAGTCTGTCTATACAATGAACCGGCCCAGTCACTGCAGCAGACCCGGAGAGAGAGAGACGCTGGCCTTCATTCCGCGCAGACAACTATAATTGCCATTGTTATCAATATCCAGTACGAGATGAACGGCAGCCGTGTGTCAAGGTCCCACCAGAGCAGGTGTTGCCGCCAATACCTGATTGTCTTTTGGGATGTTTTCCTCACTGGATAACTGCTGAGTGTCTGCCGACAATTTTAGTGATGACGAGCCGAGCAGCGCACAAGCGAGCTCAGGGTCAAAATTTGGGATTTCTTCTACTTTCTCCTTTTCAGCTGTCTTTTCATGCTTATCTTTGTCTGCAATGAATGAGCAGCAAATAGAAATCCAGCCTCTCCGCACTTGAGTAAACGCGGAATATGAACCAACACTGACATTGTATAAGGCCAAACACGTGATGATAGCTCACCGGGTACACGAGAAGACAACTCCTCAATCTGTACGTGGAGTTTGATGTTTTGTGCGTGTAGAGTGTTCGCCTTGCCCTCCATCTCTCTGAGCTTATGCTGACTGTCATTCAGCTGTTGAGTGTCATACGTAGCTCGAAGTCGTCTCTCCTGCACTTCTTTCGACAGCGACGCTATTTCCTCACTGTTGAAACCGAATGAAGTGAGAAGACTGATTCACACTGGTGGTGGTACTGACAGCCTGGCAGTGGTACTGACACGCACCGGCAGTGGTACTGACACACACCGGCAGCGGTACTGACAGCAGCTACTTACTCCTTAGCTTTTAAGAGATGCTCAGCAAACACCAGTGCTTTCCTGTCACTAATAGATGCTGCCGCAGAGGTTGATAGAGATACGGATTTCTGTAGAAGGATAAGACAACTCCAAACACTGGGAATGAAGAACTGAGTTGCTAGGCGACAGAGGTGACCAGCGTACCTCAGAAGAGCTGAGCTTGTTTAGTTTGGCGGTGAGAGATTGAACTTCTGCCCTGGCCTCATGCAGCTGACTCTCCATCTCGGATACATGCTGACTGTCCACCTGACCGCTCGCCATCCTCAACACATTGGACATCTGCACCTGTAACATGGCCGCCAGCTGCTTAGCCTTCAACTCTATGAATTATGGCTACAGTCATCAGTCATCATCTCTCTGAGCTATACACAAGGTTCTCAGGCTACTAATGTAAAATCTAACTGCTACGACACTACAAATTAAATGACTATTTCAATGACAGGAGTCACGTTGTATCAGGCGATGGACCACGGTCAAGGTTACCTTCAGCTTAGTCATCTGCTTCTTAGTGAGACTGTGTCGGTTCTGAAGGCTGTCGTACTGCACATTCAACAAGAGCAGCTTCTTCTCCGCCTCCTGCCTCTTGTCGTCCAGCTACCATGAGACAAGACAGACAATAATGATACGAGTCACGTACGTACGGGAGTCGTCATCCCCTGGTATAAACTGCGCTAACCTCTGTAAACATGGAGTTGCCTTTCTTCTTGTGATCATGGTCGGCCATACGCAGCATGTCTATCTCACACCGCAGCTCTTGGTTCTCCTGTGACGCTGCCTGGCAATGGATAAGACAAGGATATCGAGTCTGCTTCTCTAAGTTCTAGTAGGGAAGGCTTTAGTAGTGAAGGTTCACTAGTAGGGAAAGTTCGCTAGGACTGACGGACTACTAACCACAAATGAATTGGAAAGTTTAGTCAATTGGCTGTTAGAGTCGGCCACTTGGTCTTGTAGGCTGCTGACGCGATTCTGCTGAGTCAGCAGCTGCTGCTGGAGGCTCTGCACTTCATTCTCTCTCAGCGCCAGGCTGGCCTGCGCTGCATCCTGAACGGAAATAAAAACATCTGATTGTGAGTGTGAGGAGAGGCACAGAGTAGGAGAGAGAGAGAGAGAGAGAGAGAGAGATGTGAAGATGTGTAGCTACCATCTCACAGGGATTTTATGATGGCTTCATTTGTCAAACACCTGCCTATGATTCACACATTGTGCAGCCTATACACTCCTGCTTATACTGACATCAGACTGAGTCCACCGTACAATAAACTAGTGATAACGCACTCTACAATCCATGTAGTAGTCATGAAACTCTAGCGCCATCACGAGAGAGGGAGGGAGGGAGGGAGGGAGGGAGGGAGGTAAGTAGGAAGG
>ERZ1740065.1352-NODE-1352-length-14614-cov-11.107013_pt1 | contig 14614 bp, 11 predicted proteins | sample MGYA00581738_ERZ1740065 | MGnify/ENA primary metagenome ERZ1740065 (study PRJEB43018, sample SAMN04849749) | marine metagenome | isolation source: floating plastic debris | place: Pacific Ocean | collected 2008-09-01 | study: EMG produced TPA metagenomics...
GTTTTTGTTTTGTTGTGTTGGTGTGGTGGTGGCTTTGGGTTTTTTGTTTGGGTTGTTGTGTGTGGGTGTGGTGGTGTTTGTGGGTGGGTGAGGAGGTGTAAGAGCTGAGCAGTCTCAAAGTTGGCCTTTCGAGGGTCTATTTCAGCCTGTTTCACTTGAAAGCCTACTGTCAACTACCTCCATAGTGTCTTAGCTAAGCTTCTATTTGACTTTCAATGTCCAGCCCTCAAGTAGTGGTATGAAAGTTGGGAGTTGTCATTCCTTGCTGAGGTCTTCTAGGCGGTCATAGCAATTGATGTCTCATTCAGTTGAAATAATACGTCAAAACTGCTGTGCATAGCCAGGAAGGCCAAACTGGGTTGCACAGTTTATCATGACATTCCTTGGCAGCTACAGTTCGTGCAGTATGAGTCATCCAAGCCTTGTCACTCAGCGTAAGTTCTGGCACTCCCTATGATGCATTGGTATGAAGTGGTGAACATATGAATCACCATACACGATTAGTTGTAGGACCAGAAATACTTGATATTTAGTTTTTTTAAGTTTAAGACGTCACAAATCAGAACTCCACCCCCCTCCCCTTCCCCCAGCAATGATCCTGTCGCATTTGAGCTCAGCTCAGCAAAATCTAACCAATAAACCACAGGAAAACATTAGGAAACCAAAAATAGCAATTTTAGTTCCAAACCTGGCAGTGAAAGTTTGGGAGGCTCCTGGGTAAATACGAGAAACTTGTCATGTATGGCGTAAACGCCAGCACACCCTATGATGTATGGGTATGAGGTGGTGTACAGATGACTCACTGATGCTATCAATTTACTATCGTGAAACCGAAACAAGAGGGAAATTGATTGTTGAGAGGAGCACAACTCGTACACAAAGGAGCAGAAAATAAATACTTGACATACTCTTTCGCTGCCACGTAACGGATGTGTGCTAGTAGGCTGAAAAATAGATACCGACAAACTCTCAACCAGTGTCCCAATCCTAAAAACAACCCCGCCAATTGCCATAGGTTACCCAACCAAGCATGTATACAGCTGGTTATCTACATCGAGTTTCAGATTGATGTTACAATACTACTACGTACCTGTGGCATGGAGGAGGCTTAATACGCCTGTTCACTCATCCGTTCACCCGTAGCGACCCAACTTCCCATACTGGGTAGTTCATAAATCATCAAGGACATGGTTTAGAACTGGAAATTATGCGCTTTGAGCAGCAAAAGCGTGCAATTCCTACCCCATACAGCTAAGATTGTTTCCTATTTGAGCTCAGCTTAGCAAGACCAAACCAATAAGTCACACAAAGAAATGGGGATACCAGTAACAACTATAATAGCCCGATACTCTGCCATTAAAAGCACTGGAAGCTCGCAGCAAACATAAGAGGCTTGTCACAATTCCATAGCTGTATCAACAAAAGGTCAAAACTCTGTGAGTTCATTAGTTAGAGTCAAGGTCACTCCGAAACTAATTCAAGTGTTGTGAGTTTTGGCTTCACCGCTCCACACAACCCATCCGTAGAGCCGTTATTCATCAATTGCAATGGAACTAGGGTTGTCCTCTCCTGAATGCAAATCTTGATCAGAAAAAACTGAATGCCAACCCAACAAACGCCCACCAGGGCATATTCATATTCTATAATCGGCGAGAAGACTCTTTGGTGCCTCTGCCTGTCATAACTCAGATGTCTTGAGATTGGGATTCTTTATTGTCTCTGGCCCCAGGACTTGTCTACATGCTCAGTATGCTAACATCAATGAGTACTTCTCTTGTGACAGTCCTCGAGATCTCGGCACAAAATAAATGATTATACAACTCTGAAAATTGATTGTCTATCACACTGCCATGCTAAGAAATGGTCTAACAAAGAATCAAGAGGAACTAATGAAATATTAGAAGTTGTCATTCCTTAAACATGTCTGATAATTAAAGGAGGGCGTGGTCCATCACAGTTGAAATTCATGAATGCATGTCAGGTCATCATACAACCAAGCGAATTTAAATCCCCCTCCCCTCATCTCGTATCATCTAAAACACTGCTTCATGTTGATTGTGACAAAATGCGCTAGACTGCACCTGTATCTGACCGCCATCACAGCTAATAGCATGTGTTGTCAGTCTGACACAGGCGAAGTAGTTAACATTATCACTTGGGCACCGCCATCGACCGATCAGCCTGGCACATTCTGCATAGAGATGCAGAGACAACTGATTGGTTACCATAGCAACCATTCTGTTGACATGCAGTACAAATTATACAAAGTATTTTGGCACTTGTCCTTCATACCTCATATCACAATTGACATCCCATGTGTAATGTATCATACTTAACTCGTGTATCACTCAGGACTGACGACCATGTGAGTCCAACAACTATCATCTCACCAAAGCACAGAGCTTCACAGCATATCAGATTGTCTCTGACTTCCGGGAATCCCAGCGACCGACAGTTCAATGACTGAAGTTCTAGTTGTTTTGCTACTTAAATAAACTACAAATACTAGTCGAGTTTCACACATAGACGTATCTAATTTATTTTAATCATACTTAGGACTTAGGCTAATATCCAGCAGAGAAAATCACATAGTAAAAACCTTTATGGTAGCAGCAAAACGAAGAACAACAAAGTGTTGAGTGATAGAACCAAGTATCCTCTCCTCAGTGCGCAGCACCGCTCTCCTAGAGTGCCTGATTAATTGCCCAATGTATGAGGACAACATATTATATATGCGTGCTTGTCGTTTGGTTAAGTCTGATATCACTCTGTTTGTTGGTAATCCTCTCTTCCTGCCGCCGCTTTTTCATTGCCTAACCTCTGATATCAGCGTCTGTCAGAAATCGACCTTCCTGCAGGTGAAGCTCCTTCTGACATGTTTCCCACTGCTTTTCCAGTCCATCACTTGGGTTCTTTTCGTCCTTGTTCTTTCAAGTCTCTGCCTCACCATGAATCAGAGCTATATTCTGCTGGCGCTACTAAGTTTCAACATTGCTGGTATTAAGTTTTACCCTGCTGATGTCTGTGTGATTCAACTAACTAACGCGTCTAGTATAATTCTCACAGTATACTGAAACTAAGTTGGTATAAGTCGATATAGGTGTGATTACTTTAAGAGTCTGGACACAAGTAAGATAAAAACTAATATACTAGCAGAGACTAATCGCTTACGCTGGTCATAGATGAGCAAATTGCATATGAACTTAGTTACTTGGAGTTATCCTCTCATAGATGAAATCCTCTGGCCTCCCATTGGCTAACGTTAATAACTTCATCAGATAGCTGGTATTACAGTACTTTGCTTTGCTAGTATCAACACAGAACGCTCCATGAAGAGAAGAGATTCTGATCAATACATAGAACGTGTCTATCAGTCCGCTTCAATGAGGCAGCGTGTATTGACGTTGTGTGCACAGCAATGTCAGCAAACCAACGACAGGAATTGGCAGCTTTTACTGGCAAAGAAAACAAATCTGGTCTCCACAGTCGAGAAGAACTGATGGAAGTGCTGAAGGTTAAGGTATACAAGTACAACAGCAGAGAAGAGAGGGAGAGGTTAGACGAACTGGGATGTAGACTGTCAGAGGAGAGACTTCTCTCTAACACATGTACAGGAGAACTGATAGAACTGTATGACAGATACAACGACGGAGAATCTCTGGACAGCATCATCGCGTGCATCAAACATCCAGGTATGTGATAACCTTCTTTCAGTTGAGGTTTATGTGTGGAGTATTTCCAACTCTTTGTGGCTAGTGTGATTCTGGTGTTACAGGAGTCTCTCCCAGCCACGACAGAGTGCAGAGCGCAACTTCATTACATGAATCTCAAATCAGGGCTGATACTAGAGTAGAAGACTCAGGAACCTCCTCTACCTCTCAAAGTATGTCAGCTGTCTCTTTCAACTAAATTGGTATGCAAGTTTAACACCTTACTCTCTGCACCACAGTCTCTCTGCCTCTGTTCTTATGCTTCTTTCCCTCTTGCATCTGTTCCTCTGTCACTGTGCCTCTACCCTACTGTCCCTGCCTCTACCCCACAGCCTCTACCTCTGCCCCTCTCACCTCTGTCTCTCTGTCTCATTGTCTCTAGGAGTCACTATGGATCATTGTAATTAACATACCATGAGCTGTTTATTATGACATCAGCATTCCCTCCTCCATCAAAACTTACTTATCTCCGTTTTTTATTTTGCAGAGCTATCCATGGAACTGCTGTGTAAGGTATGAACATTACTGCTCTAGGCTCAGCTCTGTCAACTTTCATCAGCATCACTGCGCTCTGCTGATTTCTCAAGCAAGCGCCGTGACAAAAATAGCAGCTGACGTAGTAACAACAACTGATGGTTGCCTCAGTGACTTCAGGAAACCTAGCAGCACAACGAGACAGTGTTGCAAGCTTGACTACCTTTAATAGTTTCATGAAACTATTTTGAGGTTCTGTCGAAATAGGATAGGAAGCTTCAAGTTCTCTGATCGGCAACTAGATATCATGCAAAGTTCAGCATACAGCTAGGCAACAGGGTTATCTGATAGGCGTAAACCCCCAAGGGAATGAGTTGTTGCTGAATGGAAAGACAATTACTGGGTTTCTACACAGCTGGGAGGTTGGCTGCACTGTGTGCTGCGTCTTCAAGCAAGAGAACTAGCTACCTTAGAGCGCAGCTACGTGGTCTACGTTTAGCATAGTACACTTGCTCAATGAGGGCCTGCAATTAAGGGTCTACCACATACTCATGAAAACAGCACCGAGCAAAAAAATAAGGTGGATAAATAAACAAATGAACCAAGTTTGTGCAATCATTGAGAAGCCTTGACCACTACTGCAGTGTGGCCGAGTGGATTCAATCACAGGATGAGGAGCATTTGTCATTCGTTGCTCATTGACATGTCGGGCTTTCCACGAATGGCTCAATGAAGGCATTTTACTAATGAAATGCATCCACCTCCGGCAATTTTACACGAGTGTGTGGCAGGCTGCTAAACTGCAGAGCAATGAGTCAGTGGCTACTATAACTCTAAGTTAAGCAGTGCATTGAGCAGAACATTAAGCGGTACAGCAGCGTCATTTCCCACCCAAAAGTACTCGTAGTCTGTGTATGTTATTGATATCATCAAAATATGTTAGCAGCAGACTAAACAGCTCATCCGTGATGCTACCGTCTGCTATTTCCTTGTACTTTTAACAAATCCCCCTCTCCCAGACAGACCTCCTGATACTAGTCAATGCGCTGTCGGCATCTCATCATGGAACCGTGGCATAAATATTGCCTAAGCGTTGAGGCACTGTGGCGCCAGCTGCTGCCATTGGCATCTAAACAGCATATGTTATGCTCTAGTTATGCAGTGCTACCTGCAATAGCTGTCACTTTGCATGCCACTAGTACATCCAAACAGTCAATGACTCTCAGCCCTGCTGGTCTATTGTTGGGTTTTACATATTTGAATCAACTCAGAAGCATTATAGGAGTTATTACAATATATTATAGTGTAAGAACTTCTTTCGAATCTACTCAGCAGTTTCAAGGGCTTGGGAAGAGAGCACAATAGTCGACCATATGAAATCAAGTATAGTGTATGTGAGGCTCTCCAAACTCAGAAATACCAACAAGATGTTTCTACTGTCTTGCAGTGATGGTATTCTATCACTGATGTACCACAGTGTACGATAGCCTGCTCAGGTCTACATCATAGCAACGCTCTGTTCATATAGCTAATATACAAAGCTTTGTCAAGATTAGGTCAAAGTTTTGTATGTCAGCCATATGAACAGAGCCGAACTATGACATAGACATGGACAGGCTATCATACACTACGGTAGATCAGAGACGGAGTGTCATGACTGCAAGGTGTCGCGGACATCCTGTTGGTAGTACTGAGTTTGGAGATTCTCACATGAACTATATTTGATTTCACATGGTTGAATACTGCGCTCTCTTCCCAAACCCTTTAACCCTGATATACATTCGTCTTCCATGAACTAATTGAAGTGTCACCGTGAACTCATTATGCTGTAAATTTCTCAGAGCATGGCAACCATCTTGCCGTCTTAATAGACATCAGAACTGGTCAAGCAGAATTCTCCATCTTTTCTAATTACGCAATCTTACCCGCCCTCAGCCACTCCCTCCATGGGATTTACCAGCAAGGATTTCCTTCACCCTATATCTCTTACTCTGTACTGAGCAGTCATACCGGTCAAAACTCCTGTATTCAGACCTGCCAAATCTCCAGTTTTTCCTTGGGAGACTCACGTACTGTAGTTTCCATAACTTAGGGTCAAAATGACTGTCATTGGTTTTCTAATGTTCTCCTGTGGGTTACTAGTTAGAGTATACTTAACTGAGCACAAGTATGACAGAATCGTACCTGCTGTAGGGGTTTTTGGGCTACAGCTTCTCAAGGTTCAGAAAGCTAGATCACAGTTTGATAAGTATGCCGAGCAGCTCATGGGCCAAATGTTACTCCAACTGTAACGCAGTATAGCAGCTGTTCAAGTGCTTTACTACTATCTGTATGGCAGAAAGCTGGTACTTTATTGGCTAGTCTAATAGCTGAGTCATAGACTACGAGACTGTTATCTGCGTAGGTGTATCTTGTATTGGCCTCATTATTGAGTCATTCACCAACATCTACCCAATTTTTGATATCGTATATCATATCCCTCTTTCCGATACCACTAGTAGTGATGACTGCTAACACTTATTGTAAGTGCCAGCCGCTCTAGACCTCTTGAGACCCATCGCTTGAAAAACAGGGCATGCAGAAGATTGGTGTGAATTTTAGTTGTAGATAAAATGATCTGATTACTATAACACAAACTCAACATTGGCAGACATCACACAACGGTTTCGCTCATATCGGTGATCATACCTGCAACCCATGTGAGAAGATGTGCAGGAGATTCAGTTTTTCTTAACTTTGAGGATCGGTGGCTTAGAACACTGACCTGCTACAGCTATGGTTCTGTCATTCACTCAGCTCAGTAAGATCTAAGTATTAAGCCGCAGGAGAACATTATGAAATCAATAATAACGATTATAATTCTATGGCCATTACCTAATACACTAGAGGGGAGATGACAAACCGAAACCATTTACTCCTCTACGACAGTAGCACCGGTTTCATAAGTGCCAGTGTTATGCCAGTGCTGTGCAGGTACTAACATAGGCAAAGCCATTGAAAGCATACTAGGGGAGGACTAAGGTCAGCATGCACAGGCTGCCTGCCATTAGGACAGCAAAAAAACGGCTAATTGACTGATAGCTAACATTCTAGCTGCTGAGAAATAAAGGAAAGAAGAAAATCCAACATATTTTAATCTTCTATTGGCAGGAGTGCTGGTTTCTTAAGCGCCAGTGGTATGTCAGTGCTACACAGGTGGTACACTGAAGCCGGCGAAAGTAGGCTGAAGTACAAACTAAATCCTGTGCACTACCTGTGTGACACATGTGCCCGCCAATAGGAGAGTAAACAAATGCTCCACTGACTGACTAACAAAAATTCTAGTCTTCTGCCAGAGGAAAACTTGCTACCGCTTAGTAGATACCAATATCCTGCCACTGATAGTGTCACTGCGTTATATTTGGTTTACTGATCTACAGCTGACTAATTTAGTTCTTAAGATGAAAGCGCCTATAGTTCATAGAAGCATGATGTAACTATTTGCAGACAGCTTTTCCAACTTAAACTCATTCATCAATGCTACGCATATACTTACTATCTTTGCTGCAGGTGTGTCTGGACAATCCTGTAGGAATGCTACTCTTTCCCTGCTCTCACCTGGTTACCTGTGTCAACTGTACCACCGCTCTGTTTGAGTGTCCGGTGTGCAGAGCACACATCAAAGGAACAGTCAGCACCTCCATCTAGTCATCTTTCAAGATCTCTTCCTACTGCCTCCATCACATTCCATATATCATACATTTTTTTTGGTGCATTTCCGTGTCTCAACAAACTCAATTTTCTTGCCAGTTTGTATTTATTCGTGTATTTCCTATGTTGATAATTTCCTATTGCGCATATATAACTACCAGTACTGCAGCCTGTAATTCTGGATGGTTCCAGAATCTAGTAGCGCTTTTATATGTAACATTTTGGCCAGTTTTTCTGTCACAACCTCAGTGTGAGATAGTAGCTTTCCCCGCCAATATAATAACCTGTAATATAGCTCTATCATGCTAACCACTGAATCCAAGTCTATAACTATGGAAACCAGAGTAGAGAAAACTCATCATTTTTGAAGGTGTAGTCAAGCCAATGTCTTCGAAGTCTCAACTCACTGGTGTTGGCATGCAGGTACTAGTGGTTGAAGTCTGAAGTCATTTCTGTTGAATTTGTTCGGACTTTAAAGTCAAGTGTCAAGACATTGATATTGAAGTTTAAGTGGAACTAACTTGTGGTTACAGCGGTCAGTTTTAATGGCTGACCTTGACCTTATAACGGTACACGAGATGAAGTAGTATATGTATGCAATGGTTGCTGCTGTTAAGACCATTCGATTGCGTAAGTATTGCACAATGATGCTTACTGTGCCTTTATAAGGTAATCAACATCCCAATGGGCTAAGGATGAATGGTTGGGGTCAAAGGTGAAGTGTCAAATATGTGGTTAGGTCAGGTTGTGTCAGGTCCCATTCGTCAGCCTGCATGAAATTTCAGAGGTCTATAATACCATTCCGTAACATAATAACATTGTGTTCTAGTTGTTACTAGCGCAATGGTATTATGTTACTTTGGTGTTAGTGTAGTTAGCGTGGCTGGGCCGTACTTGCATGCATTACTCATTGCCTGCTGGTCATATTTCGCTCAATAGTTTGTCTTGCATCTTTGCTACAGTTGAACTCATCCAATCAGATCACAGTATGATTACATTCGTTCATTAAGTCACACTGACGCAAATTCCTGTGGATAATCCTGCAGATATCTGTGAAATAAACTCAACGCAAAACGCATTAACATGTTGAACTTTCACATGCGAATCAATTTGCGTTTTTGCTGTGGTGGTGGTAAATGCCAGACACGGAACCGGAGAAACATCATGGTCTGTCATCAGTAGTGACTCAGGCTGGAATTTGTAAAAGACTGCGTCAATGCAGCCTTCACTTTTTGGTGCTTTGGAAAATTGCTCGACGCAAATGTCCACAAATACGCATGAATTTGCGTCAGTGTGGCCTGCCGAATACAATGGCGTTGCCGCCACTGGCTTGAGTGACCAAGTTCCCTAGTGTTACTGCTAATTACTAGCTCAGCAAGCTGAATGGACCAGTCGCTGCTGTCTTACCTCCACGACAGTACACAGATTTTCATTGGTCACAGATCTTTCATCGCCTTGTAATTAGACAACTGCAAGTCAGGTATGAGGAAAAGGGCGCTAAATTAAAATTTCCTATAGCATTGATGGGGGGTAGCGGGCGGCTATATGTTCATTTGTTCATTTATCCACCTCATCTGTCTGTTTGTTGCTGTTTTCACTAGTTTGTGGCAGTTCCGTAAGCTGTATAAGATAATGGTGCTATGGGATGACTTCTCAAAGCTCAGAAAAAGTAAATCTCCAGTAATTCCTCATAACATATCCCATGTTCATCGCAAAATCCATAGGTATGAAGGGGCACGTCAACTAGCTGTTCTGTGCGCTATAATCCAATCCAAGTTACGAAGTAAATTTTAGCACCATAGATCTGCAGCTGTGTGATGAATCACGGGAAAACCCCTTCCCAGAGTTCTCTGCATTAATAACTATCAGGCTGAGTAGCCTATAATTAGTTTCTTAAGAGGATAATGCACCAGTGCTTTACCTGGAAATAACTGAGGAAAACTCTGTTGCTTATGACTATCAGCCGTTACAGCTGGTCATGTTCAATATACATCATTAACTAAGATAGGTAGGAAAATTCTGAGTGGCCACTGGTGCATGCCTCAACGTCTGGCCACACTGTGCTCAATATAATGAATTAGTTCGAATTTCATTGTAGGTGGAAGTGAATGGATAAATGTGAGAGTGTAGCAGTGTGGCAGTGTGGCAGTGTGACAGTGACAGTGTGACAGTGTGACAGAGCTCTTTTCCAGTGCTGCCAGCTTTTGATCACCTGAGATGGCTATGCGGTGAGTGCAGTCATAGTTTTATTCTCTGTTTACTTCCTGATGAAAAAAATAGTTGAGGAGGATTTTTTTGACTGATGCTCAACCATCAGTCAGGTAAGCCTGATTGCGCCCTTGTAGCTATAACTCTCTGTGTGCCATTTTCGACAATCTAAAATAAAGCATCAAATGAGCATTCGGTAAGCATTCGTGTGTAAGTATGAGGTGTATGCGTGCATGGATGTATGTGTGCGTGAGGTAATGATATGCCCTTCAGACACAGCAAGTGCCCTCAGTGAGTGCTACAGCTCTGAGCCAGAAATAGTACTGTAATAGTGCAGAAATAGTACATAACTCCCGAACCGTTCCAGGTCAATGGGTGCACAACTCTCATTGAACATTTTCTACTGTAGGCTGCAGAGAAAACGACTGAGAATAGAAATGAGTAATCGGATCCAGGAGCAGACTAAGTGAGCGGAGGAGAGCAGCTAATGTTCGTAGGTATCATGAGTGCAGTATATCGACAGAATAATAACTCATAATATGAATAATAAAACCTTTGTACAACACAATGGAAACTAATAGAGGTTACGCATGAATTGTTTTACACCCTCTATACGAATGATTGCTTACCAGCTTGGACTACATTCAGTGCAGCAGTCGCACACCTGCAATGATAATTGGTATACACAGTATAAAGCAAAAAGCTGCCCACCTCGTGTTTCAAGGCTTTTAGTATTGAAACCAAGAGCATCAAAACCCCAGGTATTGAATATTGAAAACAGCTATTATCACAATAATACCGGTACTTGTCGTATCGGCCAGGCAAGCACTAATTGTAACACATGCTCTATACATAGATGATTGTCCACCAGCTGGAACTACGTTCAGTTCAGCTGTCAAAAACACCTGATATGATGAATAGAATGCATAGTGTGATAGATGAATTGGACACCTCAACAAGGAAGGACAACTCCCAACTTTGATAGCATTACCTAGCACTGAGCAATGGCAGTCAAATGGAAGCGAAGCCAAGACAAAGGATGGAGCCAACAATAGATCTTTAAGCAGGAGGGTCTTGGACAGAGCCTCGAAGGTGTAGTCAAGTCGCACACTGCTCAGCTCTTCTACATCTCATCTACCTCTTTACTGTGAACATCGCTTACCCTTATTAATACTGTAACATTAATATACCGAGATAGTCAGCCACAGTGTAAGTACCGTCTCTTTCTATTAGTGTAACGGACGTGTGCAACCTGCAGTAAGACAAATCTCACTCATGTCCATCTGAACTCGTGTCGTGAGGAGTTGGGCTATGGGGGTCAACATCTGCTGCCCAGAGCGCCAAGCTGGTCTTTACAATAGCATACGGAGACAGCCATGAATCAAAATTTAATACAAATCCGACAGCTGTGCACAATGTGTTTGAAGGCTTTGTTCACGGATTCAATAAAGTATATCACTGTATGGACCAATCGGGTGAAAACAAAGGATGCATACAGCATGCATTTCTAACCAGCATGTCAGGGCAATGCGTCTTAGCAATACTGAGACGCTGTGTCTACTGCCTGTGGAATGTCTTGTGTATCGGGAGTTGCCTACTCTTGTCCTTCTATCACTTCTGGGATATTTTCAGGTATTGAGTCTCTCAGACACAGATGAGGTGGAACTACAGCATATAGGAACCCAAGGATTTAAACTTGGGCACAATCAGGCTTCTATAGTTTCACCAATTGGTGTCATAGTGAATAAGAAAAACCAATAGCTATGTTTTAAATGCCATTGCCAATTTTTAGCATTTTTAGCTACCATGCACACCATACCTGTGAAGTATCCCATATTTCTTTGGGAGACTCCCGTATTTTAGAGACCAGAACTTTGGGTCAAGATAGCTATTTTATTGGTTTTCTAATGTTCTCCTGCGGCTCACCAGTCTTGCTGAGCTGAGCAGAAATATGACAGAATTGTAGCTGTAGAGGGTACGGGTTGCAAGCTATGACTTCCCAATGTTCAGAGAAATAAAATCTTCAGTATTCTCAGCCTGACAAGTTGACAGGTATGGGCTCATATCCATATGTTTATGCATTTTCACATCATTCTATAATAAGCTCATACAAGCTCTCTAACACCAATATAAGAGAACTGATAGACTTGTATGACAGATACAACGACGGATAATCTCTGGACAGCATTATCACATCTATCAAGCATCCAGGTATGTGATAACCTTCTTTCAGTTGAGGTTTATGTGGGGAGTATTTCCAACTCTTTGTGGCTAGCGTGAACCTGGTGTTATAGGAGTTTTTCCCAGCCATGACAGAGTGCAGAGAGCGACGTCGTTAGATTAATCTCAACTGAGTGCTTATTCTTGTAGAGAAAGCTCAGAGAATTCCTTATCGACGACCCAAAGTATGTTAACTTTCATAGTTAAAACTGACTCACCCTTCCCCAGCCAAACAGTTCTGCTTCCAAGCATGTCTCTACCCCTATCTGCCTTTCACCCCCAGGGATGTACCAATGCTTTCTTCTATGAACTCTGTGATTTCACCTCCATAATGAAGTTCCAGTCGTAACTCATATTCCTTTGTTTTACTAATGACCAGCTTATATTTCTCCTTTTTTAGAGATATCAGCGGAGCTTCTTTGCAAACTGTGTTGTGGGAGACCACATATTCATCCTAAAGTATGTTGAATTAGAAAATATTAGGAATCTCAATGAGGAAACGTTAGCTTAACATCATCATCATGACAAGAGGCTAAGTGCTCGGGAACATGCTCTCCAGCTTTCCAATTTTTCAACAAATCAAACTGGTCAGACTTTTCTCTACAGCCATTTTGCTGTTCTCATGTGTTCTGGTGTGACTCGCTCACACAACTAATTGTATCTACAGTGACACTATCCATACGGCAGAAAAGTTGAAAATGTTCAACTTTCCGGCGGCACCCAGCAGGCTTTGTGAGGTCCCGGTTTCCACTTCGCACGCAAACACCACTGGCGCTCCTGGGGCTAGAAGCCACCCAAGCAGAAACCAAGCTTCATTGAAACTGGCAACAGTCGTATCAAGCTGTCGTTCTCTCGCATGATCAACTGGTGTCGTCTGTCTGCCAAAATTTCATGCAAAAACTTTTTTCTCCGTTGATGTCAAGTCATCCCCAGCAATAGCTGAATACTACGGAAGCTACAAGCTCACTGCAGCCTAGCTTAGTTCCTCTCTGCTGTTTATACCAGCATTTTTTGTCAGAGTGTGTCCCAGAGACCGGTAGAATGGGTTGTGTTTATCAATTTTCTGAAAAAATATTTTATTTGCTGCCGTCTTACGCTGATAGATAGTGAGAGCTGGTGTGCATGTGGAGAGTATAATGGAAACCATATCGTTTCTTCCATAAACAGCCTGCAGACTAACCATAACTGCTGACTGCTGTCACTATGGCAGCTGGAAAAACGTAGAGCCACTTCTAGCTGACATATCTAGAACAGAGTGTCTGTTAGTTCTGGAAATGCTCTGAGATATGAATAGTCCTCTTACTTCCTGTCCCTATGATTTTGATAATTTTTATGCAGCCACAATCATTTACCAACTCATCGGAGCTCCGTGTCGCAAGAGAGGGCAATACCAGAAAGCTGAGGTAAATCAACATGTTGTCTAGAACGTTCAAGTATTGTACCTCTGGGAGCGTTGGGCTGAAGTCATTTTTGCATTTTTTGATTTCACTCACTAATGCTTGGCAAGCCAACGCTTATTAAATGTTGTTAGCTAGACACGATCTTGTCATAGATATACCCAGGGATCAGCAAAATGCATATTTTACTGGCGTCATACGTGAAATTTCTGAGCAGCGAATCAGATAGCTCAGAAAAGCGGCAATGCCGCCACAAGTTCACTATTTACTACCATGGTAGATAGCTTTATGCTTAGCGTTCCAAGCGTCCATCGACTTTGCGCAACTCCAAAAATGCATAATATCTAATCATCGGTCTTCTTATGTCCACCAGATATTTTTGAGATCAGCTAAAACATGGCATGCTATAGTTTTTGAAGGTGGGAATTCTAAGTGACGGTTCCTCAAAGCTGAGGAAAAATGTCAGATACTTTTGTCAGTCAGACTACTGTAAAAGTTTTAGGTATTGGATGGTGAATGATCATGCTATTTAAATTCCTCATGCCTCGGCTATGACAGGCCATAACGTCTGGTTACCATAATATCTATATTGCGTATTGAATCATTGAAACATGAGAGTATGAGAGTAGTTTCACCTACCCACTCCAGCTATAGCAGACCACTCATATTACATCAGCACACTTCCTGGTTATGGTAGAGATGAGACGAGATAAAGGGAAATCCGATACCTTGCATCATCAGCGCTGTACTGTAATGAGATTGTGTCGATGGAGAGGCGTATATGAAAATGCCTGCTGGCATCGTTTTGCACGGTAAACTCTCAAGCTAGGCTCTCAGCACCTCCCAGTGTATCCCGGCATCTCTCAGCACCTCCCAGTGTATCCCGGCATCTCTCAGCACCTCCCAGTGTATCCC
>ERZ1740065.1353-NODE-1353-length-14607-cov-12.596413_pt1 | contig 14607 bp, 11 predicted proteins | sample MGYA00581738_ERZ1740065 | MGnify/ENA primary metagenome ERZ1740065 (study PRJEB43018, sample SAMN04849749) | marine metagenome | isolation source: floating plastic debris | place: Pacific Ocean | collected 2008-09-01 | study: EMG produced TPA metagenomics...
GCGTCATATAGTATTGCATCATATAGTATTGCATCATATAGTATTGCATCATATATTATTGCGTCATATAGTATTGCATCATATAGTATTGCATCATATAGTATTGCATCATATGGTATTGCATCATATAGCATTGCATTAGAGTACGCTGTATTCCGTCATATCATATTCGGTTGTATTGTGTTAGATCACGTTGCATTTTATTGTATTGTATCAAATTATTTGATATTATGAAAGATGGCGTTTTATTGCAGTGTATTGTATTACTTTGTATTAGACTGTATTGTAATTGATCCCTATCTAGGAATGGATCCAGCGGAATTCCGTGAGCAGAAGGAGTCGCTCAAGCCGACGCTGTTCTTAGGGATGGATAACGCAGCTGCCCAGTTAAACGTGAAGCTAGAGGGCAAGGTCAAATGCAAACAGTGTGGTTTTCTGCTCGGAGATGTGAGTGGCATCAAATGCTATTTGGGAAGTCACCACCTGGTCATGGATGGAACCCTTCATGAGAGGGTAACTCCTTTCCCTACTCTGCGTTGCCCTCCTCCAATGGACAGTAAGTTTTAAAGTGTTTCTAATTATATATTACTGCTTTAGTGGGAGAATATTATAGAGTTTTGCTCAAATGAGCATTATTTTTAAAAACTGTGTTTAGACTTTTCAGAAATCTCTATCCAGTTTTTGTATGACATAAAGAGCTGTCGCTATCGTAAATATAGCGTTCAACTTTTATAACATTTTCAAGGAGTCATTATTATTGCAACTAGGATTTCAATGTTTACAGTAGTCAGGAATTGCAAAGGCTGTACTGGGAGTCACAGAATGACTCTTTTGTTTCCTTACTAATATAAGTAAAGACACGTGACTAGTGAAGATGATTATTATAATATATATAATATAATACAATACAACACTATATTATATAATATTATATATTAAATTATTAATAGTTTAGAATATGTATTATATATTATACATAATATATTATATTATTCATATTATATTAGCGATTAAAACAAAAACTGTGTAGCAACAAATGGTAGTGAAGAGAATAATGCAAGCGGGTCATAATTAATAAAAACATTAACAATAAAAATTTAGTAATATTAGAATTATATTATTATTACATCATCTATTATTATTACTATTATATTAGTATTGTTTTTATATGATTATAATTTTTGTAATACGAACTATATTTATAATTGGATATACATGTAGCAGCAATGAATATGGTGATATGTATGTTTAGACGTCCAGCCTTTGGGAAAGTTGAACTGCTTCGGTGACACTAAAAATGGAAGGAAATGCAACGAACAAGTGGGCACCCTGGTGAAGATGCTCGACCATGGTCAGTAGAGTTGTCTTCTCCATGTTATTTTCCAACTTTGGGTGATTAAAGGTCACGACAAGTCCTAGACCAGTACGTAGACTGCAGGCAGTGATACTCTCATAGATCAATGCCTGCACCATAGTTGAAAAGTTTTGGGACTAGAAATACTAGGGATTCGGTTTCACCCTGAACTTTGAGAAGCCATAGGTCAATAACCCCTCAGATACTGTCATGCCATCTTTGAGTCTGTCTCATGATGGTCTAACCAAAGAACCACAGGAGGACATTAGGGAGGCTTGGATAGAAATCTGAGCCATGAAAAAATGTTATGTTAAAATTGCTTGTGCACTGAGAAATAGCGTCCCTCAAGGACATGGCTGCCATATATGGCGCCAGGTCGCTCTCGGATTCTAGGCAAGTCGGAACAAATGTGGCATGAGAGCCCAGCAGGAGGACTGCAGTGGGATTCGAACCCACAACCTCTCAACACTTACGTGTCTTGAGGTGCGGGCGGCTAAGTCATGTCCTACTCAACTTTTTGTAGCTAAAATGAGGGCTTGTATAAAACTAACGATACAAGAAAATGTTTGTGGGTTTTTTTATGTCTGCTGCGAGTAATTTAAAACAGCTGAGAAAAAAAAGTATCATAAAATCGATATTTAGCCAGTGACTCATCGATATTATATAAAATAATTCTTATTAAATGTTATTTATATATTTATATTTATATATATTATTTATACTTCTTTTATAAGTTCAAACTTGTAGCACATCGTATTCGCTCTATCTAGATTGCTCGTTCGGATGCTGGAAGGTAGATAAGATCCTTGTGGATGACAAGCCGTTCAAAAAGTACAAAAACCTCAAAGCCGCCTACAGAATTCCATCGATAACAATCGAAGAATTGGCAAGATTGGCCCCGCAGCATCAGTTCAACCGAACCAAACTTAGGAACATGATGGCTGCTGTAACCCGCTAACTCCGCCTCTGCACTGCTAACTCCGCCTCCTCTCTTTAATAACCGCTCATGGTTTTGTTCCATCACTCTTTTAACTAAGTTTCCAGGACAAGTGAAGAAATTTGATTTTTCTCTTTCATGTTTAGCCGGATTTTGGAATTTTTACTGTATACGGAAATACGATTAGGCCAAATTCATGGGAGGACAACTCCCATCTCTTTATTAAGCTCAGTATATTAAGAGACGAAGGCCTGAGAGTCATCACTACTCGAATTTTCCATCACGAGTCACGTCACACAACTAGATTTCACATATCGAGAGTGAAAAATGGTGAGTCATAGTGTGGTAGTATATGTGGAACTTGCTTTGCGCAAGCCCGTGTCACGTCATAATCTTTGTCGCGTCATAGTTTGTGTCACGTCATAATCCGTATCACGTCATAAACTGTGTCAAATCATAATCCGTGTCACGTCATAATCCATGAAATTTCGAATTCAAAATGCCAATCAGATTCTTTTTACGTATGGAAGTATTAGTTAGTAAGTATTGGCGAAATGTGAACTGAAGTACATCAATTCTATGGAGAAACCATTTCACGCTACGCTATGACTGACACCTGCTGGCGATGCCAGTCCTACGCTGACTATTTTTACAATCAATTATGAATTTTATCTAACTGTATATTTAGCCGAATGTGATTCGTATACATCTGTGGTATTTTGGCTTAATATGTGATACCCTAATTCTCTTTAACTATATTATTATTATTGTTATTATTATAGCTATGTTACAATGAATATTAGATATTGGTTATATTGGTTATCGTCACATGATATTTATTATATTATGGTAAATATGTTATTGAATTCATTCTATGAATTGAATAAAACACTTCCTCTAATAAATTTATCGTTTTGTGCACATAGAAAACCAAAAGCAATATTGATTGGAACGGCAGGCACGTTCACGCAGTTGGGTGAAATCATACAGTATCTTTGGGCTGTAACAGCTGGGTGATCATCTTCCCTCGCTAATATCCAGAGTGCAGTCAGGAAGTTTATGCGAAATAATCCTTCCATAGGTATTTGAGTTGGCTGCAACAGACTGATATCTCTCATTCGGCAGTGAAAGATGTCACTAAAGGACAGCGCTTGCCACGCTGCCACACGAAGCAATATGGCTGCCTCATATATAAGAAAAAATTTTTCCGTAGGCATTTGTATGAAAAGGGGAACTCAGTAAATCCTTACCCGCAATAGCCGCTATCGCCGACTCTACACTTTGAGGACACCTTAACTTTCCGAGGCACAAATTTGCCGGAATAGGCCATTCGATGGCTTTCCGTGTGCACCACAGGCCACAGAGAATTATTGCTATTACTGTAGACTGGAATTGGTTTGCACTGAAAAATATTTGTGAAAATGAATGGAAAATTCAATCAGACATTTGTTTTGATTGAAAAATTTCAGCGAAAATTCATCACAACTATAATCGATATATCATCAATATCATTAATATATAACCAATGAAAAACTATAATCGATATATGAACATTGAAAATTCTTTCCGATCCTATTTTTGTGATTTCAAACTTGCGCACAATTTTCCAGAAAAATTCCCTCACAAATAGATTCCAGTTTACAGTGTTTACGTTCACTTCATCTCACCCCACTTTCATATTCAAGAGGGAACAACTCTCATTGCAGTTTATGCGACGACATGTCTAATGGAGGTGAGACCTGCAATATGTCGAGATGTATCAATATTTTCGAGAGAGGACAACTCCGATTGTGGTTTATGCGTTGATTTATCTAATGGAGGTTGGACCTATAATATGTCAATCGAGTGATTTACATCTCGGAGAATCCAGTGCGTTGTACATTGAACATATAAACCGTTGACAGATAGCGGCATAATGACTCAATGCTTACCTCAGGAGGCTGGGTGCTCCATTCATCTTATGATATTTCCAAACTCAATCAGATATCGCTGCGGGTGACTGGAATTACCCAATGCGTATCAGTCCTCTCATTAAGTCAGAAATCATTCGCAACACCTCAGGTTCATACAGCAAAGCTGACAGGACTTGGAGTCTCTTCATCCAAGAAAAGTTACTAGTAAATATATACTAGTTACTAGTTACTAGTTACTAGTGCTGAGTGTGTTTGGAATGTCAAATATGAGGAGTTGCGTTCTCAAGTATTTTTGATTGTTGAGTTCACTGTCAGTCACACTTCCAAACGCGCAAGCAGAGATGGATGTGCTTTGTAGAGCTCCTCAGTATATCAATCGTTTACCGAGTATTTTAGTGTCGGTTGGCGCTGTAACCGCGGGGACTATGGTGAGTTATCTCCTCTCAGTGAGGGTGACACTCAATCTAACTGTGACTTTCAATCATATTGCTGTGTTGCTCAGGGTCTCCAGAGGTCGGTCGAGAGAAACCGCCTCAACAGAGTGTATCCGCAGCCACTCCTTTCACAATCATCACCTCAATCATCGACAGCACAACCTTCGCCGTTGCCTATGCCTCCACTGTCACCAGTACAGCCATCATCCAATCCCTCGTCTGGTAGACGTTCAACTGTAAGTCTTATACTACCCATATCCCATGCGTGCGTGATAGATTTCTCTTCTCACAACACATTCGTTGATTGCAGGAAGTACCCAAGACTTCTCAATGCAGCGGAGAACATCCCGTTGAACAGGTGAGATACTGGAAGCTGAGAGTTTCTCATCTTCATTCAATCTTCCTGAAATTTGTGAACTTAATAGACAACGCTATCATGATTTTCTTAGGAAAGCATCGTACAAAGTACCAAGTTTTATACATCGGGGAAGCGAGTAAGTTGCTCTCCTCCATTCAGACCTGTTTGTGGCTGACACCCGGTCACCATCTGGAGATAATCAACCTTGTTATATTACGTAGGACCTGCTCGCTCTCGTAAGAATGAGACGTACTCAAAACGCTCTGCCACTGACGATATCGTCGACACCAGTCTCATCCTTGCCTTCACCCCTTGTTAGACCAGTGTCACCATCGAAGCGCATCACTGTTCGACTCCCAGCTGTAAGTTGTCAACTTTCCCTTGTAAAATGCAAGTCCTATCGCTGTCCTTCCCACAAACATTGTTGTTTGCTCCGAACAGCGAGTCAATAAAACCTATAAGTGAATTCCTCTCATACGCTTCATATTGCTGTCACAAGTCCTGTCACTGTCACAAGTCCTGTCACTGTCACAGGTCGTGTGAGAGTTCACACAGACCTCTTCGATGCGACCTGAATGTTGTATGTTACACCAATGCTTGACGTTGCTGTGTATTTTGTAGGGAGGCCTCGCATTCAGAGCTGGAGTACGAGTAAGTCTACTTCTCTCACTCAGTCGCGGCTATGGCCACTTCTCATCCAATCAGAGGCTTCATTAATTGCATTGACTGTAGGAACTCCAGAGATGTGTGCGAGACAAACGGAGGAGAGGATCTCCGACCTCATCATCCTCACCGGCGCCACTGACAGCCTCACCGGCCTGCCTACCGCTGCCAGAGCCTCTCTCCATGGACTCAACTGCTTTGGTTCTAACCGTAAGTTTCAACTTTCCGTGTCCACATCACGTTTTTTACGATCATCTCGTATAGTGGGTTATGTATTCGTTTATAGCAAGAACTTCAAAGTCGCAGTGAGTGCAGAGCCAATCATGTAAGAGTGGTGAGTTGACTCATCTATCAATAAACCACGTATTGTGTGAGTCCTATCAGAGGTTGCATGTACTTTTTTTACTCGTTCAGGTATCACAAATTCCTTTCTACGAGCGCCCAAATATGGGCATCGTGAAACTGAGAACAGAAAAATATCTAGCAGCATGCAAACAGCATCATGTGATTGAGGTGAGAGCTTTACGATATCTGAATATCATTTACTTTCAGTTTTAGTGTGACTGATACGACCAGAAATATGTGACATTACTTGTGACACATGAAATATTGCCAGTTTTCATTGAAATATCTGCATGCCCACCTGAATAGCGCTCATCCATGTCCACACTTAGTTCAAAATGCGGCGTTTTCTCGGGACTGGTACGTGTGCATTTTTACTGCATTCAAATGCGGCGTCTGCACGCCTCTGGGTCCGCTCTGTGGATGGAGACACAACTGTGATCGCTATACAGGCGCACATGCTGTCATAAGAATGAAAAAAATGGAAAAAATATTTGTGACACGAGCCATTGCTTGTGACATATAGCATTATTTGGTGTATTTTAGACAAAATCTGTAAGGAGAATGGTCAATGCCGGAACGGTCAGAGAACTAATAGCAAAGAGTGAGGCCCACGGCTAGATGTGTATCATCCTCTCCGACCATCCTCCTACCAACCGTCACCGTCCATCCGCCTTGACCTACATCTATCGCAACCAATCATTTAGCAATGATGATTTAATCAGGTGGAGTGTTGCTACGGTCCTGTATCTCGTGCATTCACGTTAGCATGGTTACAGGTCAACAACCGCCATACTTGCTGGATACTTGACTGCTTCATATATTCACTTCGATCCTACTGCCTATATTGCAGTTATTTTACTCTTTCCCTCGATGATTTCATACTGAGAACTGCCTACGTTTGGAGTGACTGGTTGTCTTACGTAGACATGAAACGCAGTCTGATTTTACGACAAACTGTTTTCTTGCATCACATTTTCATCGAGTATGTTTATCTTTTTGTTAAAATTTGTGCAGCTGAGCTGCACAAGCCACGTCGCTCTCAGAAATAAAAAAATACGGTAAAGTCATCGGCACATTGCTAGAAGATTTTGATGTTGCTGTACTTTACGTCTCCTGCAACGCAATTTCTGACATCCTGCAATGCATTCATTCATCTTCTATTACCATCAAAATCTTTGTCACTAGACGCTGTATGCATCACTTTGACGCTCTAGGCAGCGGCTGCTGACCCCAGTAGGCCAACTTCCTACGACTCAAGTTCAAATGAGTATGAGTGAGATTTGTCTTACTGCGGATTGCACGCGTCAGTTATACTATGACAAAATAGTACTTGCACTGTGGCTGAGTATCTTGGTGTATTGATGTAACAGTATTAACAAGAGTAAAACGTGTTCACAATAAAAAGGGAGATGAGAGTACAAGTAGAAGAGCGGAGCAGTGTGCAACTTGACTGCTTGAGCGCCTATCAAAGTGGAAACTGGGAAGCCTCTGGTTGGCTCCATCGTTTGTATCTTGGCTTCCATTTGACTGTTATTATTCAACCCTCAGGTGGTGGTGTAGAAGTTGGGAGTTGTTGCTCCTTGTTGACTTGTTCCAGTCATTCATCCGTCACTACACACACTAGGGGCAGATAATCATAATCAAACACTTCTTTACCTCAGCAAACTTTGTCACACATGAGTCTGAGTCTGTTTACATGAATATCGAGGTTGTTGTCTAGGCAACCGGCCCTTAAAAGATAGTCTCTTATAAATGCAGCTACAGTAGAGTATTGCATAATATATTGTATATATATATAATATGTATAGTATTGCGCTGTATAGTATTGTATCATGTTACGATGAATATTATACATTGGTTTTTCTTTAGTTGCACGGTATGTATTTCATTATGGTGTATATTTATTGAACTAAGTTGAGGAGTCCCGATTGAATAAAATATATGATGCAATACATTAACTATTTTTTTCACTGTGAAAATTAGAAAGAATATGGATGGGAGAGGTAAACACTTTCATGTGGTTGGGTGCAATCATACAGTATCTTTGATCCGCTACGAGTGACAGTTGAGTGACCGTTCTTCCCTCACTAACATCCAGAGTGCAACCAGGAAGTTTTGGTGTACAAAGGAAATCATTCTTCCATAGGTATTTCCATGAAAAGGAAAACTCAGTCCGTCCTGATCTACAATAAGTGGTGACAACTTTGCAGTTTTATGAGCAGAACGAATCTTATGATCAGACCTACACATTCTTTGTTATTTACTGAATCAGAAAGCTTGTTCCAACAGTTCATTTAGTTGTGCTCTATGTGCACGACAAACTCAAAAAAAGTATTACTACTATCTACATTCACTTCATCTCACCCTGGTTTTATATTTGAGAGAGGACAACTCTAATTGCAGTTTAGACGATGATATGTTTAATGGGGATCTACAGTATATCAGACAAGAGATTTACGTCTCGGAGAATCCAGTGCGTTGTACAATGACCGTATAAATGACTGGCACATAGCCTCATAATGACCCAGTGCTTACCTCAGGAGGCTGGGTTCAACATTCATCTCATGCTCTATCCAAATTCAATCGGATATTGCTGCGGGTGACTGGAATTTCCCAATGCGTATCAATCCTCTGATGAGATGCTTTATGAAGTCAGAAGTCATTCGCAACACCTCAGGTTCATACAGCAAAGCTGACAGGACTGGAGTCTCTTCATCCAAGAAAAGTTACTAGTAAATATATACTAGTTACTAGTTACTAGTTACTAGTGCTGAGTGTGTTTGGAATGTCAAATATGAGGAGTTGCGTTCTCAAGTATTTTTGATTGTTGAGTTCACTGTCAGTCACACTTCCAAACGCGCAAGCAGAGATGGATGTGCTTTGTAGAGCTCCTCAGTATATCAATCGTTTACCGAGTATTTTAGTGTCGGTTGGCGCTGTAACCGCGGGGACTATGGTGAGTTATCTCCTCTCAGTGAGGGTGACACTCAATCTAACTGTGACTTTCAATCATATTTCTGCGTTTCTCAGGGTCTCCAGAGGTCGGTCCCGAGAAATCACCTCAACAGAGTGTATCCACAGCCACTCCTTTCACAATCATCACCCCAATCATCAACAGCACATCCTTCGCCATTGCCTATGCCCCCACTGTCACCAGTACAGCCATCATCAACTCCCACTTCTGGTAGATGTTCAACTGTAAGTCTTATACTGCCCATATCTCATGTGTGCGTGATCGATTTATCTTCTGACAAGACATTCATTGCTCGCAGGAAGTACCAAAGACTTCTCAATGCGGCGGAGAACATGCCATTGAACAGGTGAGATACTGGAAGCTGAGAGTTTCTCATCTTCATTCAATATTCCTGAAATTTGTCAACATAATACGCCATACATTATTGTGACTATTTCAGGAAAGCATTGTACAAAGTACTGAGTTTTATACATCGGGGAAGCGAGTAAGTTGCTTTCCTCCATCCAGAGCCATTCGTGGCTGACACCCAGTCACCCTCTGGAGGTAATCAACCTTGTTATATTACCTAGGACCTGCTCGCTTTTGTAAGAATGAGACGTACTCAATGCGCTGTGCCACTGACAATATCGCCGACACCAGCCTCATCATTGTCTTCACCCCTTGTTAGACCAGTGTCACCATCGAAGCGCATCACTGTTCGACTCCCAGCTGTAAGTTGTCAACTTTCCCTTGTAAAATGCAACTCTTATCACTGTCCTTCCCACAAGCATCATGATTTGTTTGCGGTTCTTAGCAGTGAGTCAATTGATGCTATAAGTGAGTTCTTCTCATACACTTTATATCACTGTCACAAGTCCCGTCACTGTCACAGGTCCCGTCACTGTCACAGGTCCTGTCAGAGTTCACACTGACCTCTTTGACCAGGTCTAGATGTAATTCATTTCCATTCAATGTTACACCAATGCTTGACGCTGCTGTGTATTTTGTAGGGAGGTCTCGCTTTCAGAGCTGGAGTACGAGTAAGTCTACTCCTCCCATTCAGTAGCGGCTATGGCCACTTCTCATCCAATCAGAGGTATTCATTAATCACATTGACTGTAGGAACTCCAGAGATGTGTGCGAGACAAACGGAGGAGGCGACCTTCGGCCTCACAATCCTCACCGGCGCCACTGACCGCCTCATCGGCCAGCCTACCATCGCCAGAGCCTCTCTGGATGGACTCAAGTGCTCCGGTTCCAACTGTAAGTTTCAACTTCCCGTGTGCACATTAAGTTTGATACGATTGTATAGTATAGAGGGCTGTATACTCATTTACAGGGAGAACCTAAGAGCGTCAGTGAGTGCACAGCCAATCACGTCAGACTGGTGAGTTGATTCATCTATCAATAAACTGCATGTTTTAAGACTCCTGTCAAAGGTTGCATGTACTCTCCTTACTTGTTCAGGTATCACAAATTCCGTTCTACGAGCGCCCAAATAAGGGCATCATGAAACTGAGAACAGAAAAATATCTTGCAGCATGCAAACGACATCATGTGATTGAGGTGAGAGATTAATGAGAGCGGAACATCATTTTTTTTCTTTTTTGGCGTAGACGTAACCGATACGACCAGAAATATATGACATCACTTGTGACACGAGACACTGTTTGTGATATGTAAGATTATTTTGTGTATTTTAGACGGAACCTGTAAGGAGAATGGTCAATGCCGGAACGGTCAGGGAACTAATAGCAAAGAATGAGGCCCACGGCTAGATATGTATCGTCCTCTCCGACCACCTTGACCTATATGTTCTATCACAAACAATCATTTAGCAATGATGATTGAACGAGGTGGAACGTTACTGCAGTTCTGTCTCTCTCGCGTTCACGTTGTCAGGGATAAAGGTCATCAACCGCCATACTTACTGTATACATGACTGCTTCAGATATTTCCCTCAATCTTCCTGCCTCCATCGCACCTATTTTACTATTCCCCCTGATGTCTTCATACTGAGAACCCTTAACTGTAGGAATTACTTGTTCTCTTACAAAAGTGATCTGATTATACGACAAGCTCTTGTCTTACATCGTCATTTCCATCGAGTAGCTTCATTTTTTTTATAAGATTTACGCAGCCAAACTGCACAAGCCCCATCGCTATCAGAAATAAGAATTTATAAATACATCATTGGCACAGCTTTGTGCTTGTTGTACTTTACGTCTCCTGTGAGTCAATTTCTGTCATCCTGCATCCTGTCATCCTGTATTTGTTCAATTTTCTCCTGTTTGGATCAAAGCCTTTGTCACCTGACCCATTGCTGACAGATGATGATAATCACTCGGTTCTTGACCTCAGCAAACGGTCACACATGCGTCTCAGTCTGCTTTCATGAAGGTCTAGATAGTCGCCTAGGCAACCGGCTCTTGACAGATAGTCTTTTATATACCCAGCTAGCATTGTAGCTTATTAATGGTGTGAACATAGAAGATTTCCATAGCCCCCTTGACTAACTCCCTCCCTTTCGCTCTCCCTTTCCCCCTCCCTCTCACTCGTTGCCAGGGTGTTGCTAACTGCTAGGTCCAGATAGAAGACTGTTAGTAGTAGCACGCTAGCTGAGCCATTTGTTCAACTAGATGAGCTGGACATGGTCAGCATGCTTCCCCAGCACCTACTGGAGCATTGCCCCAGACTTCACAGAGGTCTGGGTGACCCCAGGCCTTTAGGGAGGCCACTCACATCAAATGAAAGACTACGAGCTGACAAGGCTGTTGTCCCATTTTCTGCACTTCACCTCTAAACATGTACATGTACTATCTGTCAATGAATGGCAGGCAACTAAGTATGTAACACTAATTAAATGTTACTCCTATCTAGTACATTTTTCGGTGCCAAAGTATACTTTGCAAGTACCAATGTGCTCTTTTGTTACCTGTTTTCGGCTTGATATGTAATTGTTGGTGGTGAGCTACACTGCTCCTCCCTTGCGGTGCACGCAACTCCTAGTATTCCATATATTTCGCCGCTTTTCGGTATCGTATCATCGAACGCTCGATGAAAGTCACAAACATAATAATTAAAACTAAGTCTATGAAAATTGAATTTAGGAAAAATACAAGTTTGGTTTCTTTGTTTGATAGAAATTTCATTACAGCATAATTTTATCGCTACGATTTTATGTTTTAGCATTTCCAGCGAAGGGGAATTCCCCGGCGACATCAACAGGCAACTTTACAACTTAGGACAACTGGAGTAGTAGTAGGCCACTCGTCGTGCTAGTCCTTTTCTCTGGGATCGAACGGAATATATTGTTATTAATCATCCTATATGGTTGGATGTCTTATGCACCATGTCGTCAGAAGATGATGAAGCGCTTGAGATATGCACGAGTGTTCGGTATGACCATCGTGCCGTAGACTCTGAAGCGTGTAAGTGCCCTTTACCTCCCTGTTTGCAGTCTGCAATTAGGAGCTAGATAATACTGCGCTTTTTATAGCAAACGTATTTCAAACCGTAGGGTAGATGTTATAGCCAGCCTGAAATCTGATATGTTTCCTTCATTCTGATTTTTTGATTGTTGATGGATGTCTTTGAATCTTGTTTGCATGTGACTCAGTGTATTCGTTCTTGATTCTACTAACTGATTCGCCGTTCTCTCCCTGAAAATTCATACCGATACCGACCTTTGAATATGTTGCTGTTTAGAACACCACACATGCAGAGTATATGTCAAATGCACTCTACTAAATACCTCAGAACTAACAGTCTGTTGTTTGGAGTGGGAAGGAAATTGGGAAGAGAATGAGAGGGAGGGGAGTCAAGAGGGAGAACAAAAGGCATAACAAGAGACAAGCGGTGAGCGTGGGAAAAGGGAAAGAAGATAGAGGAGAGATAGGGGTAGAGGGGAGGGATAGATGGGAGGAATGGAGAGGAGGTATAGGGGAGACAGATAAGGGGGAGATATAGGAAGGGAGATATAGGCAGGGAGATTGGAGGGAGAGAGGGAAAGAGAAAGAGAGATGGAGTGAGTACTTTAGTGTATGCTATCATTTGAGGCCACATAATACTGATATCGCATACCTCATTTGTAGATGAGGCAAACGTTGCAGATTGGGAGGATGAGCTCCGAGTTCCTATACCCGATCTGTCCTTGTTGGACATGACTGCCTCTGATTCCGATAATGAGGAGATGGAAGCCATCCGTTGTTTGATTGGTCCGACGGAGCTGGTGCCTCTGCGTGAGTCACAGAGAGAATATTTAACTTCTTTTAAAATTTTTATTATTACTATTTATTATTTATTATTTATTTATTATTTTATATTTTATTTGTTTTATATTATATCTGTATGATTTTGGCACTGTAAGAGAAGACAGTGCCTAATTGTAAGCCCGTGTAAATCATAGCTGATAACTCCTCTCTATTAGCTGCAGCAGGTAATATTAGCTGCAGCAGGTAATATTAGCTGCAGCAGGTAATTGGTCTGTAGTCTGGAGTAACGTAACATCCACTCAAATATTCCCCGATTGTTACGGAACGAGGAAGCTCATGTTTTGGTGTAAATATAAAGTCGATGATGTGTCCACTTATCAGCGTTTGTGTCCCTCATTGATATCATGCTTTCCATGGTTGGATGTACTGTACCTGTTTACTTATGAATCTGATTGGTTGTTTGCAGGGCTGTCAGATGACCAGCCAGCAGCTGGAGAGAATGCAGAAGTAGTTCTTTACGCGTACCAGGAGGAAGTAGCGAAGCGATGTCGAGCCGGTGAGAATGATATCATCATCCTACCAACAGGAACAGGGAAGACGTACGTCACGATAAAACTAATTATCCAACATCTGAAGATACGGAGAGATCAAAACGGTCAGCCATTCATCTGAGAGATGACTTGTTGTGCTCAGATGTCCTATTTCTCATCTGTCATTAATTTTGTCACGTAACTGTCAATGCTATCAGGTGACCTGTACATAGTTGAAATTATTATCTGCTGATGTGTTTTTATTCGCTCCGTCTGACCTCTGACCCTCATGCTGAGTGCTGGTGACCAAACCAGCCAATATGTGACTTACCTGGCAGCCATTACTGACAAGATATAGGTCAATTAGGAGTTACCTTCTCCTGCATCAAGATTGCTGTTTGCATCGAGTAATGGTTTACTTTGAAGTTGATGCTCAATGACTGAGAACATTGATAAGCGCTTCAGAGCACTGAGGCCATCGAAAAATGTTTCATGCGTAGTAGAAAGGGCGCGGAATTCCTGACAAAATACGAACTGTTGACTAGTTGCCTGATGTGTATGCCATTCAAAGACATATAGAAGTCATTCCATACAAGTCGTTCTTCTTTTTTTTTACCTGCAGCTGTATGTAAAGTGTTGTTCTTTGTGCCCACAATTGTGCTGGCCAATCAGCAAGCGGAAAAGGTCAAACAATTTCTACCAGCCAATCAGGTACCCCGAGATATTGCATGAATGTCTAATATCGATTGGTAATTTCATATTATTACCATATCCAGATCTGTCAACCCTTGAGGCTGAAAATACTGGATATTCAGTTTTTCTGAACCTCGAAAAGTCATAACTCTAAACCCCTACCCCAATAGACGACCCCAAAACACCAAAAACAAACAAAAGAGAAAAAAAAAA
>ERZ1740065.1354-NODE-1354-length-14604-cov-4.633377_pt1 | contig 14604 bp, 16 predicted proteins | sample MGYA00581738_ERZ1740065 | MGnify/ENA primary metagenome ERZ1740065 (study PRJEB43018, sample SAMN04849749) | marine metagenome | isolation source: floating plastic debris | place: Pacific Ocean | collected 2008-09-01 | study: EMG produced TPA metagenomics...
CCTAACTGCACGCCATTTTCAAGGTACTCTTCCATTTTTTTCTGTAAGGTGGAAAGCCCGTCACTTTCTGAGCGCAATTCAATTACAAAGTCTGGGCAAATAGACGAAAATTTCTTCTGTTCAGCTTCACTTAACTGATTCCAGCGTTCTAGTTTTATCCATGACGCGTCGGGCGATCGCAATGCTCCGTTGGGTAGCTTAAAACAAGTGGACGAACTAAAAACCTTACCCAGTTTTGTTCGCCGATTCCAAATAGCTAGATCTGTAATTAAATCGGCTTCGCGGTGTCCACTTTCACCGCCAACGGGAGGCATGATAATTAATTCTCCTTGGGCTGTGCGTTCTAGTCGAGCGTTAGGATTTTGACGGCACAGGGCTTCGAACTGTCGGTCGTCCAGGGTCGTAACAGGAGATAAATCCAGCGTAAAAGTCATCATGGCTCCCTCGCCAAGGGGTAATGATATTGTAGCGACCCGGTTTACGGCACCGCCATTTTGCTCTGTGATTTTGCTCTGTGATTTTGTTCTGTGATTTTGTTTTACGCCCTTATCCCGCATTTAGGGTTACTTTGGGCGAGCTAATTGAAGTTAACGGTGGGGCTTGAATGGGAGCGATCGCCGGTAAATCCCAAGGGGTGGGGTCGAAGCTTTCGAGGGAGTCCAACACCAAATCCGCCGCGCCGTAATCTGCCGGGTCGCTGTGGGCACTGGGCACCGCCACCACCGCCATTCCTGCGGCGATCGCCCCTTCCATACCCGAAATAGAATCCTCAAACACCAGGCACTGATTGGGTTTTGCCCCTAATCGCTCCGCTGCCACCAGAAAAGAATCGGGGGCAGGTTTAGAAGCGTTTACCGCCGGATCGTCCCGCACCACGATCGCCTCAAAAATGGCAAACCACTCCACATGGTGGGCGCGTTTTTGCTCGAAGGTGTCTCGGGTGGAGCTGGTGGCGATGGCTTGGGAAATGCCGCTGCGGTGGAATTGGTGAGACAGGTCGCGGGCGCCGGGCATGGGGTTTGGGGTGCGATTCCAAGTGTCGATCAGCGATCGCCGCTGCCGCACAAATTCTTCCGGCGAAATGGGTAGATCCAGCACATCGATCAGGATTTTTGCCGAGGCGATCGCATCGCGCCCCAGCACCAGCGACTGCATTTTCGGATCGTAGGGGCGCTGATACCGGGTGGCAATATGGTCGCTGACGGCAATATTGATCGATTCCGTATCTAAAAGTAAGCCGTCTAAATCATAGATAACGTGAGTAATCGAACGGGGCGCAGTGGGATAAGTCACGGGGTCGTTGTGCCCTTGGGTGGGCGCTGGAATTGGAGTTGGCGGTTCACTATTAGTAGAAACTAAGTTCCCACAGAAATCAAATCCCCCGCCAGTTTTTTGAATGTTAAACGCTCGTTTTCCACGTCGGCAAAAATAACGCAGCCGTCCACAAATTCTCCGCGCAAAATGCCTTTAGCGATCGTCGTTTCCAGCTCTTTTTGAATAGTTCGCTTCAACGGTCGCGCGCCGTAGGTGGGGTCATAGCCCACTTCTGCCAGGAATATAACGGCTTCGTCGGACAGTTTAAGGGTGATTTTGCGATCCGTTAACCGCTGGCGCAAACGGTCCACCTGTAGGCTGACAATTTTCTGTAATTGGGATTTTTCTAGGGCATGGAAAATAATTAAATCGTCAATGCGGTTGAGAAATTCGGGACGGAATTCTGCTCGCAATGCGGTCAAAACTCGTGATCGCATTTCCTCATATTGGGAGTCGTCACCCACCACATCGAGAATAAATTGGGACCCAATATTGCTAGTCATAATTAGGATGGAATTTTTAAAATCCACCGTGCGTCCCTGGGAGTCGGTCACCCGTCCATCATCCAAGATTTGCAACATAATATTGAACACATCGGGGTGGGCTTTTTCGATTTCGTCAAACAAAATCACCGAGTAAGGACGCCGCCGCACCGCCTCCGTTAACTGCCCCCCTTCGTCATAGCCCACGTACCCTGGAGGCGCACCAATCAGTCGAGAAACGGCGTGTTTTTCCATATATTCCGACATATCAATACGCACCATCGCTTCGTCCGTATCGAATAAATAACTGGCTAACGCTTTGGCTAATTCGGTTTTTCCTACGCCGGTGGGACCGAGGAAAATAAAGCTAGCAATGGGGCGATTCGGGTCAGCTAATCCGGCACGCGATCGCTGGATAGCATCCGCAACGGCGGTCACCGCTTCCCCCTGACCAATCACCCGCTTATGTAATTCATCTTCCAAAGTCAACAGTCGCTCCATTTCCGAAGCCACTAATTTACTAATCGGAATTCCAGTCCATTTCGCAATAATTTCAGCAATATCTTCTTCGGTCACCTCTTCTCGCAACAGGGACTGTCCCGTTTGCTGAGATTGTAATAATTTTGCCTCCGTTTCCTCCAATTCCTGTTGCAATTGGGTTAACTTTCCAAACTTTAATTCCGCCGCTTTATTCAGGTCATAATCTCGCTCCGCCTGTTGAATTTCCACCTCCACCTGGTCCACCGCTTCCTTCAGGGCTTTGCGCTGATCCAGCACATCCTTTTCCGACTGCCACTGGGCATTAAAGCCACTTTGCTGCTCTTTAAAATCCGCCAGCTCCTTTTCCAGGCGAGCCAGGCGATCGCGCGACCCCGCATCACTTTCCTTTTGCAACGACAGCTTTTCCATTTCCAGCTGCAAAATCTTACGGTCTACCTCGTCCAGCTCCTCCGGCTTAGACGTGGCTTCCATTTTTAGCTTGGCCGCCGCCTCGTCCACCAAATCGATCGCCTTGTCAGGCAAAAAGCGATCGCTAATATACCGCGTGGACAGGCTCGCCGCCGCCACCAAAGCAGTGTCAGCAATTTTCACATTGTGGTGGGTTTCATAGCGATCCTTCAGTCCGCGCAGGATGGAAATCGTATCCTCCACCGACGGCTGGTCCACAAAGACCTGCTGAAACCGTCGCTCCAACGCCGCGTCTTTCTCAATATATTTGCGATACTCATCCAGGGTGGTGGCACCAATACAGCGCAGTTCTCCCCGGGCCAACATGGGCTTCAGCAGGTTGCCCGCATCCATGGCTCCCTGGGTGGCTCCTGCCCCCACCACCGTATGGATTTCGTCAATAAACAAAATAATCTGCCCGGCAGAATCGGTCACTTCCTTTAACACCGCCTTCAGCCGCTCTTCAAATTCTCCGCGATATTTTGCCCCCGCAATCAGCGCCCCCATATCCAGGGCAATCAGCTGTCGCCCCTGCAACGATTCCGGCACGTCCCCCGCCACAATGCGCTGGGCGAGCCCTTCCGCGATCGCGGTTTTACCCACCCCCGGCTCACCAATTAGCACCGGATTATTTTTCGTGCGTCGGGACAGGATCTGGATGGTGCGACGAATTTCATCATCCCGCCCAATCACCGGATCTAACTTGCCCTGGCGCGCCCAGTCCGTTAAATCGCGACCGTATTTTTCCAGCGCCTCGTACTTTCCTTCGGGATCGCGATCGCTCACCGTTTGATTACCTCGCACCTGCTGAATCGCCTCCTTCAGTTTATTTTCATCCAGGCGAAACTCCTTAAAAAATTCTTTGCCAAAGCGATTATCCAAGGCATAGCCCAACAGCAAATGCTCAATGGAAATATACTCATCCCCCATCGTTGCCCGCGCCTTATCGGCCCGGTCCAGGGTCTGATCCAAACTTTGTCCCAAATACACCGACGTGCCCGAGCCTTTCACCTTTGGCTGTTTGGCAATGAACTGATCCGTATAATCGCGCGATCGTTGCACCGGCACTTCGGCTTTGGTCAAAATGCTGCTAGCCAGCCCCTCCTGTTCCAACAGAGCTTTCATCAAATGCTCCGACTCTAGCTGCTGGTGATTGGCCTGCTTCACTAAGTCGGGACAGCGGGCGATCGCCTCCCAGGCTTTGGTGGTGAACTTATTAGGATCATTAGGTTGCATCGTTGGCTATGCTCCGTGGTGGCAAACTGCCGGAGAAAACGTCCTTGGCTATGGTCAAAATTGTAGATAAACGGGGGCTAAATCGGGGTTCGGCAGTCGCGGCGAATCCGGTGGGGTTCCCCGGCGGCTCACAAACTTTCATCAAACTTTCACCACTCAGCCTTTAATACCCTTTAACCGACTGCTACCCTGCCTGTAAGGTTTACCGGGCTTTAACCATGACTCAACTGGGTCCCAGTATCATCGTTGTCTTTTTGTATTATTCTGCGGGGTCCATGGCGATCGCCGCCATCGTCGGTGCCCAAGTGCTCCACGAAAGTCCTTTTAGCGGCGCGTCCTTCCAAAGCGCTGTTCCCCTGGGATTTCTCTTGGGGGCAGTGGCGACCTATTTCAATCGCACCGCTGAATTTGCGATCGCCGCCAGCAACCCCAAAGCCCTGCGCAAAACCCTCGACGCCTGGTTGATTGATCGGGGCTACGAACTGGACTCGAACTTTAAAGCAGAGGGCGACTTTCAAAGTTATCGGCGATCGTCTTGGCAGCGGTGGACCACCGGGCGAATTTTTGTGAAATGGCAAGGAAAATCTGTCACCCTGGTGGGGCGATCGTCCCTGGTGCGCCCCCTGCAACAAGAGCTGTCCGCTGAGGCACAGTAGAAGTAAGGTAAAAAGGGGGCGATCGCGTTCTGCGGTAGCCATTACTTTAGCCGTGATTTTAATTATTGCTTCCCGCTGATTAGTTCTCTCTGACTGTTTATTGTTGACTGTTCATCCCTGACGCCTTTCGCGATCGCCACGCCCCTATCGCGTTCCTTATCGCGCCTGCCTATGTGCCCTTCACCGTCCCAGCCAGCGGCAATTGCATCGCCAGCCCGTCCCAGCCCAGCCATCACCATCCGTATGGCTCAGCAAAAGGACGTATCCACCCTTGCGGACCTCCAGACCGCCAACATCCATAGCTCCGCAAGCTGCAAAGGAAGCCACAAACACCAGCTGCAGACAGAAATAAAAGAAGAACAAAACCATCGCCTGCGCCAGCCTAATTCCCACTACACCTGTTTAGCGGCCGTTGATTCGCCCCGTGATCAGGACCGTCCTCAGGGAGCATCCCCCCAAAAGTCTCCGGCAATCCCGTCCCCCTGCTTATGGGCAAGGGCAAAAAACTCGCCGCCACCCCCGAGACAAGATATAACCGTGGTGGGAACTGTCGAAATTTCAGCGCGATCGCAATTTCCCTTGGGGTGGGGAAAGCCGTCCTATCTATACATTTCCAACTTGGCCATTGCAGAATCCTACCGGCGGCAGGGCGTTGCAACAGCACTGTTGGTGGAATGTGAGCGCTTCGCCAAACGGTGGGGATTTACGTCAATTTATTTGCACGTCCTGGAAGACAACCAGGCAGCGCGAAGACTGTATCAGGGGGTCGGTTATCGTACTGAATCCATCCTTGCCGATTGGTTAAGTCGCCTGTTTGGGCGATCGCGGCGGCTCCTAATGCAAAAAAACGTAAGCGCCCGCCGCTAAAGCTAAATACCCGCTGCTAAAGTTAAATGCTTGCCGCTGAATTTGAACACCCCAGAGGGAAGAACCGCCAAAGCAATAACCGCTAAAAATGGCAGCGCCACCCTCCCTGAATCATCTCCCTCATTCAAGCTTCGATTGCTGCGGCGATCGCCCAACACCACTCCATCCCTCCCAACGCCGGTCTCCAAACGGCTGCACCAAGCGCCAACGTTACGACCGCCCTCTTACGACCGCCCATAGGTTACGTCTTCCGTGCATCTACTCCGCCATACTCCCCCAATCCTTTCTCTTCCCTGGGGACTCGCATTTGCGCCTGGCGGCATGTGTGTTTAGGCTTCAAATCCAACTCTCTTCAGCTTTCTACTGCCCCGGTGAACGAACCTTCTCCCTCCCTTATTGAGCAAATTCGCAGCGGCCCCTGCCAAATTATCAACAGCCGCAAGGCTGGCGGGATCATCATCCTAAACCGCCATTCTGCCGAATTTGCAGGACCAGGAGCCGTAGTGGGCACCCCCCTCGACCATCACTGCGAGAACGTTATTCCCCTGGGAGATCTTGCCTTAGTTCACCCCAAATCCATCGACGAGATCCTGACGGGGTATCGAATCCGCCTGCAGTGGATCAAATTAGTTAGTAAGTCCACCTCGCTGGAAAATACCCAACTGCGAGCCCAAAAAATCCTGGAGCAGTTTGAGCAATTTTTCCGCAAGCGTGACGTGCAGCAGGTACCTGACGAGGTGCTGGCTCAGTTGGTAGGCGTCTTACCACAAACTATTCGCAGCGTTCGCAAGAAAAAGCAAAAGATTAAGAAAAAGCTTTAGAAAGTTCATTCGAAGCAGATGCCTGAACGCGTAGAACCCCTGGCTAAATGAGGGATTCCGTAGGAACAGGCGTTTTTTTGCGTTATGTTATTTATTAAGGACTTTCATTGTGCTGAACGATTGGAAAGCCATGGGTCAGCCCTAAGCCGCCCAAAAGCATTTCGTTTCGACTCAGGAGTAGAACAGGCAACACTTTGAGCCTGTTTTTAGATTAAAAACCCTCTTTAGACTCCCCTCTAAAGCAAGGTTTTCCTGTGTCAAACACCATACAAAACTTAAAAAAGTTTTGATAATAAACTTAGATATTCCGGAAGACCTTAATTGGAAGTTTCTGTATCCCAAACGATTTCGCCTCAGGTAAAAAGCGCCTCTCCCTTTTGGTGGTGGGGTTTAGCTGTGGCTGCTGTGGTTGTGGGGCTCGGTTTAGTGGCGGGGCTCGTAGTGTGGTCCAAGCCAATGGACCCCTACATTACAGGGGTTTTGGGATTGGCGGGGGATGCGGAGCGAGGGGGAGAGATTTTTTTGATGAATTGCGCTACCTGCCATGGTTTTGATGCCACGGGGCGGGTGGGTCCCAGTTTGCAAGGGGTGGGCGATCGCAAATCTCAGCAACAGTTAATTAACCAGGTTGTTAGTGGCAAGACGCCGCCGATGCCCCAGTTCCAGCCCGACACTCAGGAAATGGCAGACCTGCTGAGCTATTTACAAACCCTTTAGGGTGATATTTGACGATCCTTTTAGGGCGACCTTTGGGGGCTCGAGATGATCAGGCGACAGTTAGCACGGTTGATTGGGATGGGGGTGATGGCGGCGCTGATCGCGATCGCCCAAGGGTCTGTTTCGGGCGGAGCATCTGCTGTAGCCCCTTGGGCGGGAGCCAAGGGCGAGGAGCCCAGACCCCAGTTGCCACGGGAAATCAAGCCAGTGCCCCCAGCGGTAGGGGCGGCGATCGCGGATATGAATATTGCCCTGGAGTGGCAACAGTGGGAAATTGCGGATCGAGCCACCTGGCGGGTGTTGGGACTTTTAGAAGACAGTCCCGAGGGAGCCCAGTTTCGCCAGTTTCCGTGCGATCTGCTGAAACGGGTGGATGATTCGTGGCGACACGCTAGCAATGGGCGCTTTGGCTTTTCGGTACAGTGGCGGCTATGGGCAACGTTAATGAACCGGCTGGGGAACCGTGCCCAAACGGAGGTGGCGTTCCGGCGCGCCGTGGGGTGGGGTGAGGGGGCCGGGGATGGTGATGCGTCACCGGCAGGGCATTGGCCGCAGGAGCAATTATGGCGATCGGGCAATATTTTGCGGTTTGGCTGTGGCGATGCGACGTGCTCCTTCCCCCGCACAACGGTGGAAGAGTCGCGCTCCGCGTTGGAGTATATTTTTCCGCGCTTATCCCAGTGTCGTCTGCTGGAGCATCAAAACTCCCGACCTTTGCCGTAATTCCGTTTCCAAGTCACGGTAATTTGGAGCAGGGCATCTAGTCAATCGCGGCTGAGGTGGCACATTTGGCGTAATGGGGGTAAGGCTAGTCCGCACTTGGCTTTGCCAACCCTGCGCGATCGCCACGCTCAGCGCCCATTGAAGGGGCTATTGAAGGGGCTTTTGTTGCCCCAGGGCGACTCTATTTTTCTAGCTTTTGTTAGTTTTTTAACGGTTGAGGGAGTGGATTATGGCGGAGCGATCGCCGGCTGAGGGCATAGTTTTGAAAGGGCAGTATCGGGGTTACGCGATGCAGCTGCAGGTGGCACTGGTGAGTCCGGAAGCGGCGGAGGAGCGATCGCTCGATCCGGAGGTGTTTGTGGAAATGGACACCATGGTGAAGCAAGCCCAGGCGCAGATTGATCGCCATATTGAGTACGGGCAAATTGCTAACCAGTTTGAGGAGAGTTTTTTACAGCCCTTGGTGTCCCAAGGGTTTAGCAAGGCGAAGATTGTGGATGCGATCGCCGATTTTGCCAACCAGTCCAATTGGCCCAGCGAAGTGGTGAAGAATTTGGAATATGCGGCGGCGGCCCTTCAGGATCAAGATGGGGTGGATAGCGAGCCGTTGGCGGAAGATTTGAAGGCGGATTTGATTACGGGAACGCCCATTTCCCAGCGCCCCATGCCCACTCCCGAAGGATAAGCCTTGGGCTGCGGAACTATGACGGCAGGGACCATTGCAGCGATCGCCACGGCCATCGTGCCCCAGCAGGGCAGCGTGGGTATTGTGCGCGTGGCGGGGGCTGAGTCGTGGGCGATCGCGCGGCAAATTTTCCAGACACCGGGACAGCAAGCCTGGGAAAGCCACCGGGTGGTGTACGGCATGGTGATGGATCCGGGCACAGACAAGGTGGTGGACGAGGCGCTATTGATTTTGATGCAGGCTCCTCGCACCTTTACCCGTGAGGATGTGGTGGAGTTTCACTGTCACGGGGGCATGATGGTGGTGCAGCAAGTGTTGCAGCTGTGTTTGCAACGGGGGGCGCGGCTGGCCCAGCCGGGGGAATTTACGATGCGGGCGTTTTTAAATGGGCGCATTGACCTGACCCAGGCGGAAAGCGGGGCGGATTTGGTGGGGGCCCAGTCGCCCCAGGCGGCCCAGATGGCTCTGGCAGGGGTGCGGGGCAAGCTGGCGGAACCGATTCGATCCTTGCGCACCCAATGTTTAGACGTGCTGGCGGAGGTGGAGGCGCGCATTGATTTTGCTGATGATTTACCGCCCCTGGATGAGGCGGGTGTTGCCCTGGAGTTGCGGGGCATTGGGGAGGCGATCGCCCAAATCTTAGCCACCGCCGACCGGGGGGAATTGCTGCGCAGCGGCATTAAGGTGGCGATCGTGGGGCGTCCAAATGTGGGGAAATCCAGCTTGCTCAATGCCTGTAGTCGCAGCGATCGCGCCATTGTGACGGACCTGCCGGGTACCACGCGAGATGTGGTGGAAGCGCGGTTGGTGGTGGGCGGCATTCCGGTGCAGGTGTTAGATACGGCGGGCATTCGGGAGACGGAGGATGTGGTGGAGCGCATTGGGGTGGCGCGATCGCGCGATGCGGCGTCCGAGGCGGATTTGGTGATTTTGGCGATCGATGCGGCGGCGGGCTGGACCGCTGGAGATGAGGAAATTTATCGGCAGGCTCAGGGGCAGCCGTTGATTGTGGTGATAAATAAGGTGGATTTGCTGGACGGGGAGAGGGATGAGGCGCTGCCGGAAAGGGTGACGGGGGGGGCGATCGCCCTGGTAAAAACCGCCGCCGCCAAAAACCAAGGCATCGACCAGCTGGAAGCCGCCATTCTCACCGCTGCCACCCGCAACCAAATCCAGGCAACGGATATGGACCTGGCGATTAATCAGCGGCAGGCAGCGGCTTTGATTCGCGCCCAGGGAGCCTTGGAGCGGGTGGTGGAAACGGTGGCGAACCAATTGCCCTTAGATTTTTGGACCATTGATTTGCGAGATGCAGTGTATGCTTTGGGTGAAATTACCGGCGAAGAGGTAACCGAATCCGTTTTAGGGCGCATTTTCAGCCGCTTTTGTATTGGTAAATAGGGTCCATCAATAATCAAAGTTTTTATTGAAATTTTTATTGGAATTTTTATCGAAATTTTTGCGGTTTACTAACCCGTAGCTTTTCGCGTAGGGTGCGTAAAATGCACCGATGGGGGCTCGAATGTGTGGAAGCGGTGGATTGGCACGCCCCCCAGGTTTTGTTTCGTTGTGTTCGCCAAGTATTCGTAAAATGCCTGCTTTAGATCCTGCCCAGTGCCCCATTCCCCAGCTTATTGTTGGACTGGGAAATCCCGAGCCAAAGTACGATCGCACCCGCCACAATATTGGGTTTGAATTTGTCGACGAGTTAGCAAAAGTTTGGGGAATTTCCCTCAGCAAAAACCAACGATTTAATGGGCTCTACGGAGAAGGGCGCAGTCCCTTTGGCAAAATTCGATTGCTTAAACCCCTGACCTATATGAACCGGTCGGGGCAGTCCATTCGCGCAGTGGTGGATTGGTACAAGCTGGAGCCGGACGCGGAGCTGATTGTGTACGACGATATGGATTTGCCCCTGGGGCGGCTGCGGCTGCGGGCATCGGGCTCGGCGGGGGGGCATAACGGCATTAAATCGGCGATCGCCCACCTGGGCACCCAAAACTTTCCCCGGCTGCGGCTCGGTATTGGCAAACCTCGCCACCAAAAGGGCGAAACCGTTTCCCATGTGCTAGGACGATTTTCGTCGGATGAGCAGGGCACGGCGCAAAAGGTGATGAAGCTAAGTTTAGAGACTACGGAAATGGCGCTGAAATCGGGAATTGCCAAGGCGATGAGTCTTTACAACAACAAAAATGTGGGGCCGAAGCCGCCGGATCCTGCCCCAGCCCCCAATTCAAACCCTGCGTCTAAAGCCCCTAATTCTGCATTGAAATCTCCATTAAAATCCCCCCCCAGCCCATTGAAAGATAGTTTAGAACCGGATTCTCCCCCATCATCTCAATAGTGGGGGAGGGGTAATTCCCCTTTTTTTGCGTTAGTTTCCAAGACGGCAATCGTAGGCACAATTGAATCGCTTTCGTTACAGTAGCCTGTAATCACCTATCTATTGAGCTGTCAGAAACTGTGTTGGATGTGAGTACGCGATCGCCCCGAACCGTTGCGAATGTCCGTGTTACCCGTTGTTCTTGGTCCGAAGGCACCATTGTTGGCGAAGTGTCGGCGGGTCAATTTAACTGGCGATTTCGCTGGAATTTTAGCGGTGATACGTTAACCGTTGAGCCGTCGTTAGGACGGGCCCTAATTAAAGATCCCCTGGGTCGTTTTCTCGAAGCAAACGATTACCAACTAGAATCGGGCGGCGATTATTCATTTACGATTCGCGCCAAATTTTAATTGGTTTTGTTTTGATGTTTTCAATTTATTCTGATGTTTTCAATTTATTTTGATGTTTTTAGCGGAATAGCCTGCCCATTACAGGTTCAGGTGCTTTTTGATTTTTCGAAGGGTTTGATTCATTTCCGGTAAGCGGCGAATCAGGGCGGAGGTTTTTAGCCATTCTTTATTGGAGACGGAAGGATATCCTGACAGCACTTCTCCGGGCTTCGAGTCCCTGTGGATACCAGATTTAGAGGAGGCGATCGTTCCCTTTGCCAGTTTGACGCGATTGGCAATGCCCACCTGTCCCGCCAGAATTACGCCGTCTCCCAGCTCAACGCCGCCCGCTAAGCCCACCTGAGCCGCGATCGCACAGTTTTGCCCAATCATGCAGCCGTGCCCAATATGGACCAGATTGTCCACTTTAGTATTGCTGCCCACACGGGTTTCCCCGAGCGCCGGGCGATCAATCGCACTGTTGCAGCCAATATCCACCCTGTCCCCTAGGACCACCCGCCCGGTCTGCTCCAATTTCACCCATCCCTTCGCCGTGGGCACAAACCCAAATCCTTCTGCGCCAATCACCGCGCCGCTGTGGATCACGCAGTGTGACCCCAGGTGCGATCGCTCCTCAATGACACAGCCGCTGTGCAACACGGTCCCCGCCCCAATCACCGTCCCCGGATACACCGTCACATTGGCATGGATTTTTGCACCGTCTTCGATAACCGCATTGCCCTGGATCACGCTGTTTGCGGCGATCGCCACGTCCTTACCAATTGTGGCTGCCGGGTCAATGACTGCGGTGGGATGAATGCCGGGGGCAGGGTGAAACGGCTGGTAAAACAGGGTCACCGCCTGGGCAAACAGCACCTTGGGCGCTGGAGATGTAATCCAAGCCAAACCGCGATCGCTCGCCAATAGTTTCACCGACTCATCCGCTGGAATAATCACTGCGCTGGCAGCCGTTGTTTCTAATCCTTTTGCCTTTGCCGCATTTTCCACGTAGGTCAATTGCCCAGGCTTCGCCCCATCCAGCGCCCCAATACCGTTAAGTTCTAGGGTGTCCTCACCTGTGTGCTTCTCGTAATCAGTCATTGCATCACCGGCGATTTTCCCTAAGCACTCCACCAATTCCGCAAATTTCATGCCACCCTCCTCCCTAGCTCCACACCCAAATATCCTACAGGGCGCTACCAATTTTCCAACGCCAGCCCCCGCGATCGCGTTTGCCGGGATAACGCTTCCACCACCACCGCCTCCGCCGCATTTTGCTGCACCTTAGCCGCCTCTTGGAACCGGTACCAATGGCTGCCCTTATAATTTTGCCGCCAGGTGTGATGTTGCCAGCGCGTTGTCCAACGGCGAAAGGGAATAGACTGCCCCTCAAAAATCCCCAAAAACTGGCTTCGTATTGCCTCATCTAACCAGCGAACGCGATCATACTCCGCCACCTGTTGTCCCCCGTATTCTGGACGCCCCGTTAATGCTTGATACCGCCCAATACGCTCCTCTCGGCAACGGTTCTTTCGGTCCGGCTCCCCGATGGCGTCCCGCAAGTCTCGCAAGAGCGATCGCGTTTTAATCACCAACGCATCCCCCTCGCCGGTTACCCCCAAACAGCGACAGTATTTATAAAATAACCGCTGTGCCGCCGCCATAAACCGCTTTGTATTGTCCACCCGGCTGCGGTCTGGCAACAGTCGGCGGTCTGTCCACACCGCCCCTGGCCAATCCGGCAATCGCTTCGCATCGGCGTGACCAATATTCGGCAGGGCGATGCTGAGGATGCTGTTGCGCATGGCGTTAAACGAGTCGTAATAGCCCACAAAATTTTGGTGAGCCCACGTATCCACATAGCTGTGGGAGGCAATGCCGATGCGATATAAATTTCGGCTCGCCAGGGCATCGTCCATAATCCGGTTGGCGTTGGTGCTGTCGGGGGTCGTATTCAGCCAGTGCAGCTTGCCGTCTCGCCGCTGAGCGCTGGAGGCCAGCGGGTCGCCGGGAATGAAGTGAAACAGGGGATAAATGCGCATTAGCTCCCGTTTCGGCTTCAGGATATTCATCGTTTGGGTGATGTAGTTGCGGTAGCTGGAGACGTTGGGGCGATCGCGATCGCGAATGCGAAACACTCGATCATTGTCATCCACATACTGGGCTGCATAGGCAATGATTTGTGCGTCATGGTTCGAAAACCCGGCTCGCGTGGCGATCGCATAGGTCATGTAGTAGTGGAACTCAACATCCATCCCCAACTCCGGCAGGATTAACCGTGCAATGAATCACCCTCAAACCTACCGAGTCCCGCCCCCCTCCGCCAATTTTCAAGCAATATTACGCTGCTTAACCGATTAGAATAAACACGGCACCTGACCTGAGTGAGAACCATATGGATTCGGTTGTATTGCTGACGATTCTGTCCATCTTCCTCAGAAAAGTCGGGGATAAAGCCACAGATATCGTCGTTGAAACATGCGCCAAAAAGGCATTGTCTCTCACGGCAAAGCAATCAAAAAATTTATGGACTCGATTTCCCGTGGCTCGGCGGCATGAGTTTCAAGCGGTGAGCGACCAACTGACAAAGCGCTTGCCGCCTGAATCGCTGGGGAAAGTGGTGGATGTTGAAGCGGCTGATGTTGAAGCGGCTGATGTTAGGGGGTTGGTTGAAAGGCTTAAGGCTTTAATTCAGGATCCGGAAGTGATCACCGCGATTGATGCGCTTTCCCTTGATGAGGTAGATGCAGTTATTGAAGCTGCTCAATCTCAGTCTTGTTTTGTTTATGGTCCCGCAGTTGCCCCGGAAGGTTTCTATGGGCGATCGCGCCTTATCCGAGATGTGCGCAGTCGCATTGGTGGGGTGCATCCCCAGTGTGTGAATGTGGTGGGAATGCGGCGGGCGGGGGAAGAGTTCCCTGTTGCGGTTAATTGCGGAGGATTCGGGGCGCTTTTTTGATGGTGATTGTCAGCCGTTGGAGGTGTCGCTGGATTTGACCAATGCTTGTTTCCATTCCCCGGCGGGGATCCAAGAGGGGCTACGGCGGGAAATTGCGGCGAAGGTGGGGCGATCGCCGTGGGCAGAAAATGCGGGGGATGATCCGTTTGTGTTTGAAGATTGGCTGAGTGAGTTGCAGGATCAGGGCTGGCGAGTGGTGGTTTTGTTGGATGAGATTGAGGGGATTAAGCGCCATTTGGAGGCGTTCCAGGGGTGGGGGGAAGATTGGCGGGATATGGCGTCGGCAGAGTTGTTAACGATGGAGGTGGTGGGGCAGCGGCAGATAGGGGAGATTTACGGCAGTTTGTGGCTAACGTCGCCTTTTGGCAATATTTTTAGCCAGTCAATTGTGGGTCCGATGGATCGGACGGATTGGCAACAGTTGGTGCGCGATCGACGTTAGGAGACTACGACGTAGCAAATGGAGTGGATTGGGCATGTGTCT
>ERZ1740065.1356-NODE-1356-length-14602-cov-22.240737_pt1 | contig 14602 bp, 12 predicted proteins | sample MGYA00581738_ERZ1740065 | MGnify/ENA primary metagenome ERZ1740065 (study PRJEB43018, sample SAMN04849749) | marine metagenome | isolation source: floating plastic debris | place: Pacific Ocean | collected 2008-09-01 | study: EMG produced TPA metagenomics...
TCATAGGATGAACCCAGTACTCTCTTTCATCCCTAGCTCTCAATCTTCTGTGCAGAATGAGAATATTCAGCGAGTATTGATAAGCAGTCAAGAGAAAATTTAGAGATAGAGGCATTTTAGCGACAACGAGTACTCAGTGGAATTTGTTTTTTAGGAATGAATGGCTTGCGAGAGAGCCGCGTTGTAATTAGCCAATTGAAATAGCTCGGTGGTGTAGCATCGCTCCGTGTAGCCACCATACCTTTTCTACCCTACGCTACGGTTGACCGCATCGCTGGCCTAAACGACGAAAACGTCGCTCCGTATAGCCACGGCTTAACATTTTGCCGTAAATCACGATAGCGTTCACACTAGATGTCGTATTTTGTAAAGACCCTTTTCGCTACGGTGCCAGTTGGCTGGCTGCCGAGTTTGGGGAAATACGCAACCGACATTAGGCTTTATACGAAACTGCATTAGTGCCCTATAACATTCCGAGAAAATCTGTGATTGACTTTCCAGATTTTTATGGCCACTTTGCTTACAAATTCGGGTTTTTTGTGTGAACTCTACTGTCGCTTACGGCAAACTGTCGTGTAATGTTCGCCTATGTCACTGATTGAAATTCAAACTCCACGTGAAGCTCCTTTAGTCTGAACAGTTGAGACTATAGATATGTTATTGTACCTACCAGCGCTGATGGCATCAGCGTGCTGGCCCCTCGATTCAGACCTGGCAGCAATGAAGTTGGTATACTAATTCATGAAATTTCTCCACCAAGATCCTGTAGCAGTCTCACTCACCACAGCGTCCTCATGTCCATATCCTCACGGATCAGAATTACCTAATCCTCAACGCACGAACCTTCAAGTTTATAGATTTTCTATCTCTAGCTGTGTCCTCATCAAGCATCGAATCCGTTGTGGAACACCACATTTCAACAAAACTAGTCTGTCATTTGACACTGAACCTCAAAGCATATGTAGTACAGTAACATTTTAGCAGGTTCATTGCGCTCCCTTATGTTATCGAATTGCGGAGGAGAACTATGATCTGTTGATATTGGAACAATTGGGAGAAACGGAATCCTAATACTGACTCGGACTGCAGCTATGTGGGGCGGTATCAGAACTTCAACCCCAGGTGCAGAGAAGACAACTCTCTGCCTGCAATTTAAGTCCCGTTTCCAGACGTGATGCTAATGCAGCTAGTAGTGTGCGGAGTTCACACCATGACGAGTTGACACCGTGCCGAGCTGAGAGCGTGACGCGTTTCAACTATGATGACTCAGAGGTGGCAACAGGTCCCACGCGTCTGTCGATATTAACTTGTCTCCATCTGCGCCGTTGAAGTTTTACTCGCTATGACTGGATGCCGGTGAAACAAAGAGAAACCGTGTGAGAGAGGTATTTGCTTCTCTATTCGTCTGAGACTAGTAAATAAGATCAGTGCCCTGTGTACTAGTAGCTGCATTGTGATTGATTGAGATTTTTCTGTTCCTGGTACTCAGATATTTATCAATACTCTTAGCGTGACAGTTACCGCCGTGTTATCTGTTTCTAACAGTTTCGAACAGATTCAAACAGATGTTCGATCAGAAATAAGCTATGATTAAGATGGAGTAGAAGTCAGTAGAGCATGAAATTTGCGTTGTGGGTAACGTTCAGCCGCCTTTAAAACTTTTCAGTACGGTATTCTCATCCTGTATCCATAAACACGCTGCGCGATTAGTGCTGTCACCGCTTGATGCTATGTCGCTGTTGCTTTAGGCAGAAAGACGAAGGTGCTCTATATGAGAAAGCAACAGAGACTCAGTCTTGATGATACACGCAGACTGTCTCCAGCTTCAGATCGGCAAGGCATCTGACCCATTTCCTGTCACCATACCATAATGCATAGCTGGGCGGCGCACAGACAGCAATGACTCTAGCGTAGTACCATGGCTTTCTAAGCAGGAGACTGAGGTGTGTGGGCATACTTTGGCTACGACTCAACCTAGCTTCTCACAGTTTGTGATTTCGCTCATTGATGTTCCTTAAATCTCATTCCCAAACTCCTTTTCCACTCATCCATAAACTCCACTGTTTTCAGTCCAGAGCGTCTACCCTAGATAGGCATACTATATAGGTAGTAAGAGTAGTAAGTCAGGTAGTAAGACACACTTGCCCACATTCAAGGACGCCGAGTACATTCAGTTTTACCAAGGTTTGCATGCTATGTCACTCTACGAATGCACCCATACTCAATGTTGATCTACCATATATGTAGATTCTATGCTTGGTTAGCTCTGCTTTATTTTGGAGTTGCCTCACCTTACCTATTTATACCTGAGACAAAGTAGCACGTACAGGCAGTGTAGGAGCGACAACAAAACTAATCGCTGAGTTTCTCTCGAAGCCTCACAATAGGTTCACAATACTATCCTGTTGTAACTCAAACAGTCAATGAACTGTTGCGCAACCGAAAGGTTATTTCGTGTGGATTAGTTTAAATGGAAAATATTAGGCGTGTTCGGAAGGAAGAACGCTCAGGAAAAATTGTGGGCGGTCCGTTTCCGAGGAATATGTTTCTTAGTAAATCGAATAAAAATATTATTTTCGGTGGACATCCAGTGAATGGCTCGTTTGGCGTTCTTTGCACGTTCTTTGCACTCCAAATGCACCGCCTTCAGCTGTGCTCGAGAAGTGGGTATGGGAAAATTCAAAAAAAAGCCTAAAGTGCTTTTGAAATTCTGGATCCATCATATCAGGTCGCTAATAATACTTAGAATCTCATCGACAATAGTTAAAAGGCCCACTTTCTTCATGCTCTGAATTGGTGTCACCGATCATCGTTAGAAACAAACATCTCAGGTACCGATCTAGCTGCTCTGGAAATTAAACATTTATAGCTGTAAAAACCACGTGAGTGTATTACAAAGTCAGCAAACACTTTACTTACTTAGCACTGAGGGCATCAAGCGTCTGAAGAATAGCTAGCAGCTGTCTGGCACACAGCGTAGATATGCCGGAGGTATATCACAAAGTGTAAAAATGCGATTGCTCGCAAGAAATATTGAAGGGGAAGACAACGTTTGGCTGCAGTTTAATGTAGATTGCCGTGCTGAATCTGTGTTCGGCATTAGAACGCTCCCTTTCATTAACGATCAGAACCTGACCGCACTCCAGACATGCCTATTATTGACAAAACTAACCGGTTTACTGAGTGTTGAAAGTTCTACGAGTTACACGTTTCTTCAACTAGAATATGGCTTCCAAATTGAAGTCATGAAAGTTCTCAGAGTGCAGTGCGTACGTACAAGGTATGTGATACTTTAAACATCATTGACCAGGACTACATGAAGCAAACCTGGAGCAGACAGGAGGAAGCGACTCCCTCGTATATCTGTTTATTCACAAACGCTTCCGTTGATTAAGCACCCGTCCGTTCGTCAATTCATTCATCATTTCACTTTCTTATCCATACATCCAGGTTTTTGCACAGGCTCCATTGCTAGTATTATAGTCATTCGTGAAGTGCCGTGTCAATGTTGGGCGATCAAAGTTCCAAATTGCCAACGCCGCATTTTTATGCATGCATTCAGGACTCTCACAATATTGTATCCCTACCATCTATCTTGCCTACACCTCTTGACCTCTGACTCCAGGTCATGACCTAACCGTCTCAAACGGTTCAAGTGAGATACAAGGGGCCAGCCGGAAGAAGAAGCTAGCGGAAAAGAGTTAGTTAATTGAGCTGGATGACGATCTGATCGACGGTGTCGGTGACTGGGCTCCTAAGATCGACAGGTTATGGACAGGTTCTACAATGAACTAACGCTCTAACTACACGCTTCACATGCCAGAATCACAACCACTAATTGTAAGAACCGACTTTCGGAGCGACAACTCTTCACCTTTCAATGAACTTGATTAATTTGCCTCTTATTGTGTCACACTGTTAGATACTAACAGGCATGACGTTGTGAGGGGCAAACTTTAAGTCTTCATATTACTGTATGTGTAGACGTTGTTTCCATTCCCTACGGTTGAGGAAAAAGTGCCCGTCTGGTATTAGGTCACATGCGAGGTTATCTCATCCTAGTGCCGTAGATATGTCTGTTTGCATAGCTGCTTTTCCCCAAAAACGGTTTGGTACCTTGTCATCCATCTCATTGTCCTTTTCCTCCTTTTCTACCCTTCTCACCCCATTTTTCTACTCTTCATTCTTCTAACTACCTCCCAGGCTTATCCCTACATATCCATCATCTCTATACTCATCCTTCCATTCGGTATCTCTCTCCCCCCTTCCTCTCCTCGTTCCATAATTGCCCGCGTTTCTTGCTATTTCCATTCCCCTCATGCGCTCTCTCCTTCAGTTGTATTCATCATGGTTGCAAGGTTACGGATAGTGGACGGGTGAAGCAATGAAGACAGCTGGTACGGAGGGGATGCACATCCGAGTGAGGCCTCAGTTCTACAACCTCACCACATAATCGATGCGCGAGGGCAATGAGAGGATTATAGCCACACTTACAGTCTTCTGGCCCAACATCTATGGGCTCAAGGGTAAGAAAACTCCTGTAGCTATCTTTTCATCAACAGCATAGGGTTAGATAGTTGAAAAAGCGTAATAGTTAGTTTGCAGTTGATTATATTATCTTCTTGCAACCATGGCAACAAAAAGCTGTGTCCGTAGATCCAATTCCACACGTTTTAGCACAAAAACTAGGCGATCAAGGCGTATTACAACTCAACTGCTATAGCGTTGTCTATTTGCATCGGTACTTGTGAGTAGCACATGTTCGGATCGCATGCTATACTAATCCACTCGTTGCCCCATAGGGAAACTATAACATTTTGCCTTCAGCATTAGAATCAGGCATTAGCAGTAGGCATTGAAACTTTAGCATCCAGCGAACTACGACTGCTGCCTGCCCCTCCCACTATCCTAGCCATAGTTCTTGACCTCTCACCTTATGGCATCGCCTCACAACTTCTTGTGGTTGCGGAGATAATTTTTTCTCTTTGATACATATTTGCGTGATGTCAACCACGTTGTTTAAGTTCATAGTTAGTCCAGCCCTTTCAACGCTTGCCTTTACAGTTGAGTGCCATTGCGGGGTAGTGATTGCAGCTGTTTCATTGGTTTTGTGGAAGCGTTCTCCCGAGCGTGGCTGAAATTCAACACTAGCAACGGTCACCGATGACAACCGACCGTTTACTTTCACTATCTCCGGCACAGCATCACTGGTCGAATGAATTTGTTGCCTCTCGAGAGAAATGTCACCTGGATTACAGGACAGTGTGGGACGGGCTGATTGGTACAACTTTCGTATCTCATCCTATCGTCTCTCTTGTTCCTTATGTTGACGCTCGCTCTCCTTCTCTATTCTGTGCTTCGCTCCCTCTTTTCACCCACCGTTTGTGCTGATCCCATCTCTCTCACCCTCTCCCGCACTAATATATCACCACTTTTCATGCTCTCTTTCCCCGATTCGTTCTCGTCGTTTCTTTCTTCTCGCTTTCCAAAAACTATGTCCTAATCAGCAATGTCATTTTCCTTTCTTCCCCAATTTCTCCACCTCTCTATTCCTGCTGTTCATTTCACTTCTCCTAACTACCTGTCCCTCCTCACTCTCATTCCCTCCGTCACATTTGCGTGCAAACCTCCACTCATTGTCTCCCTCCTTCTCCGTACCCACTCCCCTTTTTGCTAGTTACCTCAGCTTTTGCGTTGTCTTTCTGACTCGTTTACACTGGGGGTTGTCATGGTTACAATCGATCGTGAAGAGGTTGTGCAACACATTTACAGTCGTATACCCGTGGCGGCGGTCTGTCGTTTGACACCGCACAGTAGCACCAACAGCGCCGAGTCTTGTTCAACCTGCTACCAGTTGAATAGACTGATAGCATTGCAGTATAGCATGGAAGCAAGTTTACATTATTCCGCTGTAAAATATCAAGCTAGTTACATATTCTAATTGGAAATACAGTCCTACACATATCTCCGCCATCAAGTACAGAGCAAGTCACAGCCAAACCGTAAACGACTGTGGAAACTATCGAATCACCGATAAGGTTTTGTTGCGAACTCTACACTGAGAGGAAAAGCACAACACTGACCAATAGAAAACTAGCATCTTTTGGAAACGTGCCACATAACAAGAAGCCATAGCTCCTAATCGAGCTACCCAAGTACAACCGCATTGTCAGCATGTTCTGTGAACATGAATATCGACATGTGTGTGCAACGTCATGAGGGTTTGACTACGCGGTTTCCTTCATTAGCACCGATATCGTTATGTATAACGCATCCCCTAATCGATGTGTTGGACGGTAACTTTTATGTCCGCATGCAGTGGGCTCAAACTTTTGTAGCCACCTAAGAGAGAGGAGTGGCGATGAATAGGACCTCCGTTGATTACCTGTACTCCTTTTAGTAACATAAATTAGTCGTCTGTCTGGGGAATATTTACTGAACGCCTAAGTGTTATTTCCGAAGTGACACGTATCAAAGGCCATTCTGTATGATGTTATCCTCGCCGAGTACTTTTAATCTGTCTTGCGAAAGTTGTTAGGAGGAGGATTACAGAAAGTTATGACTGAATTAAATCCTACAACCAATAATAGTCAGCCAGTAACAGCGATAAAGATCTACCGGCTCGCCGTTATCTACTGCATTAATCAAGACTCACGTAAATCTGTTATGACTGAACCCTTGATGATATATGAGCCCAGGATCTGAATCCATAGTTTACCGCCTCAGCTAGCAGAAGGCTCATCTCTCCACCGCGTTGTGGGATTTGATATGTATTCTCTTTTAAGAGCTTTCATATGGCAGTATATCTCAACTACCCGATGACACAATGCTCTGTTACATAACAAACTAACTGCAGTGCTGCAGTCAGGAATGTTTTTGCTCTGTTGGCACGTTGCCAACGGATAGAAAGCCAAATGCATATGGTCACAATATGCGTTGTTGCATCCAAAAGTAACAACCAATAGCGATCAAATCTATGTAAATGTAACCTAAAGAATCAGTTGACTCGAGCCAAATTTCCCTTCCATCGACCTTGTGCTCAGTCGTTTACGCAAGAGGTTGCTCCTTTCTGCAGCTACTTTTCTTCAACAGTCATGTCACATACTAACGTCCACAACGCAAAGCGACCTCTTACCATAAGTGTTTTGATTAATTGAGCTGCACGGCGAGCAAAAACAGATGATATATCAAGCAGAGCTGGGAACTTTAGTCAATCATCTCCATTGGAGTCAGCCTGCTAAACTGAGCCCTCTGTTGTCGCAGAAGACTGATGGGTATGGTGACTTGAAGTTCCGACGAAAACTACCTTTTATCATTGTAACTGCTGGGAGTGAGTTGGGTGTGCAGTGGTAGAGGGAGAGCTCCTGGAGACCAGCTCACCTTAGATCGGGCTATCAACCCATAATATAGGTTTAGTTGCTCTATGTGAGCTGATGAATTATTAGTGTTCTATACATTCCTATCCGCACGCACGTCAAGCGTAAAAGCACGAATGGATACTAAAGCTGGCTTAACTGTGCCGTGGCGTCTGTGTAGGCGTGTGCCACTGAAGGGTATGGAGACAAGGGAATGGAAATGGTGAATAATTTTAGGCCATCAACTGCGATGAGTAAAGCTGCGTTCCCACTAGGCCGATGCCTAACTGCTGTAATGGCCTGGCAAGAAAAACGGCCTGTCGGTCGCCCGGCTATTGTGTTCCCACTTATCAAACAATATCGGCGGTAGAGCTTGGGAGCTGTGTCACTGAGCAGTGTTTATCTTCATATTTGAGGTAGAAACGTGTACTTGATCACAGCTGATTCGTGTAAAAAATGATGAGAGCTATAGAGAGCTACGGATCACCACATTGGCTACCTCAACTTGTGCCTTCTGCATTAGCTTGCTTTCTAGTCATGTTTTCTGCTGGAGTATGATTTAAAATACAAGATCGAAAAAGTAGAACAACAACGGGTGGAGTGAGCTGCTGTGAACAGCTATTCCTGGCTGTCAAAAACCACTGATATCAAGGCACAAGCTATACGCTTACTTATTTGGTCGCTCCTGATTGGCTGTTGGTCTATTTTGTTGAGGGCAATTTGAGCAGTGCTCAAATGCCTCCGTTACCGCCGACCTACAAAACTGTCGGCATATCAATTGTTCCCATTCAGCCGATTGCCGGCCGTTAGCTATATCAGGAGTAAAATCGGCCTAGTGGGAATGCAGCTTAAAATTCGCAACGCTCAACAGTATCCTATTAGGAAGATGTAGCTGTCATCGGTCTCTGCCGTGTGAAGCGGGTGAGATAATAATATCATCGCGTCGTGGCTTGCCGATAGCACGATACTCACTATCGCCGGTATCATCGCTGCTACCATCGCTGATACCATCGCGGACAAGTGAGAACGAGGCTTAACTCTAACAAATCTAGCAGTAATATCTCCTAACTTGTTAGAATTTAACCAAATTGACTTCATGTCATAGTCTGATCGTGTTTGGGATAGTATTGTAGAGATATTTTTGGGCTTAGCATCCAACACGCGCATGACTACCGTAATAGGCAAATCGGTCCCAAGGCTCTCCATACTTATCTTCCTAGCTAAAATAGCAGTAGGTGCCAGCCGTGTTTGGTTCACTGCGAGTCTTTCACACCGGCAGCGGATCATGTCAGTCCATCTTTCTGTCAGATTTATGATGTTATCATAAATTATGATGAAATCAATCATGATATTATCATAAATCTGACAGTTAATTCGATCATCACTCGACGCTCCTTCTGCTATAAAGATCATATCGTGTGAAAATCAGCAGACGGCTTGTGTCACCTGAGAAGCATGATAAATGGTATATCTGTTTTATCGACACAGGTCGGAGATGTGTCTGTAGATGGGACTGACTTGCTAGCGGCGGACCTGGGTCTCATGGATTGACGTCAACGCGCTACGCTGTAAATCTCGTACAACGCTTCGTCGAGATGATGTGGCTTACAGAAAAGAGATACAGGTATTGGATGTGGCACTTGATAACGCTCTTTACGCGCCCTTCCCGTAGCAAGTGGGCAACTATGGACTACATGAGAGATGATCTCAAACTGTGACGTCAAAAATAATTCTCCTTCGACTATGTCAGGGTTACTCTGTTAGGGCCTACTTGGCGCGTATTTCTATGACTTTGCTATGACTAGCCTTGAGTTTACAGCTCTGTAGCCGTACACTGCTGAACTGTTGGATTAATAAGTCATCATGCTGCTAACACAGACTTCTGATACTTTGAGTTCAGTAGGTTTTGCGATTGAATAGGATATAGCGCACTAGACCCTTAGAATGCCACAAACTGAATTCAGTCCCTTCTCTTTGACAGCTCCAGAACGGATCCCCTTTGTATTCAAATGAATCAGGACAAAGTGGACTTGTGACTTGGTCAACTCTGAACTGAATTAGACTGAGCTCTGCAGACAAATAGAACTGCTGAATGAGCTGAACTGAACTTTTTCATGGACTTTGGAATTCCTGCACCGGGATGGAACCCAGGGTTGCCAGCCCACATGCGAGCGCTCTACTAGTAACGCTATGTACCTAGTGTATTGTAGCCATACCAACACTTTAGGTGGAAGACAGGCGTGCATAATAATAAAGCCTGTGATGCTTAATGAATCATGTGCGAAGATACTCCCCCCATTTCCCCAATAATCACTGTAAGATTGATAAATCGACGGTGAGAGCAATTTCAGAATGGTGAGCAAGTACGGATGAGCCAATATAGGTGAAATGGGTGAGTTGCGGCAGGTAAATACTGCCGGGTAAGATACACGTTATCCTGAATGATGATCTCAAGGCCTGCGCCCACTAGACTCTATCTGCAAGCGATCAGCAAGCATCCGTATGCACCCGCGAGCCTGTGTAAGGGCTACCTCAACGCCCACTAGAGGCAACTGGTCATAGCAAGCTGATTGTGATAGACCGATGAGTGAGCGCGCTAGCCGACACACGATGTCATGACCTCTCAGTAGCCAACGGTGTCGAACATGATACGCCCGATTTTGAACATGCTAAGCATCGATGCGTAGGCAAATTATCCAGACGAGGGCCGCCGCGTTGTGACGCTTTGGCCCGTACGCGCTGGGTTCGCGCATAGGGGGCGCATGCCTTAAAGATGCTGAGAAAGCTCACAGCCATTCAGAATATACCTAGCATACCTTATATCGGTGCCGTATGAGCTATCGTATAGCTGTTCTGATTAGCTGTTGGGAATTACAACCGGCTTCATTTCCCGTCCTAATTAGGTCATAGAGGCGGATGCTACGTAGACCTGGGGACCCGCCTACCCAGGTCCACGTCATCGCATTGTAATAGTATTCAATAGGTCTAACGATGAGAATTAATTTTCTGGCTTTTTTTATTATTGTTACCCATTTTAAATATGTATGAAACAGGAAGAATAGCTATCCAGCTATACTTTGAAAAGAGGATTTTACACTCACGAAGTCGAAAAGTGCTTTTTTAGGGCTGACAAAGTACTCTATCAACAGCTTGCCATTATGGCCTACGTACCTTCCATTGTGCCGCGGCGTGTAGCGTAGCGAGCAAAGCCGCTTAGTGAAACTCTTATGATAAAGCGTATTGCGACATCGCATCACCCAAAGACTACTAATGGCCGCTAAGTGACCGCCTTCTAAATAGGGTCTGCTAATTCATTTGGTAGTAACGGTCAGTAACGATCATCACAGCGTACTAAATTTTGTCATAAGGTAAGAAAAATTGTTTCTAATTTATTGATATGATTAATTCAAGTTAACTTCCAGAGAGTTCTTTTCCCAACCTCTTTAAGTACACATCATAATTTGAGCCAAATCCTTATATCACTTCACTTTGGTAGACTAAAGTAGAGTCCATGATTATAGCGGTGGGAGGCGGTAGTCGCTGCTATTTCAAAGTTTCTGACAATAGCTTGACACGTTCCAAACATCGCTGATGAAATGAATTGTCCATAAATTACACTTTCACCAACCCTCTTGCCGTTGATCTTTGAACTCGTTCGCCATTGTCCAATCGGAGTAGGGATGGAAGCGATGCATGACGTGACGCACCTATATTAAGGAGCCGATTAGAGTTCTGAGATCAGTCCTGCAGGTAGGATCCTTGCGCCATGCAGTACTTTGCGATCATTCTGGTAAGCATTATCATCATTCTCACCTTACATCAACTCGTTCTCTTTGATGACCTTAGCCAATCACTGAACGATGCATCTATGTACACCTGCTAACGCAAACCTCGTCGCTTCAGATTGTTGCAAGCATTGCTCTTTCACTCGGATGGTCGTCTCGCTATGGGCACCGGCAACATAGAAATTACCTCCATAGACTTGCCCGCCCATATCAACTAAGCCGGAGGCGTACGCTGGTGAGAATTTCAACTATCATTAATGTACATGACTGACTCAGCATGGCTTCTTATGCCACTACAGCAGAAAATTTGAACTAACGTTTCGCTCTGCCTAAGTGCAACGATGTGTTCATCTATGAAAATTGGAAGAGCAGGTTGTGCATGATCAGATCAGCTACTGTGGCATCCTCATTAATATAGCGCAATGACAGATAGACGATCGTCGTATTTCCAATAGTTCTGTGAGCAGTGAATACGGGTTTTTGCAGAGCGGTAACCTTTTTAAAAACATACTGAAAAAGTATTTCATGCACTGTGTGTTACCCATTTAACTCCTGCCCCAGGGAGAAAGAAAAGCCCTGAGAGACTGGAATCAGGTTTAGCTTCGCCGCTTTTCAGTAGTTCAGCAAGGAACAATAAGAATTACTGCAGGCATTAGACCGCAGGCGAACGGCCAAAAAATGTTCATCTGATTTTAATGCGTACATTTACGCTGACTAGAGAATTTCTTCAGCAACGGTTCACTAGGTTTTGAAGGACTAAATCACAAAATAATTGTGAGCCCTTAATTTCAGAAGACTAACATGTGTACAAATACTTGATCATGTGCCCACGACTCCGCTGAGATATTGGGAGCTTCTCCGTGAAACGTGCCAAAATGACATGAAGCATTCTTAGCAGAGAGGGAAAGAAAGAGAGAGATAGATGGATAGATAGATAGAGAGAGAGAGAGAGAGAGAGAGAGAGAGAAAAGGAGAGAGAGGAGGAGAGAGAGAAGGAGAGAGAGAGAGAGAGAGGTTCATTCAGCTGAGCGAAATTTCATAGCGTGTATAGAGTTGATCAGGTGTTAGGGAAAGCAATGGAGAACTTTGAATACATCGTAAAAGGGGAATAAATGACATTCTAGCTTAGGTTGCCGCGGCTTTTATCGTTTCTGAGTGATAGCATACTGATGCTCTTTATTGCAGAGAATTGCGCCGCATTTGCTAGGAAAGACGAAATCTCACACGCACGCAAAATTCGGTCCACATCGAACGTTTGCAATCAAGCCGCAACGTAAAGGACGGAAACCCGCTAAACCTGAGCCGACGACCACAACAGCACCGACGACCACAACAGAACCAACAACAACTACTGTGCCGACGACCCCAACAGTACCGACAACAACTATTGCGCCGACGACCCCAACAGTACCGACAACAACTATTGCGCCGACGACCACAACATAACCGACAACAACTACTGAGCCGACGGCCACAACAATGCCAACGAGCACAACTGTACCATAAATAACAAAAATAGGACTGTAGTAACAGTGAGATGAAATTCCATAGTATGATAGTAAATGTTTCGAAGGAAAGAGATGGGAAATCCTTTTCGTACAAGAAACACTGGTCCCTTGAGATTTCTACCGTTGCTAGCGTTTCATGCAGAACTGTGGTGTTTGCGTATTGTTTCACAGAAACATGCAACGCTATGACGAAAAGCTGCGTCACAGGTGGCTTTTGACCTCTCTTTGCGTCCTGTCCACACTATCGTATTATGGAGTTTTATTATTGTTGTTATTGCTGTGCACAGATTCCATTTTATAAGTGGGTGATAGTGCCTAGTTCCGTGGTAAAATTTGATTAACGTGCTTTTTTGGTAATAAAGTTCATTCCATCAACCATAACCCGCATGAGTCAAAGTTCATCCATGCAAGTTGATGCCAGTAGCCTATTTACCAGCTGAAGTTTCAGGCAGTCAGCCTATAGGTGGCAACGGAGAGATGAGCTTAAATTTGAAGGACGCCATGCTCACACAAGATTTAATCCTGATAGCCGTCTGCCGCTTGCGCCTTTGGCGAAGGAGATAAGTTATATCGAACGAACACATGATGATTACGGATTGCTGTAAAGATGGCATCCGCTAATAACACCGTAAAAGGCTGACCACACGCTTTTGACGACGCAGCGACGAACGAAATTGATACATTCCATTCATAAAATGCCTTCTTTGGGTCACTGGTTAAAAGGTCGATACGTCAACATTGAACGAACGATGAAGGACGAATGCTCATCATACTGCAATCTGATTGGATACATTCAACTACAGCGCACTAGTCTACTGCATGTCATCTAGTGCACGTCAATGATTGGCTGAAGTTTGCAAACAAACAAGGGTGTGGCCAGCTATCTGTTCGTTCGTTTGTTTGTTCATCGACTGCTCTCCTTCATTTGATCTGGGTGTATCCGGCCCTTTAGCTATGGCTATACAGAGCAGTACTTACATCATTTTTGCCATTATGGTACATTCCCATGGGGATTCTGGTAGCTCAGCTTCTGTTCAATTGTGTAATCAAGTCATACTCGTCAGCATTGGTAAGAAATATGCTTCTCTTGAGTTCTTACAACAAATCACTGTACCAATCTTGTACTGGGCTGCAGTATATACCAGTATATACAACATATTCTACTATCTGAGTAATAAGATATGCTTATTGCCTGCTTGGCGCTGTCTGAAAGTATTATCTGTGAGGTAATATTGCTACCAGGGCTGGTATCACGTGCATAACGGCCAGCTGTCAAATCAGGAACACTGACCTAATATTGTCCCTCTAACTTCTCGTGACCTCTAGATCGCTAATCTCGTGAAGAGTCTATGTTGTGTTATGGCACCGACATCAGCAAGGTCATTTATGAGTGAACCCATATAGCGTAGCTCTTGATCAGTATTGGGTTGCTTGCAGCTGCTGCCGGCCTGCTGGGATTGCAGCTAGATCACTCTTTTATTCTATCCTGTTCAAATCATGTCCTCCATATCTAGGCTCAACAGATTATCTGGAGTGTGCTCTCGATTACTGGTGTTATCATACCGGCGCTGGCCACAGCCAGTATTGTTTGTGTAGGCTAAACTCCCCGATTGCCATTTCAACAAGGACGCAGCCTATTTTTACACATGATAAGATTGCCCTATGATCTGTCGTAACTCATAAATCATTGACCCTAAGTAACAGATGGCAGAAACTCAGTAAACCTCTGTAGCTATCCATGTTTGGGTCTGGGAAGCAGCTGTTTTCCAACCAGCTAGTCACATGACTTGTCCTGGTACTGCTAACCCTTACATATACGGGACACAGTCTATCACTCAGCGATCAGATGAGCTAACATTTTCATGGGTTTATTAGATGAAGCTGAAATATCATTGGATCAAGAGAGAGGGAGAGAGAGAGAGAGAGAGAGAGAGAGAGAGAGAGAGAGAGAGAG
>ERZ1740065.1358-NODE-1358-length-14589-cov-5.324962_pt1 | contig 14589 bp, 6 predicted proteins | sample MGYA00581738_ERZ1740065 | MGnify/ENA primary metagenome ERZ1740065 (study PRJEB43018, sample SAMN04849749) | marine metagenome | isolation source: floating plastic debris | place: Pacific Ocean | collected 2008-09-01 | study: EMG produced TPA metagenomics...
ACGACTCCGGCGCTGAGAATTCCGGTCCTTTGATGGGTTCCCCAACTGCTGATGGGGCCGCTCCGGGCGACTCACTCCGAACTGCGGGCTCAGGCCCGGCTGATCCCCGGTATTACCATTATTACCCATAAGATTACCCCCCGGACTGTTTACACACTGGCAGTACCAATAATTAAACCCCTCCATTGCACACTGGTAATCACCCACCGGCGGCGGCGTATCCGAGTGGTAATAAATACAGGGCAGCCCCTCCTGATTGTAAACCACCCCGGGGTCAAAACCCGTACCCCCCACGGGCCCCCCATCCGAGCTGATGTCCTCTCCCGAGCAAGGCCACTCCGCCGCCGGTCCGGCCGGATTGGTGATCCGCGTCACGCTAAAGTTGGGATCATCCGCCTCCCAATCGTCGCGGTACTCGTAATAGGTCGACCGTACGATGGCCGCCTGCCCCGGCGCCTTGCTCGTCACCCGGCTTTGGTAAGGCAAATTGCGCATCTTGTGCAGGTTCTTGACCTTCCACAAGAAGTTCAAACTGGATTTTAGCTTGGGATCGTAATCAAAGGGATTGGCCGGATTGGGATCGCGTTGGTAGCGCGGATCGTTGACCAAGTCGTAGAGGTAAAAGTTTTCCTCCATCGTGTAGGCTTCATTAGCGCCCCCGTATTCATCCGAATAGCGCTTGACCCGGTACAATTGCCAGGAGGGCTCCCAGGCCAGGCCGCTGTTGTCCGCCGTCCCGGTCGGATTATAAGTAGGATCAAAATTGGGATCGTCGATAAAGGCGGGGTAAGCCGGCGAATCGGAATAACCCGCGTAGTTGGCGTCGAAGTAGTCGTACTCCGTGGTATTGGTCGTGGCAACCAAGCTGCCACCCGGATTGGCGCAGTCCTCCTCGTAGGTCGTTACAACTTCCCGGGTCTTTTTGATAAAATAGCTGTTGAGGTACTGCGGGTCGCTGTCCTCGATGTAGCGGGCGTAACGCGCCTCGTAAAAACGGGCCCCATCGTGGCTCCCCTCCGTCGCCACCGGATCGGGATCGGGTACGAAAAAGGGATCCGTGATGTCGTTCGGCCGTGCGTCCAAAAACGCCACCAACGCCTCCGCCCAAACCTTGCAACTCAAGCGTTCGCCAAAACTGAGCACTTTTAAATTCGAGCAATCGCAAGTCGGTACATCCGGCGGGCAACTGCTCAAACTGGGCGGACTGGGCGCCCCCGTCAACCACTGCTGGTAGGCCGAACTCATCGCCCCCGCCTCGCACTGTAGCCAGGGATACAGCGCGGCGAGGTAAGCATTGTCGCTGTTGTACTGCTCCCGCAGCGGCCGATCCGGGCAGGGATTCTCAATCCGGTAGTCTTGATAATCGTAGCGATCGTTAAAGCGGCGTTTGCGGTGGGTGGGGCTCTCAAAGGCCAACTGCGACTCGTAAAATATTTCCTGCCGCTCCAGTACCGTACTGTTCTCCGCAAACTTGACCACCTTGTACAGCTTGCCCCACAAGAGCTCCTCCTGTTCGGTGGTTCTAAAAAAGTGCCGCAACTTATCCCGCTTGCCGTTTTGCTTGGGCGTCAGAATATCGACCCGCCGGTAGCCTAGAGCGTAACGGTATTTATCGTCGTAAGTAAAGTTTTCCCCCAGGGGCGTATGCCGATCGATCAACTTCGGATCGGAATAGCTGTAGGTCCAAACTTTTTCCTCACTATCCTCATCCACCACCTTGACCTGCTTCACCGCCAGGAAGGACTGAAAGGCGTAGTTGGGCACCGGGCGGTGGTCGTCGGCCCGGGGATCAAAGTAGCGCGCGTCCTGAGGCCGGAGCCGGAAGCGGAAGGAGGGCAGGGAGTAGGACCGGCTACCAGCCTCGGCAAAGGAATAGTAGACGATCTCGGTTTGCTTACCCAGCGGGTCGACGATCCCGTTGAGGATGGCCGTACTGCTGTTGAACTTGGCCTGCTGGGTGATGTTGTCCAGGCTCACCGGCCAGACCAGTCCCGCATTGCCCGCTCCCAGGTACTGGTGCCAATCGTTGGGCATCCAGTAATTAAAGTGGGTGGTCGGCTGTACGCTACGGTCCACGGTCGTCAAGTCGCCCTCAATCGGCATTTGGATGATCTTGCGCAGCCGGACGATGTTGCGCGAGCCCACCAGCGCACTGCTCGGCGCATCCACCCCCAGCGTGGCGTTGGGAGCGTAGTAGTTGTTGTACAGCGGCGTATTCACGATGTCGTAATCCAAGTCCAGGGCCTGCACCAGTTTCCAGACGTTGTCCTCCATATTGGCCGTGATCTGCCCGTCGGATTGGAGGACCAGCTTGCGGACGCGGCGGAGCATGTAGGGATTTTTGCTGTGGCGAACCAGTTGGACTTTTTTAAGTCGAGTATCGCTAAAGCGGTTGCCCTGTTTGCTGATCCGTAGCCGGGTCGGCTGGTTTTGGATGTCGTGGTTGTTGGGATCGGTCGAGGGCTTCCACCAAAACTTACGGGCATTGCTGGGGACCGCACAATGGTCATCAAAGCCCTCCAATTCGGCGTAAAAGTTTTTCATCAGGTGCCAGGGCGCCCCCACCCCAAAGTTCTGGGGAATGTCATCGCCCTTGTTGAGTTTACCGGGCTCGTTGTAGCCGACGGTGTGGTAATAGCTCTGGCACATTTCGAGCTGGTCGGTGGGCGGACTGCCGGCGTACAAGTCCTGGGCAAAGTCCTGATCCGAATTGGCGGCGCCCACCTGGATGTGAAAGCCCCCAAAGGCGGTGGGCTGGTTGGGCATCATAAAGAAATTGCTGGTCCGCAGATTGGGCGGCGTACCGCCGCCGGTTTGGTAAACGGTGGCCAGACTGTGCCATTTGACGGCCTGGGGAAAGGTCGAAAAGACGGACTGCCCCCGCGATTGCTGGTAGTCCTCTTCGTCGTAGTAGCGGCTGCTCGGATTGGCTGCCACCCCGGTATTGTCCCCAGTGGCCAGGTTGATGTCATACAAAACCCCACCCCGCCCCTGGATAAACGTGGCGGTACGGATGGTCGTACGGATTTCGTACAAGTCCCCCGGCGGCATACTCGCCCCGATACTCAAACGGGGCGATTCCAAAAAGCCGTGCTTAAAGATCAAATCGCTACCCGCCACCTCATTGTAGCGGTAGCGCGTGGCACCCCCCACCCCCGACACCACCGTCCCGTAGGGATCGGAAGTACTCGGGGCACTAAAATTACCCTGGCCATAGCCATCGGTATCATCCTTGGCGTGGACGTAGCGCCGCCAGCTGGCGAAGGGGTTGGAGCTGCCCCCTTGTTCGTACACCACCGTCGAGCTGTACATCGAATCCCGCCGACTCACCTGGGGGTCGCGAAAGTCCGGTAGGTTGAGCGCCCCCGTGGTGGGGATGCTTTCGTATTCCAGCACTAAGCGCTCCCGCCCCGAACGGACCTCGGTCAGGATGATCTCCCGGGCCGCCGAGCGGATGGGGCGGGTGCTCAACTGCCCGCGCTCCCATTTGCGCTGGAGGGTCCGTAAAAAGCCGGGTTGGTTGTACACCGCATTAAAGTCAAACTGGCCAAAGCTGTTGTACAAAAAGCGAATCTGCCCCACCCGCGCCCGGTGATAAATCCGTACGCAGTACCAACTCAGCACCTCGGTTTTGGGCAGGACCAAATTGGGCAGCGGCCCGCCCTGCGCCAGGGTATTGCCTCCGCCACCACTTTCGTAGCAGACTTGCTCCACCCGCTGGTTGGAAGCCTGTCGGTGCGAGACCTTGGCCACCCCCAGCTCGTAACGCGTCCCGTCGTCGAGGACCACCTCCCAGCGGTTGCCGTCAAAATGCGCCTCGATGTAGCGTTCAAACTGGTGCAGTACAAAGACGTACTGCCCTTGAGACTCGTACTTGTATACCAGCCGCCCGCTGGCCACGCCCGGGATGTTGAGCATCGGGGCAAACCAGTACAACCCGCCCTCGCCGTAGGCTTCGTTGCGATCGCCGGCCGGGTCACTGGTATAGTACTCCTTGGTCTGTACCCCCATCGAATTGCGATTGCCGATAGCCTGGGCGGCCAGGATGCTGTACTTATTGTAGTCTTCGGTACTGACCGTGATGGAGGGCAGATCGAGCTGCCAACCCTCGCCGTAGGGGATGCCGGTGGTGTGGGGCAGGTTGTCGCCACTCGAAAAAGTGGAGCTGTTGCTGGCTTGCAGGGTATAGCTCAGATCGCCGCTGACGGTACTGACGCTGCCCAGGGCGTAGTTGGAATTGTAGGTGCCGGTAAAGAGGTTGACGTCACCGGCCAAGGCACCGGCGTCGATGGTGGCGGCTTGGACTTCCTGGGGCGTGGATTGGCCACTGCGGTGACCACCGATGATTTGGGCCGAGGAAAGCAGGGGAAATAAGGACAATAGGAGCAATAGGGGAGCCGTAAAAGTCCGGCCCGTACGGGGGAGTTTCATAATCTTTAATCTTTTGTTGGATGATGAAGGGGTCCTTTTAACCATGGAGGATCAAAAGGATCGCCTTTTTACGATGACCAAATATAACAGCTATCTTTCGGAATACCAAGTCTTGTTGTTTCAGTTTTTGGTCAAAAGTGATTTTCCACCTCTGGGACCCTACCCCGTAAAAATACGGGGTAGCCAAACGGGTATTTCTACCCTTGTTGGGGTGGGGACGATCCGCTAACTTAACGGCCGTGTTTAATTCATAGATCCATAAGTTTTCCACACTCAATATCCCCAAAAAACACTTGGATTACCTCGGTTCTTACCTCTATTACCATCGAATAATTGCGAACTGACGTAGATCAGAATAATGCCCCAACGGCGGATTATTTTCGGGTCTCCAGCTCAGAAAAACCATCAAGGGTAATCGAACGCTTAGGAGTGAAGGGAAACTTCGATCGGGCGTTTCTCCGCCATTGTATTCGGACTGCCACTTATCGCTCTCTAACTTCGTTTCCGCTTTTGCGAAGCCTTCGGCATTCCGACGGAGAATATGGGGAAAGCCGGGTAATTTCAACCAGCCCGCTTTGCCCACCCCTTTTTCCAGAGACCCTTCAGTCCTTTCTAGTGCAAGACCACTACCTTGCGCACCACCCGGCGCTCCGCCGTCTCCAACTGCAAGTAATACAAACCATCCGCCAGCCCACTCAGATCAATCTCCCAACGCGCCCCGCTGCGCCACTGGTCCGAGCCGTGTACCACCCGCCCCTGTACGTCCAACAAACGCCAGCTCCAAGCCTGCTGCGCCGCCACCCCCCGAAAGGACAGGACTAACCAATCCCGCGTAGGCACCGGCGCCAGCTGAATGTCCTCCGCTTCCCCGGGGCCGCCTAGGCCCACCAGTTCATCCACCGTAATGGTATCCGAACGGAAAATACAGCCATTGTCATCCACCACCCGCAGGACGTAATCACCCGCCATCACCCCACTCAAGTCCTCTTCCGTACCCACCACCATCGTATCCTGCCGCCACTCGTAACGCAGTGGCGCCACGCCTCCCGTTACCGTCACCTCGATGGCCCCGTCGCTTTGCCCACTACTGGCCGGGCTGACCCCATCCACCACGCTGGCTACCGCCGGACTCTCGGGCAGCTCGATCGTCAACTCCTCGATCACGCAGCCCTGCGCCATCACCGCCACGGTATACATCCCCGCAGTCAAGTCCGTTGCCGTATCTCCCGTCTGCCGTTGCGGATCGTCCCATTGGAAAGTATAGCTCAGGTCTCCCTCCAAAATCTGTACGGCCACACTGCCGTCGGACTGCCCCGGACAGGCTTCCCGAACGACGTTGACCTCGGCGGCAAAAACGGGGGCGACCACAGTGACCACGAAAGTACAGGTATCCCGATTGCCCGAGACGTCGGTCGCCTCGTAGGTCACGCGGGTAGCGCCCGGGCCGAAGACCGATCCACTGGGCAAACCTTCCAGCAGGCGCAGCGTATCCACCGCGCAGTTGTCCTCCGCCGCGGCATCGTAAAAGACCAGGGTGTCGCAGTGGCTTTGCACTTCAAAATCATTGGCGCAGATCATCCGTGGGGGGAAGGTATCCAGCGTGATGACCACGGTGCTGTCCCGCGCCGAATTGCCCTGGCGATCGAAGATGGTCAGGGTCACGACCAAGGGCTGGCCCACATTTTCACAAAAACGCTGGAAACGGTCGATGATGATGGAGTCGCCCGTACAATTGTCGCTACTGCCCAAGTCTATGTCGGGGAGGCGGATGGGGGCCTGGCCACTGGCGTCGAGGTAAACGAAAAGGCTGTCCCGGGCGCGTGCCACGGGGGGAATGGTATCCCGTACGGTGACCGTAAAGGAAGCAATGCTGAGGTTGCCACTTGGGTCGATGGCGCTGTAGTTGACGGTTTGGGCCCCCAGGTTATTGCAGCCAAATTGCTCCCGATCGATGCTGACCGTCACGGGACCACAATTGTCGGTGGCGCTGGCGTTGAGATCGCCGAGGGAAAGGCGGGCCTGCCCCTGGGCGTCGAGGTAGAGGACGCGGTCCAGCGGAACGGGATCGATGGTGGGCTCTTCGGTATCCAATTCGCTGTCAATGCTAAAGTTGCTACTGACCACGCAGGCATCGTCATCCACGACGGAGACGCTGTAGTCGCCCACGGGCAATTGCGTTTCCACACTGCCACCGCCCCCGCTCGACCACAGGTAGGTATAGGGAGGCGTGCCCCCACTCACCAGTACGGTTGCGCTACCCGAAGAGTCAACGCCACAGGTCACCGGTGCCAGGGTCAGGGATTCCAGGACCAAGGTACAGCCCCCAGCGTTGACCTCCACGCTTTGGCTCTGGGTACAGCCATTGGCATCGCTCAGGGTCACGCTGTAGGTGCCGGGGGCCAAATTCTGGATGGTGGCGGTATCGCCGCCGTTGCTCCAGTCGTAAGCGTAGGGGGGCGTGCCGCCCGTAGCCGTGGCCGTGGCGGTCCCGTCCATCATCCCGAGCGTACTTTCGGGGGTGCTGCTGACTTGCAGGTCCAGCGCGGGCGGTTCGGGGATTTGGTAGGGAAAGGTAGCGGTACAACCGTTGCTGTCGGTGACGCGTACGGTCCCGTCGGCGGCTAGGTTGTTTTGGGTACTACCGCTTCCGCCATTGGACCAGGTAAAGAGATAGGGCCCCGTTCCGCCTCCCGCCGTCACACTGGCAATGCCATCCGCAGCGCCGGCACAGGAGATGTCCTGTACGACCACCACGCTGGCCGTGATGGCCGCGGGTTCGCCGATGCTAAAGTTGACCACTCGGCTACAGGAATCGCTATCGATGACGGTGAGTTGGTAATTTCCGGCGGGCAGTTGCGTCTCGGGATTGCTGTTGCCCCCGCTGCTCCAGCGCAAGTCGTAGGGGGGCACCCCGTTGCCGATGGTGGCGATGGCCCGCCCGCTCGAATCGCCCGGGCAAAAGACATCCAGGGCCGTCACGGTAACGGTAAGGGGGCAGGGCAGGATGTTGACGAGCACCGTATCCTCCGTTCCGCAGCCTTCGCTGTCGGTGACGGTGAGGGCGTAGGCGCCGATGGAGAGGCTATCGATGCAAGCGGTGGTGTCGCCGGTGCTCCAAAGGTAGGCATAGGGCGGCAGCCCCTCGCTGACCTGGGCGCAGATCGACCCGTCGTTGCTGGTCGAATCGGTGGCGTTATTGATCGTAAAGGTGGTCGTGGTGGGGATGCGTTCGCTAATGATGAGGTCGGCCGTGACGGCACAGTTGTTATTGTCCGTTACCGTCACGCTGTAATTACCGGGGCAGAGGTCACTGAGGTCCTCGGTATTGATGGGGCGGTGGGACCAGTCGAAGACGTAGGGGGGCGTTCCGCCGGTGGGAGTCAGGTCGATGGCCCCGTTGCAAAGTCTACAGCTGGCTGTTTGGACCGTCGCGTCGAGCAAAAGGCTTGGGGGATCGGTAATGGTCAGGTCGGTGGTGGCCGTACAGCCGTTGCCATCGGTGATCGTCACGGAGTAGGAGCCCGCACAGAGATTTTCTTGGGTTTGGGTGGGCGGTAAATTGTTGGACCACTCGTAAGCGACTTGGCCGTTGGCGTGGGGGACGAGGATGAGAATCTGCCCAGTGCACTGCCCCGCACAGTCGGGCTGGAAAAGGATGGGGTCAATATCCAGTTCCGGGACAAAGGGGAAGTTGGTAAAATTGCCGGTCGAACAGCCGCCCGCATCGGTGACGGTGACGGAGTAGGGGCCGGAGGGCAGGTCTTCGATGCGGTTGGTATCAACTGCGCCGGTGGACCAGGTGTACTGCAAGGGGGCTTGGCCACCGCTGACCTGGGCGAGAATCGAGCCGGTACTATCGTTGTGGCAAAGGGGCGGGTTGCCGACCAAGTCGACCGCTAAATCACTGAGCGCCAGTTCGACGCTATCGAAGATAAAGCAGCCATTGGCATCCTCGACGGTAAACCCGTAGGTGCCCGCTTCGAGGTCTTCGATGGGATTGCTGCTGCTGAAAAAACCACCCCCCTCCAGGAGCCAGGTGTACAGGAAGGGGGGCGTCCCGCCAATGGGCAGGGCATTGATCCGCCCGCCGGGACCGCTATTTTGACATTCGTCAAATACTTCAAATACCACCTGCAAGAGATCGGGTTCGCTCAGGCTTACGGTATCGACTTGGGTACAGCCACTGTAATCGGTGATGGTGACGCTGTAAAAGTCGGCGCAGACGCCCGTGACGGTGGACGTGAGTTGGCTGCCCGTATTGGCACTCCATTCGTAACTGTACGGCGGATCGCCCCCATCCACATTCACCGTGATCCGTCCGTCACAGCTCCCCTGACAAGCGGGAGATAAAAGACTAAATGAAGTGTTGATTTCCTCCTGTTCCCCAATCGTAAAACTCGCCGTCCGCAGACAGTTCGCCTGGTTGGTGACCGTCACCGAGTAGGTACCCGCGCAAAGTCCCGTGGCGATGGCCGTCACCTGGGGGGGCACCGTACTCCAGAGGTAGGTGTAGCTGTTTCCGGGAGGGCCACCGACCAGGGCCGCGAGGGTGCCATCGCAGGCATTGGCGCAGAGGAGGGAGGAACCGTTGATGCTGAGGCTAAAATCGGACTCGGCGCTGAGGTCCGTACTGCTGGTGGCCGTCAGACTGGTGGCGTCGGTCACCGTTAGGGCGTAGCGGCCTATTCCGAGGGTGATGATGCTACTGCTGGTGGTTCCCGTGCTCCACTTGTTGCTTTAGGGGGCTGTCCCCCCGGTGACCGAAGCGAAGATGCTGCCGTTCGAATCGCCAGCGCAAGTGGGATTTTGTACGCTGAGGCTAACGATGGGACTCGCTACGTTTAGGTAGCGGGTATTTTGTGCGAAATTGGGATGGATGGCCAGGCTCAAAATCGCCAGTAGTAGGCCGGCGAATGGATAATGGAAGGTGTTGTCTCGCTTCTTCATGGGAAGGAAGGGTTAGAAGTTAAGAAAAAGTTGCGAGATGGGAGAGGACTAAATGGTATACGGTAAGTCGGGAAAAAAGATATTAAATTTCTGTCAAAAATGAAGGGCGTGGACAAAAAAACGGTCCTCACGCCGCGTGCGCAAGGACCGTTGGTCGCGATTGGGGCAGATCGCTTAGTGGGTGACCACGATTTTTTGCGTAGTGACCTGTCCGTTGTACCGCAGGGATACGAAGTAGAAACCAGCGTTCCAACCGCTGACATCCAGCGCCGTCAGCTGCTCACCGGCGGCCCCATCGACCAGTTGTTGGCGCAGGGTTTTTCCGGTGAAGTCGGTAATGATCAATTCGACGCGCCCTGCTTCCGCCAGGGTGTAGCGCACGTTGAGTGTGCTGCTGGCGGGGTTGGGGAACAATTGGACCTGGCTCAGTGCGGAGGCCACTGGCCCGGCGGGCTGCCGCGCTTGGGTACCGAGCACCGGACCCGTTTGGGTGGGCTGCTCTTCCCGCGTAGCGATGGTACAACCCGTGATGTCGACGTCGTCGATGTACACCCGGTCGTTATTGGTAGAGGCATCGCAGCGGAACTGTAAGCGGGTACTGCTGCCAAAGGGGCCCGCGATCACAACATTGCCCGATTCCCGGACATCGTTTTGGAACTCATCGCCCAGGTTCCATTCCTCCACGAGCACGAAGGGCCCTCCGTCAATCGAAATCAACAGCCAGAAATCTTCGTTGCCGTCGTCAAAGTTGGAGACGATGTAGGAGAAGTCGACGGTCAGCTCTTCGTAAGCCGTCAGATTCAGCGCATCGGTCGTCATCACCGAGCTGCCGCTGTTGTCGCGCAAGCGGACGCAGAACTCCCCACTGTTGGCAAAGGCCACATCGCGACGGCTGCGCCGACAATCGGATCCGCCGTCGTTCCAGATGCCCCAGCCCCCTTCAAAGTCGTTGAAATCGATCCCGACGTAGCTACAGGCCGGTCCTTGACAAGGCGGACAATCGGGTCCGCCACAGTCGACACCGGTTTCCTGACCGTTCTGGATGCCATCCGTACAAGTCGGGCAGGCGGGACAATCGGGCCCGCCGCAGTCGACGCCGGTTTCCTGGCCGTTTTGGATACCGTCCGTACAGGTTGGGCAGGCGGGACAATCGGGTCCGCCACAGTCGACGCCGGTTTCCTGACCGTTTTGGATGCCGTCCGTACAGGTTGGGAGGGGGCCAGATACACAAAAGACGGTGGATTCGGAAAAGCCAAACTGCCCACCGGAAGCCAGTACGCCGCCGCTGGCATCGGTTACTTCGTAGGATCCCGTGCCGTAGCTACAGCAGATGCCATCGCCGTAGGAATCGTTGATGATGAAATCGTAGCAGCCGTTGTCGATACAGGCAAATTCGATGACCGTGGAGCCATCGGCGAGGTTGCCGTAGGGGCCACCGGAGGCGATGGTGACATCGGCCGAATTGAGCAGCGACCAGGTCGTCTCCTCGGGGTAGTTGTCGAGGTTGATGGTGATGGTGATCTCGTTGGCATTACAGGGGCAGGAAGGGCAATCGGGGCCACCGCAGTCGACGCCGGTTTCGTTGCCATTTTGGACGCCATCCGTACAGGTGGGGCAGGCGGGGCAGTCGGGCCCGCCACAGTCGACACCGGTTTCGTTGCCGTTTTGCACGCCATCCGTACAGGTGGGTGGGTTACCGCTGCCACAGCCATTGGAATTGAGCAGGCTGGCGCGGAAGCCACCGGGATCGAACAGGGCGCGCATCCGGGCCTTCTGACCGAAGGTGTAGAGGTTCATACAATCATCGTGGGAATAGTCCATGTAGTTTTGGACCATATCGACGCTGCCACAGGAGACGTGGCCGACATTGCAGCCGCCGTTGGAGGCGTCCGAAAGGGGCGTGTCGGCTACGAAGTCGTCGACGCCACAACCGCCATCGCCCCAGATGTGGCGCAGGTTGAGCCAGTGGCCCACTTCGTGGGTGGCGGTCCGGCCCAGGTCAAAGGGAGCTTGGGCGGAGCCGCCGCGGCCGGTGTAGGCATAATCGTTGACGATGCCGTCGGTGGCGGGAGGGCCACCGGGGAATTGGGCGTAGCCGAGCAGGCCGCCGGACAGGTCGCAGACCCAAAAGTTGAGGTAGTCGGCGGCGGGCCAGGCATTCTTGCCACCGGTGGCGTCGAATTTGACGTTGTCGTTGGTGCCAAAGGAGCTGACGTTGGTAAAGGTACGGGTGATGCCATCGGTGGCGGCTCCGGTGGGATCGACGGTGGCGAGACAGAACTCGATTTCGGAGTCGGCCGCCTGGGGCCAGGTGTTGTCCGCGTCGGGGTTGAGCCTTCTAAAATCCTCATTCAGTACGTCCATTTGGCTTTGAATCTGGGCGTTGCTCAGGTTCTCGGCGCTGTTGTTGTACACGATGTGAACGACCACGGGGATGGTCACAATGCCTTCGATACGGTTCTGGCTGTTGTTCAGGTACTGGCGGGTGAAGTTCTCGATGGACTCCATCTTGGCCTGGCGTTTGGGGTCTTGCTGCTTTTGAATTTCTAGGTACTCCATCGACCCACAGTTGCGTTGTGCGGAGAGGTCAGAGCTGAGTAGAAACAACAAACTCAGCAGGAGGGTTAAACTTTGCTTACTCATAAGTCTGAGGTGTGTTTAGGTTAGTAAATAGATAATACAATTGAAACACATTGGTCTTCTGGGACTTACTGGGCGAAGTGCGGTAGATTGGGGAGAAGATGGAAAACGCTAGCGATGACGCGGGGCCCTCGGCTGGTTCGAGCACAATTCGAGGCAGAAGTACTGTCGGTGAGGACATCCTGAATCGAAAGGAACGAAGTACGATTGGGCGTACTGGCGGATCCTCTATTCCCCAAAGTCGGCGCTTCGGGCATTTAAATTTGGTGAAACAGTCTTCTGAGTGGTAAAATTATCGAATCTAGGCCCAATATAAGTAAAAAGTGAGGTGACTTTCAAACATTGCTTGGAGAAAATTTAAATGTTAAAATTTTCCATGTGATTTTTAAAGCCTCAAACACTGGCAAAAACGCGCGCCTCGGTAAAACGGGAGACGAGTACGAGCACCAGCCCCACCAGGGAGGGAACGATTGCTCCATCGGTCGTGTAGTGAGCGGCAAAGGCGAGGAGGACGTCAAAAAAGAAGCCCGCGTAGGCCCATTCCTTGAGCAGGGGCGACAGCCGGGTCCAAATGGCGATGAGCCCCAGTACTTTGGCGATACCGAGCGGGTAAATGAGGTAGGTGGGGTAGCCAAAGATGCGAAAAAAGCCCTCGATGGCCTCGTAATTGAAAAAGTAGTTGAAGGCCGAAAACAGCATGAGCAGACTCAAAAGGCCCGTCGATAGGTAGTAGAAGATCTTGGTGGTGGACATGAGCGGTGATTTATTTTCCCTTGCGATGATAGGCGTTGACGTAAAAATTGGGATCGACCCTCAGTTTTTTGACCTTTTTGGAGAGGGGCAGCAATTGCCATTTGCTTGTTGGGTACAGCCACTGCTCGTCGTCGTTCAAAACCACCTTGATGGGCATGTCAAACCCTTCCACCACATTATTCCAGCGGTAACCCAACTGTTTGACTCCGATCTGGTACTCCAAAATGGGAATTTTGGTGCTCCGCAGGTATTGGTCAAAGAAAGCGGACAAGTCACGGTCCACCTCCCGGCTGAGAAAAGCCTCGATTTGTTGGGTCGTCACGGTTTGGTGAAAAAAGGTCCGATTGAGGTCGCGGAGAATTTGGCGCCAGCGGGCGTCGTCCCCAACAATTTGGCGCAGACAGTGGATCATGTTGGCGCCTTTGTAGTACATGTCGGAGGACCCCTCCCGATTGACGTCATACATCCCGATGATGGGAATGTCGTTGCGGATGCCGGCCCGCGTACCAATCACGTAGGCATTGGCCGCCTCGGTCCCGAAGTGGTAATCGAGGTAGAGGCTTTCGGAATAGGCGGTAAAGCCCTCGTGGATCCACATATCGGCCACGTCGCGGTAGGTGATGCTGTTGGCAAACCACTCGTGCCCCGACTCGTGGATGATGATGAAGTCAAATTTCATCCCCCAGCCCGTCCGGCTCAGATCGGAGCCGAGGTAGCCATTGAAGTAGCGATTGCCGTAGGTCACCGAGCTTTGGTGCTCCATACCCAGGTAGGGGGCCTCGACGAGTTTGTAGCCATCCTCGTAAAAGGGGTAGGGGCCAAACCAGTGTTCGAAAGCGGCCAGCATCTTGGGAACTTGCTGGAATTGCTGGCGGGCCTTTTCCAGATTGTCCCGCAGGACGTAATAGCTACAGTCGAGCTCGCCCTTTTCTCCGGGGTACTTTTCCGAAAAGCTCACGTAGTCCCCGATGTTGAGGTTGACCCCATAGTTGTTGATCGGGTTGGCCACGAACCAGTGGAAGGTCCGGCTGCCATCTTCGTGTTCGTCGATGCCCCGGAGTCGGCCGTTGGAGACGTCCGTCAGTTCGGTGGGGACGCGGATACTCATCAGCATGCTATCGGGTTCGTCGTACATGTGGTCTTTGCAGGGCCACCACAGGCTGGCGCCATCGCCCTGGCAGGTGGTGGCGACGAAGGGATTGCCGCGGCGGTCGCGGGCCCAGGTCAGGCCGCCCGACCAGGGTGGGTTTTTGCTGACGAGGGGTTGGCCGCGGTAGGCCACTACGACTTCCCGCAGGCTGTTGAGGGAGTCGATCTGGGGCAGGTCGAGGTAGTAGACGTTGCCGTCGCGTTGGTAGCTTAGGGGCTGGTCGGCTTGCCAGGCGCCGGTGATTTCCATGGGGGGTTGGAGGTCCAATTGTAGGCGTTGGCCGGGCTGGAGGACGCGGTACTGGATGGTATTGGTACCGCGGAGGCTGCTGTCGGCGAGGTGGACCTGGAGGTCGAGGTGGTAGTAGGTCAGGTCCCACCAGGCGCGTTCGGGGGTGATGCTGCCGCGGAGGGTATCTTGGCGGTTGAATTGGGGGGGACCCTGGGAGAGGGGCTGGGCGTCAACTTGGAAAGCGAATAGGAGGCAGAGCCAAAGGAAGAGCTGTTTCATAGGCATTGAACGCAGAGCGAGGATCTGATATTGATGGTGAAGATAGGGGATTTTGGTTTAAGGTTTTCGGGTTTTTGTTGTTGGGGAGCGGTTTATAATTCAAGGCTTGGGTGGGCCCACCCTCAAGGTGCTGACACAACAGCACCCTGTCTTGTCCT
>ERZ1740065.1359-NODE-1359-length-14579-cov-12.489121_pt1 | contig 14579 bp, 3 predicted proteins | sample MGYA00581738_ERZ1740065 | MGnify/ENA primary metagenome ERZ1740065 (study PRJEB43018, sample SAMN04849749) | marine metagenome | isolation source: floating plastic debris | place: Pacific Ocean | collected 2008-09-01 | study: EMG produced TPA metagenomics...
CTCTACATGTCATACGCTGTCTCTACATGTCATACGCTGTCTCTACATGTCATACTGTTCAAGTGGAATCACTAGCGGTAGAAATATTTATCATTCTCACATAATGAGCGTGATAGCGAGAAAAAATATTAGCGTTTGTGGATGGAGTCCATTTAAAAAATAGAGTAGAAATACCTCCCAACGGAAAAAAATTGGCATCTGTGAGGTGATGAACATGCAACATAAATAGTTTTCTATTAACTACTGTAAACCCAAATATGTTAGCGGACTAGATATAACAGCATTTTGATCAAACAAGGCCTAGAAATTTTAGTGATTCCCTTCAAGCTTGTATATAGCATAAAGAGCTATCAAAAATATCGCTATTATTGTGAGGTGGCTAAAATATTTGGGTTTACAGTATGCGACGGCAACTCCGAAAAGCTGTCATGGTGTGACAACTCCAATGGAAACTTACTTGTAATTATCATTAGCAATTTCCTTCAAATCGCTATATTAGCTAAATATTTTTCCACACTAAATTTTCCACTTTTACGGTATACTTTTTGCCAGTTAATTGTGCAGCTAAGGAATAAGAAAACCATCTGGGAAAACTCCTCGAGGTGTGACCAGCGATCAGTTCACTATGATCTTGTATGGCTAAGTGCAGTGAGATATTCTATTTCCAAAATCAAGATCCTAAAATTCGGTTGGGCTAAGCAGTAAAATCCACAAAAGTTGTGCTGTGTAACCATAGTAACCACTGGATGTGAACACTGATTACCTGACGCCATATTGGTTAGCAATAAGAACCTCTGCTTGTCTCTGATTAACGCCCACTCATCGTAATATTGGCTGGGAAAAAGGATATAATGGTCACAAGGGAGAACAACTCTGAACTGACAGCTTGTAAAGCTTGAGAACATACTTGACTAGTTTTGACTGCGATGTCAATGATTTGAGATACCTCTCGAGAGATTTCTCGTTGAGGCTGGCGCGCAGCCAGGCTCGGCCTCGGCCAGTATCATTTGTCACATTCTTTAGGAGAGTAAATCTTTCTAGTTCATGCTTGTCAAGTGTCTCTCTAACTATGTGCCACACAACTGGAAAACGAAGTTGGAGATAAGCAGAAGAAGGCAAACAGCATATTGGTGATATAACCGAGATAATCAGTGGTCATGTGATGTAAATAGTGAATATCTAGATCACTGACCGGTGTCAACTTCACGCTCGGCCAGCTCTGAAAACAAACCAGTCTTGATCTTAGATAAGCCAGTGAAATCGGACATCTGCCTGCAGTGCAAAACACAAAGGCTACAAAACATCATTGATAGAGTATCTTACTCTCCCAATCAACCAACCCAAGACTTACTTTAAAGCGGCTAACGCCCTGTTACTTGACTTCAGGCCATGTTTTAGGCAGTTCTCCCACGCAGTACACAGGACAGACACTCTAGGAAGTGTAAGGCATGGTGGATGAACGTGTTCATGCAATTGATAGATCAGACGAAAGAATAGAAAATGCTAGAATATCCAGGAAGGAGATGATATAGGGAGTTAAGAGCAGTGGGAGCAGGGCAAATTTCAAACAAGATATGAGATAGATAATATAAAGACAGACTGCAGTCAAAGAGGAGGCCGATGGGCTGACCATTGTTCATAGCTATCTGAAATCTTTATTGTGTCAGATTGAATATGGTTGTAAAACGTTCATTGAAGTAGCTGGAATGGAAATTAGTGAAGATGAATGTCTGGACACCCACTTACCTACTATCTGTTTCTGTAGCCAATTCACCTTTCCCACCAAATCGTATTTGGCACTGAAATTGAGATAAGCAAGATGGAGTCAGCAACAGCAATATAGTAGTAACACCATCAACAGCGAGAATGAGGTATACATACAAATGAGTTAAAAGAGAAACATTTTAGCAACTCACTTCTTTTACCGCATCAATCAGCCTTGATAGTAAGTTTTGGCGATCAGAGTCATAGCTGCTACTCTCTGGAAGTGGGAAAAAACTTGATAAGACAATCTTCATTTCACGCAGAGGTGACCAATTGTAATGTATCAATTGTAAATTTTACCTGAACTCATCGTTATACCACAAACATGAAATAGAAACCTCTGGTAAAGGTAACGCACCTAGCCTACAAAGATAAATCAGAGTAATTTAGTGTCAAAAGTCAAATCAGTGGACCAGCTATGAATAAACCTCAAAACATGCTATTGCAAACAGTTTCATTGTATTAATGCACATCAAATTCATATGAGTAGATGTTATAGCTTTGGGGAAAGATAATACATCATAACATCAGGCTAAATGGGCTTATATACTAATACTTACATGTACTTCAGTGAGTCATACTCCGGGGGTACTCTTCTGTGGGCATTATAATACCTCTGATAATTGATACAAAACTCCAGAATGATCAAAAGATCAGTCACACATGTATGGAACAGATATCAATATCAACGGATACCAGTGCAGTGTATCTAAAACGGACAGGCGAGCAAGAGAAAAGTAACGATAAATATCCTAACACACAGCAATGTGCACCATCATAGTGGTTTTTAGAAATCGAACGATACTACTTGATGATGGGTTGATACCTTTATTAGCATGACTGTAGTGCGCCTAATAGCTACGAGAGTAATAACGCATAGATGTCTCGATCGACAATAGAGAGCTAATGTTTCCAGCTATTACACAGATAGCACTGTCACGTGACATAATGTTACACGATAGCAAAGCAATAATAAAGGAAAATATTGGGGTTTTTTTAAATAAACCTAGTAATTTCAAGGCAATATTATCTTTATTTTAGATTTTCGAAATAAACTGAGAAAAATATTTAGTAATAGTTAAGTAATTTTGTTTGTTGATAATACCCTTCTTCACCCGCACACACATCCTTTTCCGACTGGTGAGTGAGCAAATTTTCACGAAGATGGATCTCCTGAATAGAATCTGTCTGATATATATCCTGACGCTGTCATCGAGACTTTTCCCACTCATTAGCAGTTGAAATATCTGTCTGTTCTTATGCTGCTTATAATTCCATTGCCTAACTACCCTTTTTGTCCGTTTTAGACCGTCAAGATGGGTCGTCGCCCAGCTAGGTGGTGAGTGTTATAAGTCACTCCGTATTAGATAGATTCTTACACGCGTACTGTAAATATTTTGTCTCATCTACATGTACCTATACCTAATCATGATTTTGAATTGTAGCTACCGCTACTGTAAAAACAAGCCCTATCCGAAGTCCAGGTTCTGTCGTGGTGTGCCAGGTCAGTATTAAATTTGGCCACACTTATCGCTACGATACTTAAAAGTTCTCCTTTATACCTCTTTGTATTTAGATCCTAAGATCAGGATTTATGACTTGGGACGTAAGAAGGCAAGAGTAGATGACTTCCCCCTGTGCATTCATCTTGTGTCTGACGAGTATGAACAGCTCACGTCTGAAGCTCTGGAAGCAGGACGTATTTGCTGCAACAAATACCTTGTGAAGACCATTGGAAAGGACTCGTTCCACATCCGAGTGAGAGTACACCCTTTCCATGTGCTCAGGATCAACAAGATGTTGTCCTGCGCCGGTGCCGATAGGTGAGTGGAATATTGATTATCAGATATCGTATAATCCTATATAATGGCCGGGTGAGTGATGAAAGCTTAATCCATTCTCTGAGGTTTGTGCGTGGCTTCATGGCTAGAGTGCCATTCTGGCATGAAAACCCGTGAGGTTCTAGATCTTGTATCAAGGGTTCTCTTTGATTCATGAGAAAGGCCTCATGGGGTATCTGGCTTTGAACTCATGCGCAGGGAGACTTAGGTCTCTTGAAGCCTGGATGTTTCCTTCTATTCTGATATCTGGCTACTTGATTGAAGCTATTTCCATACAATGTTGCCCCAGATAGCTGTGTTCTAAGTTGGTTTTATTTATCCATTTGATAGACTGCAAACTGGTATGAGAGGTGCCTATGGTAAGCCCCAAGGTACATGCGCCAGAGTGAATATTGGACAGCCAATCATGTCTGTCCGTATTAGAGATCAACACAAAGACGCTGCAATTGAGGCTCTCCGAAGATCCAAATTCAAGTTCCCTGGCAGACAAAAGGTATTTCTGTCATTCGTATCCCTACATCCCTCAGTGAATTGATAAGCAGTGGTCTAATAGTTGGTTTGCTGCTTTCAGATCTTTGTTTCCACCAAGTTTGGTTTCACCAAGTGGGAGAGGGAAGACTTTGAGGACCTCCGTTCTAATGGAAGACTTATTCCTGATGGAGTTGGCGTGCAGTACAGGCGTGAACATGGACCACTGGCAAACTGGAAGAAAAGTGTTGCTTAATTGTGTTAAATGATTGGCCTGTATTTAAATACAACTGGAGAAAAATATATTCAATCTCTTATCTTTAAATACACACCTCATTCATTGACTGCTCTCCCTGTGAGCAGACCACACGATCATGGACTGATACAAGATGACTGGCTTCAGATGCTGCTGTAAAGCATTACCGGTCGCCATATGGAGTTGTCCTCCCTTGTGTCCGCCATATTGTTATCAGGGAAACGCATAAACAGTCCGACGAAGACGAACTTATTTCAACGTCTAAGTAAGCTTGCTGTTATTTATTTCAGTATCTAATGGGTTCGATATAAATTATTCTGGCTAGAGCATGGGCAGTGGTGCCAGTTCATCACCCCCAGTCGGTGTGTCCGTGAACCCTCGAGTCGAGCATGCTTTCAAACTCGCTCAGAAGGAGGGCAAGGTATGACAATTAAGCACTAATCCATTAGATCCCCATACATCACACTTTGGCTCGAACTATTTATTTGTCTAATATCGTTCTTACAGGCCCATCTCATAGATACACCAGTGTTGTTGGATCTGTCACATGGGACGATTCGATATCGGTACAAGTCAAATGGTGGAAACCAAGACAAAGGGATTGACGACGACCAGAGACCAGCATTGGCTGACAGCAAGACTGAAGGTCCCCATTATGGTAGCTCACACTTACAGCATAAAAAAGGCTACTTCTTTCACACAAAGCTTCCCGACTACAGCATCGGTGAGACAGTTACCTTTGGTACCAATACTGTGCGTGAGAGAGTGGACGACATCCTTTCCCATATTCTATACTACTTCCGCCTGCATTGCAGGACTCTAAGAATTTCTAAATTGTTATCATGCAAGAGACTTTACATTACGATATTTACGACATTACGATATTCAGCCACAGGCACACAGTACCACTATTTTACATACACTTTTTAGTTATGGTGTAATTCTGCTACTAAAAAGCAGATAAACTGGGCAATTTAAAAAAAGGAATTTTGACCTTGATGTGGATTTTTATCTACGCACCATGATAAAGAAGACTGCTTTTAAGTTCATTTCCGATCCATCTCACATTTTACATGGTTGTTATTGTTATAAGACTAAGCGTTTTTATTATCAAATGCCGAGAGAAGCACCTCTACATTTTTGAACGGTTTTATTCCATTTAGTATCCACATTTTAAATAATTAATGTTTTAGGCCAAATTGAGAGCTAATTTTACAATTGTAATGTGTCAATGACAATCATTACCTCTAAATAAATATTATTATTATTATTATTATTTCAGTCCTACCAGTATGAGGTCTCCAATAACCTCTTTACTCTCAGCTGGGCGCTCAAATTCCATATTTTCATGTATCACTGCAGATCCTAGTCAAATTGAGGAGCAAGACTACAGATTTAAGTATGTGTTCAGAGGCCCTCAAAGAGCTAGGAACAAGAAGCTGTTCTTTGTCACTGGCAGAGGCCTCAAAGGTAAGTCTAAATACAAGGTTTTGATTTTGAGTGTTATGTTGTTTGGTGAAGTGCAGCCATAGATATGTGTGTGTTTGTAGGCTGTAAACAATTGGCAATTATACTCTCATGTTTGTGCTTACAGATAGTGCTGACTCCTATCCGTCTCGCGTTAGTTCTCCAAGATGGCCAAACATAGAGATCAGTCCAAGCAGTGCCTACTACAGTATTGAGCTGGCACCTGATGGTAAGTGTCAGACGGCCCAGTAGTATGTAACTGGGTACACGGTGCCAAGCACTAGTCCGTATTGTAAATAATTGTAGATTGGTTGATAGTTAAATCGGAGTGGTCGCAACAAAATCGTGCCCACCTCTTTACAACAAAAAATACCAACTTATGTTGGGGAGTAGCAGACACAACGTAAAGTATGAGGCTACTGGTCAGTTTTTTGGCATCAGGCAAGAAGTAGGAGATAGCTCAGTGCTAGAGCCTGCACCTCGAGACACGCCAATGTTGAGAGGTTGTGAGTTTGAATCTCACTGCAGTCTTCCTGCTGGGCCCTCGTGCCACAGGTGTGCTCCAACCTGCCTAGAAACTGAGAGTAACCTGGCGCCGTATATGGCAGCCTTGCCCTTAAGGCACATTATTTCTCAGCACACAAGCACGTGAGACAGCCGTGTGATCTTAACATAACTTTAATTCCTATGAAATATGGAGGACTTTGATTATTCGCCTATGAAATCACACTACTGCTAGCTTTGACAGCATCGATATACTGCCAATTACATGAGAGTTGTCTTCTCTCTCAGATACGTTGGACGGGCTGGCCGACTCTAATGTGTCAGGAGAGGCTGCAGATTCTCATCTACCAGTCAAGTGAGCATTCCAGATATTACTCCTATAGACAGGTTTCCAGCTACATCTGGCCCCTGTTATGAATTGAGAGTTGTCCTCTCTTAGAGGGCCAAAATTTCTAAACATTACAATGCAACTCGGCTCTATATTATGGCATCCATCGACTCCGAGACTCCTACATGAGTGTATGATGACATCACTATTTGTGCAGATGTCTAGAGCTAGTCGGGAAGCCATTAGATCTCAAATCTAGATCGTATACTGTAAGTAGCGCAGTCCATTAGCCTATTGGTAAAATTTTTTTTATTTAGTTTTGCAAGATGTCTATTACTGCATACGTTGTAATTATGTTGTAAATATAGCCAAGTAGAGATTCCATGAGATTTGCTAGTTTTAGAACAGCCAAGTTGTTGACGTAGTTATTGACGTGGGAGTGGGAGACATTACAACAGGGGCGGATACAGGAATTTTTTACTGAAGCTCAAGTCATCAACTACCTAGTAGGTAGTAGCATACCTGTCAACCTGTCAAGCTGAAAATACTGGAGATTCGGCTTTCCTGAACTTTGAGAAGCCATAGCTCAAAACTCCTACCTCCTACAGCTAGTATTCTGTCATATTTGAGTTAAGCTCAGCAAGCTCTAACTGGTGAACCGCAGCAGAACATTAGAAAACCACTAAAAGCAATTTTGACCCTAAATTCTGGCACCTAAAATACGGGAGTCTCCCGGGAAATATGGGAGACTTGACAGGTATGGGTAGTAGCTGTTCGAAGGGCAACTTGCCTGTGTTGACTAAGTAACTGTCTGTTGACTGCATAACCGATTGTTTAGTGATGCTGACTGAGGTTTGTGTGCCTGTGTGATGAGTGCAGTCGTGGTTTATTTATCTATTTACTACTAGCTGACCAAAAATAGTTGAAGCAGATTTTTTTGACTGACCCTTGAGCATCAGTCGAGTTAGCCTGAATCCTCCCTTGTACAAATACGGAGGTTTTGAGACTTTCGCTATAGTTTGGACATGTAATAATTGCCACGTATACAGTATTGAAATAGTCCACTCAGCATAGCTGTATACAACTAAACTGTTCCCACATCAACACAAGACTCGATATGCCTGTTTGCAGTCTGACAGTCACTGCAGAAGACAGCATCCATTCTATAAGAGAGAGCGTCTCTCTCCATATTCTGAAGCCTGCTTCAAACATTCACGTCTTCTTCAGACAGAAAGAGATCAGGTATGCCCCAGTTTTTATGAATCTTATTCTCTCTCATCAGTGACATTCAATATGATTGGTGGATCTTACTATCTCTCATCAGTAACATCCCGTTTGATTGGTTGAATGGGGTGTTCATAAAATAGCAATGAATAGGACAATGGGTAACTTAGCCCTAAAGTTTTACTCGTTGAGAAGTTGTATTCTTTGAGCTGTCAGTCGAACATTGGCTGGTAAAACCATGTAAAAAGTACAAACCGACTTTGTAAACTGAGTTATTATTTCATCAGAGGTTAAAACTTAAAACTCTCCCAAACTAGTCTCATGGCATTCTTTCTCCATAAAATAAACTTCCTATGTACTCGACTATCGCCTATAAATAGCCGTGAGTTGAGTATTAACTACTGGAGTATTGAACTGCCATATTCCACTACTGTAAGTCAGTCGAGGAGGTGATGTCCTGTAATATTATTGGTCAACCCTACCTCAATGCCCACTAGAAGCGTCTGGCCAAAGCGAACCTATTTCGATATACCAATGGGTGAGCGCGCTAACTGAGACACGAAGTCGTGACTTATCAGTAGGCAATAGCGTGGAACATGATGTGCCTGATGTCGAACATGCTAAACATCGAAGCGTAGGGCAAATATCATGACCCGCGTCAGCTTGCTTAAGATGCTTCAGCCCGAACGCGCTGGTGACGTGCCTAGTGGGCGCAGGCCTTAGCCACACCTCCAAGTGACATTTGCCTACTTAAAGCAGTTATGTCACTTAATTATCATGGCATTGTCTGCTGTTATAGTTAGTATGTTCTGATCTAAGTAGTGTTCATACCTCTCTGTTGTAGACCTGACACTAAGGTCTCAGACATCTTCAATGACCAACCACAAGGTAAAACTCTCAATGTGAAGCTCCTCAGGCTGCAGTAGTTTATTCTACCTCCCACATACAAGAATGCTGGACATTCTTTGTGAATAATATATTCATGACTGTTATCTTTTATGCAGTACCAAACTTTGTTTGTCATTTCATATTTTCTTCATGATGAAAACAGCGCTGCTATTTTTACTAAAAATATATTCACCTTTTATTCAACAACAGGTTTTGCATACAACTGGCACAAACAGAAAGCTATTACATGTTGAGTACTATGCTTACATTGAGCAAGTTGAGTTTTGAAGAGTGAGCGATATTCTGTCACAATGGCGACTGAGGAAGCAGACAAAAATATACGTGAGAAAACAACAACGAAAGCAACGCAGCCCGCTATGCAACAGTGTGAGACTTTTTTTGGCTGTAGTGATCAGTCAAATTGTTCGGATAGTAGTATGGCGGTCGCTCTGGCACTAGAAGATGAATCCTGTCACTTTTCAGAACATCTTTCTCCCGGATTCTCTCACGGAATGCCATCTCTTGGTGCTGAGCTAGTCGCCCTGTCTTGGACTTGAACACACTCTCGTGACCGTTTTTGTGTCGCGACTCGTGAAACCTCTGTACCTCGTACCGGCCCGCACCAACAGCATTGTAGTTTCCAGTGAAGAATTGCATCGCTCTCTTGTCCGTCCTAACAGCGTCGGATAGGAAACCGGCATTGCCATGGTTCTCGGGCTTTGGGTAGCTAATCTTTGGGTCATAGGATGTTGGCCCCGGGCGATCACCGGCGTCTGGTTTAGGAACTTGACTCAGCGTTGAGTAGTATATTCTTTCCGCTTTCTCTGGATGCTGAGTGGTCTTACCGAATGAGCCTTTTTTCTTGTTGTAATAGGCTCCAATGTCATCTGTGAATGAATTCAAGTTGTACTGTCCAGGGCCTAGTGTTGAGGCGCCAAACTTAGCGAGGTGTCCCGTCTTTATAGGTTTGTTTCTGTCAATACTGAATAAGTCGTATGGACCACGGGTGCTGACCTGCCTCTCCTTCAGCTCATCAACAGAGCTCTTGAACCTGTAGTTACCTGGACCGAGGTGGCAACCAACCGTTGGCAAGTCTCTCTTTCCACTGGTTGCCTGATCAAGCATGCCAACTGTACTCATTGACTGTCGGTTCTTTTCCTCTATTGCCGAGTGTGCAATCCCACCATCCCCATAGGTACCTGGTCCAGGTGTCCTCTCCTTGAATGCAGATTTCATTCTCTTGCCAAGGTAACCACAAATTCCAATGGTACTCTTAGGTATTTCTCCCTGGATGTCGATGAAATCTTTCGTGTTGTATGATCCTGGACCGAGCTTACGGACGAGTACTTTTTTTGCCTCCCACTGATCTTTATGCAGTAAATGTGGCATTGAAGCCAGCCTTTTCACTTCCATCTGTCTCTCCCATCCAGGGCCTGCTGATCGCTCACTGATAGCGTCTGGTTTGAATCCACCTCTCTCAATGTCATACATCCCCGGGCCTCTTTTACGATTCAGGGATTCCATAGACTTGTGACAGTAGTTCACCTTAAAACACAATATCAGCTATTAAACTCAAGATGTAATCAAATCTGCTACTGAGCCAAGTAGCCAGCTGAAATTCTTCGAGTTGACCTATTGCATGGTTAGATCGATGCAGCTTATACACTAGCTGGCTGGTACTTGCATGTCAGTGTCAAACAGTTTTTAGGAAGTACCTGTGTAAAAGATGCAGGCAACTTGTTCCCAGGATGCACTCCAGCCACATCGAATCGAGGCGTCTGTGTGCCAAATGGTGCACCACCATATCGTTTATCTAACTCAGCCATCGCCTTAAAACCAGTGCCAACCAGACAGCAGGTTTGCTGTCACGTTGATGGACGTTACAGCGCTCACCGACTAGCCCGGTGCTCGTTGAGATGTATCTATAGAAACGTAGCCTTAAAAACGCGATCAAAAATGATATAACATACTTTCATCAATTTAATACAGATTAGTCTTAAAATATTTCAGCCATTCAATAAAACTTAAAATTTAGCATATTTCTGTATTTCATAATTGTTAGGAAAATTTTTCCCGCCATGGACCCTAAAAGTCGATGAAAACAGGAACTACATTATCGGCCGCTACGGTACGCTGTGAGAGGATAACTCCTTAGTAGAGCCGGATACACCAGCTCCTCACACTGATGACTTGCTACGTTACAAGTGCTGTTTTGTTGCTACTGGCAGGCAACCATCAGAAGTAGATATGCATGAGTTTTACCCATATAGATGGTGTCATGCATATGCATGTAACAAGTCCTGTCTTCACAACCGATATTCCATCGATTCACTTTTGACAATCCATGAAGGGAATGGAGGTGCTATGACGGGTCAACAGAGTAGTGAGAATGTGAACGGTCTATCAAAGCACTGGACAGCTATCTAGTAAATTTACTGACATTTGATGAAATATATGTTAATAGACTGACCTTGTGAGATGATTTATGTTTGTTTTGGACGTTTCACACAAAATAAACACCTCTATATCATACACAGCTTGGCTGCAACTGTGTGCAAACCGCAGCTGTGCAGTATTTGTATAAGCAGCAATGTATATCTGCAATTCCATGATTGCGATCTTTAGGGAAGCGATGACACATCGCAACAAAATGTGTCTTTGTCAACTTATTTATTCTAGCTTAGATCAATGTCAATAGAAAATAGTGAGCAAATGGGCTGGACATCCAGCCCTGTGTAAGTGTCTGTTTACTATAAGTACTATGTACATAATTTGGCACAAACATGAACCACTGCGAACACATTAAGATACCTCGACTGCATAATTACACCAGCACCAACAGATTGTTTTGGTCAGTATATCTGATGGAAAAAAAGTGTGAATAGAAACTCGTATTGGATGCATAAAAATCGATGAATGGCCAGCTATATCATGACGAAATTGTCGTTTGTCACTCGTAAAAACTTATCACTACATGTACTGCAAAAATTGGAAAGTTTGTAGACACGTGTCCTCACATATATCATTGATGTGAGGACTTAAATACTGGTTTAGATTAGAAGTAGATGAGTGTGCAGCATCCAGTCCCAGCTCTCTCCGTCTCCATAGTTTGAGCGAATCACGGCTCAAAGTAATCGTCTGATGACGGGACGTATGAAAAACCTTCAAAGGCGTTGTCAGCGTCTTGCACACTCGCCATGAACTCGCCATTGTGAGACTTTCCCACCGATTCTGCAAACGGCAACCATACCGGCTTAACCGCAGATCGAGGAGCTGTGCCAATGCGGCCGGTGTTTACAAACATTAGTGGCGAGCCGAGTTCAGCCTCTCGCAGTAATTTGCATGCGGATCAGAATTCCTTGGCCCTGCAGCCCGTGCGCAGGTGATTGACAAACCAATAACAATGCTTACCTGGGACGGGCTCTCTCGTGAACTCAGGGTCAAAGTGTGTCAAATCCATTGGATCACTCTACAAGAGAGAGAGAGAGAGAACATCAATATTCAAGATGAACAGCAAAGAATGAAGATCATTTATAGCTTTTTTCCGCTTATTTGTCTGTCTGTTCGTCACTGACTGACTTAGTTCAGAGGTAAGGTTATGCCTGTCAGACATGAAAAGTATGTCTCATCAACGGTGACGTGGGAGTTGGCTAACAACTTACATAGAATAAAGAGTTTGGATGTAGTCCGGGTTTTCACTTACCGTGTTTGGATTGTAAGGAGGCGATATTTGTTTCTTGTCCAACGCCACCCAGTCTATGCTTGTGAAGAATCTGTGGTTTTTAATTTCATCGAAGTCTTGCGTGGCTCCGAGTCGCCTTCCTTTCTCTTTTTGTAGCAGCTGGTAAAAACAAAAAAACACCCACTATAAATCACAGCGATCTAACTGCTCCTGACCATGTCTAACAAAGACGCTGGTATTCTAAAAACACCCACAAGAACATTATCGTTCATCCTTGAATAACTAACATCACAAGGTTCAGTAACCACGTGAACTCCAGCCAGCCAGAAAGTTATACTCAATATTCAAAACACCGACTGGTCACCGGCTATTTTTCACTTTAAAATATTTTGATTTTCGATTTTCAAGCGTCATAGTGTTGCAATCGTTGCAGCGGTATGTTGTGGTTGATTATTAATGCCGTAATGTTCCTAGGGATGCGCTTGTTTCAGCTGCCTTAATGAATCAGAACTGGACATAACCAGTTCGGTCAAGGATCACGACTCCCACACCCATTGTATGACATGTTGGTCAAAGAGAGCGCAGCGTCCCGCGCATTGACTCAGCCATGCTACCGCAGGAATTGGGGAAAGGTATGCTTCAGATGACTGTAAGGCTGATGAATGGCAGACGTAACCCTCCCACAGCTAGCTACCGGGAGAACAGAAATAGACACGGTTGCTTCAGCAACAACAAACACAGCTCCTCCGTTCTTGTTGTCTTGTTGCAAGGAAAATCTAACGATCAGCTCTGACCAGAGATACTAATGTGTTCACGGAGCTACGTACCCCAGTCAAGATATCTCTGCCGTCAGACGTGACATTGGTCCTGAGTTTGAGTGGTTTGTATAGAATGTTCTCGTACATCTCAGACGTGTCTCGGCTGTAGAATGGAGGCTAAAATAAAAGCAGAAAATTCTCATCAATTCGCACCCCACAATCATTAATCATCGGCCGTGAATGCGAAATATGAGTGATTAATAAAAATCCCATCACCAAACAATAATCAACGTCACAATTCCGTATGACGGGAGAGTTTTGTCACGATGCCAAAGTATTGCCGGGTAATGTCTACTTACCAGTCCGTACAGCATTTCGTAGAGCACGGCTCCGAGACACCACCAGTCCACTGTACGATCGTACGGCTGCTTCCTCAACACCTCTGGCGCCAGATACTAATAACGACAACCAGGGGATAGAGTTAGAATCTCATGAGAAATCCAAGTCGAGTTATGGCGCAGTGTTGTAAGCGTTATGAAACGGTTATCCATCATGACAGGATAACAGATTCATGACTCTGAACACGAGGAGAAGGCACGAGTCTTGCGCACACGAGCGGCTGTGCATTAAACGAATGATTGATTCTACAAATCATGCAAACGTAATGATACTTACTTCTGGTGTTCCACAAAATGTGGAAGTTGTGCCGTACGCTTCCATGCCCTCCTTGCAGAGGCCAAAGTCTGTGAGTTTTATGTGACCCTGTGGAAAAAAAGACAACATTCATTAAAAATGACGCCGTATAGCAGTGGTGCAACTGTCCACTTCGGTGCGTATCAGTTGTACCTTATGGTCAAGCAGTATGTTTTCAGGTTTTAAGTCTCGGTAGATGATGTTCAAGGAATGTAGGTAGCCTACAGCACTGGCTATCTCCGCTGCATAGAACCGAGCCCGAGGTTCCGAGAATGTGCGTTCTCTTTGTAGATGGAAGAAAAGCTAAAAATTACCAAGATTGTGAGTCAAGAGCATTCAATATCGACAGAACAAAATGGCGGGGAGAATTGGCAGAGGATGGAAACAGCGACAAGGTTCTGCTGAGCAGGAGGCACGCCGGTTTGGCAACGGGCCTAGCAGCCAGGTATCAAAAGTTAATGTATCAGCGGAGTTTATGCAGAGACGCCGCTCGCCCCTCCAAAAGACGCATCATCCATCATTTCACTGACTGGAAATTGGCACTACTGATGGATTGAGTCAATGTCTCAATAATCCATTCAATTGTTTGTTGAAACTCATCCAGATATTCCTCTTCTTTTCTCCTGCCTTCCTCCTACCTCTCTCCTCCTACCTCTCTCCTCCTCCCTCTCTCCTCCTCCCTCTCTCCTCCTCCCTCTCTCCTCCT
>ERZ1740065.1360-NODE-1360-length-14566-cov-12.058163_pt1 | contig 14566 bp, 13 predicted proteins | sample MGYA00581738_ERZ1740065 | MGnify/ENA primary metagenome ERZ1740065 (study PRJEB43018, sample SAMN04849749) | marine metagenome | isolation source: floating plastic debris | place: Pacific Ocean | collected 2008-09-01 | study: EMG produced TPA metagenomics...
TATTTTTATTATATTTTTTTTTCCATTTTATTTTTATTTTACTTTTTTTATTTTTTTTATTTAGTTGCTTTTCTATTCTCTCCTTTCCTCCTCTCTCTCCCTCATCTCCTCTCCCTCCCTCAGCTCCTCTCTCCCTCCCTCATCTCCTCTCCCTCCCTCTCAGTCCTTCTTGTCCTGCTTTAGATACTGTGACTGTTTCGCCAACGGTGAGTTCTGCTCCAACTGTAACTGTGTCAACTGTTCCAACAACCTGGAGAATGAGGAGCTGAGACAGAAAGCCATAAAGCAGTGCCTTATTAGGAATCCGCTGGCATTCCACCCTAAAATAGGTGAGAGTCAGCCAGGTCACATCTGCATGAAATCGAACTAGAGAGAAGCTTGGTAGCAGATTTGTGGCTCATTGTGTTCCAATAAAGACTCGCTGTCCTTTGTTCATAGGTAAAGGCGAGTCAGCAGAAATACGAAGGCATCAAAAAGGCTGCAATTGTAAAAGATCAGGTTGTCTAAAGAATTACTGTGAATGCTTTGAGGTAAGGAAAATTTTTTCCTGTGTGCTGATATTCATCAGCTCTGACCTTGCCCCAAGTAATAGACATCGACAGTAGTAATACGTTAGTGCAGTGTTAGTTTTATCACATTCTATGATTACTTCTATAACTGTAATTCTAGCATACAGGTGACTTATACTGTACAATGGAACATCTCAGTGACATCTGGAATTGTAAAGCTGGACTTGCTTCAAATTTTTACTATTAAGTCGCATATATATAATCGAGGCTTAAGGCAAGAGAATTAAAAACGCGATGTTGCTGTTTACCGTTGAAAATACTTTGCATATTAAATGCCTGGATCTGGCAGTTTTAGGCGCTGGGATCTATAAAACCAGTCATGTTTTATGAAGCATAGAGTAGAATAAACAGATGCAGATTTAAATAGATCTCCCCTGCGGCTGAGTGCAGCACAGTTTGCAAAACAGCGGAAATATTTTCATTCACCTTGTACATGGGTAATCTGTGCCAGGAAAGCAGTTTATCCGTTGTCCAACTCAAGCACATATGTATCTGCATATATGTCTATTTTGACACGCAGGCTAAGATAACATGTGGTAGTATGTGCAAGTGTGTGGGCTGTAAGAACTCTGAAGAGAACCCGATGAGTAAATCACTAATGAGCCTAGCAGACGCAGCCATGGTGAGAACTATGCAGCAGAGTGCAGCTACTGACCGGCTGGCTGAACGTCTACACAACCTGACATCTGCGGCAGACTCTAATAAAACTCGGTAAGTCATTGCCTGCTAGGCAAGACATTGCCGAGTGACAGTGACATAGGCCAGCAGGTGTGACTGGCCTTATTATTGTAGGGAACTGTTGAGAGCTCACCTGACGGTGCCAGTAGTACAGGGAGTGCTAGACTGCCTCCTGGCTCAGTGCCGCGAGGCCGAAGCTGCTCGATGTAAAATCGACACAACAGAGAAGGTGGTCATGGAGGAGTTCGGTCGATGTCTCAACAGAATCATAGCCGGCTCATCAGCAAACAATCAACTATGACCCTGGCCGGCAGCAGTAACACTGGTGCCGCGCCAATATTTTTACCCCGACGATGCCACTAATTATTGTTTTTGACTCTAGATTTAACAGCTCCAATATCGAGTTTTTTATTTACTAGCGACTGTAGTCGCTGAAGAAATCTATCAGTTACTCATAATCACGTGTGTAATTATCAATGATGTATATATATTCCGAATTAATGGAACTGTGACAAATGTGAAATGTTGCTCCTCCCTTTGAATAACGTATTTATGGTCCCACAGACTGTATATTGATGGACAATATCAGATCTTCTGAATTCACCACATATACATGCATGGGCTTGTGTTGAGAACAGCGCTGCTGTTCATTCTTTGCACTGGTTCTCTTAGATGTCAATTCATTCTACTTCTGCACCAGCCTGTAAGCTGTTGATTGGGTGTTTGTTTATCGATACATATCAACCAATTGTACGCACAATTCATATTGACTGCCATGTTATAGAATGGCTAAATGGGTAGCCTATGTTTTGCTATGATTGTGTCAATTTAACTTGACCTCTCACGGAGCTCAGCAATGAGACATGATTGACCTCCATTGTGAGAAGACAACTCTCTTCATATAATACCAATGCCAATTTTAAGCGCTTGTGTTTTATGCCAGAATTCATACTAGTGTGTGAGGGAAATGTAATCAAAGCACTGCAAGTCTGTTTTATGTGTGAGTTTGATCAATGGTGGGGTTGGTATTCCACTACTGAAACGAATAGTCCTTCAGTCTATTTAGGAGGACCTATACAATTACAGCTCATTCTAGGCTAAAGACGATTCAAGCTGAATGATATGAGTATTGCATTGCGATACAGATACGGTGTTTGCCATCGGTCCACAATTAGTTAGTTCATGTTTTCGTCAAAGAACAGTTTTTTTTCGTACGAATAACAGATTCCATGGGCACCGGCACTCTTACAAGTCCCGCCCCCTTCCGGAGGAAGTACACTACTCGGAGAATGCGACTTCCTCACGGCTCTTCCCAGATCGACGCTGCTGACCACCACCACCCACAAGACCTTCCCCAATGCTTTAGCTGCAGTGCGCATACTAGGCTGTTCATCACGATATACCTATATCACTATTTATCATTGTTGCAACAAAGAGCTGAACTGCACTGCACTACAGCTGTACTCGATAATATCACGAACTGGTAATTGACTCGACAAGGTATCATTGTGGAAATTTACTAGTATGTACTCCTTTATAGAATTCAGCGGGACGAAACTAGCTTATAGATGTTTGTACGTGATATCATCCGTTTTAAGTTACAGGTAAACGAAGAGATGGATGTTGTGTATGCTGTGAAGCAGTATATCACTGATATGATAGGGCAATGTGGGCCAGGGATGAAAGTTTTATTGATGGACAATGACACGGTAAGGCTACTGAGCGGTCCAACTGTGTGATAGATGTAAAATATGGAGATTGAGGCACAATATACAGATAATATAACACCATGTACTATGGCTTGACTGTTTCTAACGGCAGTGATCAAATTTTGTCAAACAAATAATGTTAAAATTGACGTATTCATGGGTTGAATATGTGCTTTTAGACAAGTATTGTGAGTATGGTATATGCTCAGTCAGAGATCCTACAGAAAGAGGTATACTTGTTTGAGAAGATTGGGATGCCTGGCAGGGAAATGATGAAGCACCTTAAATGTGTCGTTTTCGTCAGACCTACAGAAGATAACATAGCCCGACTCAGAGAGGAACTTAGGAGGCCCAAATATGGACAGTATTTCATATGTAATGAACTCAACCCTTTCCAGCTTAGCATAAAATCCTCTTAGTGTCTAACTACTATGACAAGGCCCCATTTGTTGCAGATTTTAGCAATGTGGTGACGAAGCAAGACATCAAATACCTTGCTGAAGCTGATGAGCATGAGTCCGTGAGAGAAGTGCAGGAGTTTTACGGAGACTACATAGCGGTCAGCCCACACCTATTCTCCCTCAACACGGTTGGCTGCAGGAATGTAAGTATATCTGATTCGCTGTGACACTAGATACATCTGTCACGCTCTGCCACGTCACGCCGTGTCTCCAGGGCAACCAGTGGAACGGCAAAGCTTTGATGAGAACCGCGTCGGGTCTCGCGTCTGTCCTGCTGTCCATCAAGAAATGTCCAATGATCAGGTATCAAGCCAACTCAGACGTTGCGCTCAAACTCGCTGAACTTCTGCGTGTAAGACAATCACTCGGGGTGTGTGGTCCTTATGAAGTTCTCACTCTGATATGATGGTTGGTTTATGTACAGCAAAATATATCAAGAGAGGCGTCACTGTTTGACTTCAGAAAGACAGATGTGCCACCTCAATTGATCATCATGGATCGGAAAGAGGACCCTGTCACGCCACTACTCAGCCAGGTACATGATCTCTCCTTGCCTCATAATGTCTGCACTGCAGAGGTTAATGTGTAACGCAAAGACAGCACACAATCATACTCGTATCATGTCATCTTATCCGATCTTACCTGCAGTGGACCTACCAGGCTATGGTACATGAACTGCTGACTATCCACAATAACCGAGTGAATATGTCCAAAGTGCCGGGAATCCCGTCTGATCTACATGACGTTGTGCTCTCAGCGGAGCATGATGAGTTCTACGCCAAGGTTAGCCTACTGATCCTAACCTCAATCCCATGCTCATGCTCTGACCCCCATATCTGATTCACAGAACTTCACAGCAAATTTCGGTGAGATTGGGAGCAATATCAAGGAGCTGATGGAGGAGTATCAACAGAGGTCGCACCAGCAAGGTCAAGTCGAGTCGATCGCCGACATGAAGAAGTTCATAGGTAAGACAACTCCAGTGTGTGACTATAATCGGCCTCAGGTCACTGGTATTCGGCGTGGGGTGGGGGTGCTGATAGCCTCAAACTCTGTCAAATCAACTGCGTTGGTGTTCGGTGAGGAAAGTAAGGCTGACTCCATTGCACACAAGAGTTGCATTTGATAGAAATGCCATGCTGTTATGTAACTGATAGCCCTCATTCCTACATCCGCTTAGAGACGTATCCTCAATTCAAGAAGATGTCGGGTACTGTGTCTAAGCATGTCACATTGGTGTCGGAGCTGTCACGCCTCGTCCAAAAATACAGCCTGATGCAGGTGTCAGAGCTGGAGCAGGAGATCGCTTGTCAGGGAGAGCATGCCAAGTCATTGCAGGTACTCCCTCACTCTACCATCCTCTCCATTAAACCTGCAGTATCAGAAGTTCTGAGCCCCTTCCTCTCTCTTCCTTCTCCCTCTCTCTCCCTCCCTCCCTCCCTCTCCTCCTCCTCCCCTCTCTCCCTCCCTCCCTCTCCCCCTCTCTCTCCCTCTTCCTCCCTCTCTGGAAGTTGTCCCCCACATCACTGTAAGCAGCTATATGCCTGGGAGCTGACCATCTCCTGCATACTTCTCGGTATCGTGGTGTGGTCCACATTGAGAACTTTGCAGAGTTGTCCTCCCAATCATAGCCAACTCGGAATGTGTGTGAATATAGGTTGCAAAAAGTATTGTTAACAAGTGCAATTAAAACTACCCACATGTACCTACAGCCTTTTTCACAACTCGCAATAGGCATGTGACCTGTATTTCTTCTCAAAATTCCATCAACAAACACGAGAGCCATTCGTGAATAAGAAAGTAGTGTTGGTTACTCTCTGACGCTTCACTGAATTTTTGTCATTAATTCGGTACTGGTACTGGTGCTCAGCTTGGTACTGGTACTGATACTGGTACTGATACTGGTACTGATACTGGTACTGATACTGGTACTGGTACTGGTACTGGTCCTGGTGCAAACATTTACTCAAACAGAGACTAACGAAGTAAGATAGGTGCTCCGACTAGATTCCTATTCGCTATTGATGGTTGGGAACACAACCTTACAAGGCAGCTGTGCCATAGGGCTATAACACTCCCCCCACACCAAACACCAGATAGCAGACTCTCCCTATGAGTAGTTATCTCCTCCCGTCAGTCAGACTGTCTCTCTGATTGACAGGAGATCAGGGCTCTCCTCAATAATGACAAGGTGAGAATGCGGGACAAGCTGCGCCTGTTGCTGCTATACGCGCTGCGATTCGAAGCTCACACAAACAATGACCTCCACGGTCTGGTAGACCTGCTCACCAAACGAGGTCTGCCAGAGAAAGACAGGCGGGTGAGTATATCTCTGCTCCAGGCTCTCTGGCGTGTACAGAACAGCCTCTCATCGCCTCTCACTCTCTATCCGCCAGATGGTGGGGTACATACTGGACTACGCTGGACAGAGGAAACGCTCTATGGACCTATTTGGCACGCAGTCCCCAATGTCCGTCACACGCAAGTTCTTCCGAGGGCTGAAAGGAGTGGAGAATATCTTCACTCAGCACACGCCACTGCTCGCAGAAATACTCGACCAGCTTGTCAAAGGCAAGCTGAGGGAGTCTCAGTTCCCATTTATGACCGCGAGCGAGATGCGGGAGAGGTACGGGTGCCCTACTCTGATAGGTTAGCAGGTGTGTGGGATGGCGGGCTATAAGTAATATGATACTCGCACAGGCCCCAGTCAATGATTGTATTCATCATCGGTGGCACAACATACGAGGAGGCTAACTGTGTCTACAACTTCAACAAAACCACTCCTGGTGTCAAGGTGCTATTAGGCGGCTCAACAGTACACAATACTGCCAGGTAAGAGATTACAACTCTTCCCTACTCGCTGTGGTACACTGAGGGTTATGGAGATAATGAAGGCTTATGATTTCCAGCTTTATGGAGGAGGTGTGTGAAACGTATTCCGGACCAATCATTGCTGAGAGAGACGGCAGTAAATACAGGATGACGTAACGACTTCTGCCAGAGGTGAGAGACCATCTCTAGCCCAGTCTCTAGGTCTATGCACGGTACGGCTGGCTCTGCATTCACTTATAGTCATCTGTTATTTTTGTAACTTATTGTGTTTTGTCGGATATCAGCAGTTTATGGGTTTTGAGAAGATACATAGTATCTTGGGAACCTCGCGCTGTAAATTCGGCCGTAGATGCCCATACTTTGTCATGTGACACGCCTACAGTGGTGGAAGGTGAAGGTCACCAACTGATTATTCTCCATTTGCCCATGCGGTTTATAGGAGGGTATTTATTGCTGTGTACATGTCTATTATATCAAAGTTTTGCACTATTTATTTTAGTAGTTTATTGATTTTTTGTCATTGATTCAATATAAATCTCTGTACAAGCACCTGCAGGGGGTGTCGCTATACTACTGGCAGGTACTGGGCAGTGCTCCTAGCCTGACAAGTGCGTAGTTTGTACTGCAGAGCTTTGATCCTTTCGGCACACTGTTTGATTAGAGCTCTGTGAGTATCAATGTCAGATTAACTGGCCCAGCCTCTGCTCTCTCGCAATCACTCGCTGCCTCCACCGTGGCTCAGTCCATGCCTAGGTTACTAGCCGCCCAGTGGCAGTCCTTCACATATTCATAGACATGTAACCCCATAAGTCAATGAGTCTATCAGTCACATCACATTACTGTGTAGGCAGTACAGTCTGCTTCTATCAATAAGCCTCCAGTCATCATCTCACATGTAATTACCCAGTGGCCCTGATTAACGTTAGGTTATGCTAATCTCTTCCATAGCTTGTACTCAGCTCTCCCTCTCTTTGATAGACAACAGTGTGTATTGTTATCATTTGATATTCTGCCTGATATGATTGTGCCACGCTCTGCTGGCTCTCTCCTGCTCTCCTATTTCTGACGTTGTCACTGCAGTGTAGTCTCATTTACCTGCGAGCTACCTGCCCTGAACCAGTAGTTTCTGCTACTGAGTGTCCACCTACGGCAGAGACAGGTGTCAGACAGGTGTCCCGTGGCTGTATTGGCTCTGCGTAGTGTGACTGAATTCGGAGATGTCGGTCACGGCAAGCGACAGGCTGGCGAGGATTTCGGCTAGCCTCAGGCCGCGGGCGAATCGGAGAGTGAGGCAGGGCGTCAACAGCGAGTCTCATGACCCTAGGCTTGCAGGGTCAGCAGCTACAGCCAGGAGAGGAAATGTTGAAACTCATCAGTGCAAGACCTACAGCAGCAAGCCTGTGACACAGGAGAATGTGTCGACCACACAGCAGGTAGGCTTACAAGATGTGAACATAGCTATAGGTCCACTGAGATGAGATATATCATACTGATGCTTACTGGATGTCATACTGAAACGTCACATGCCACCCCCCCCCCTCATATGTGTATCAGATATGTGCAATGTTATTGTCTGCCCTGTCCATGAGATAACTTTAACTCCTGGCTAAACAACCTGTGACAACTGATACTCATCCATCTTCATATCAAGAACTGATAATTGATTTCAAAGCTGCGAGGCACAAGGCTTCGCTTGTACAAAGGCTTATGGGCCGCAATGGAGAATGTCCCATTGTTAGCCAGCTTATTTAATCCAGCACGTCATTGTGGCATAGCGATAACCAGTCAGAATGCCCTTTCACTGTGCCCCAATAGGATAGCATTACAAACAGCATACCTGCTGCCTGTTAGTCAAGCTGTCAGTTCCATTGACAGCCATAGTAGTGTAGCATCACACAGGGTAGCGCAGGTGGCTGCAAGTGCTTGCTTGAGCTTTGCTTCTCTCCTATGGCAACATGGTGCTAGATTCAAAAGAATTAGGGGAGGGAATACATTAGTGAGCAGTGAGTCAGGCAGTGCAGTCCCGACATGACCGAGGTCAGTGAAAGTCAGCTGAGGCGGAGACGGAAACTCACTCAGCAGATCGTGTACGAGGTAAATCAGTCGCAGTCACTCGACTACTTCAACAATACTCGCTGCCGCTTATATACTACATATGCACTACTGTTGGAGAGATCGTGTATTATGCTAAGGGATCAATGGTTTAGGATAGTGACTCCTTGAGCCATACTATGATCTGCTCATGTTGACTCTTGGATTTAGGCTGTTTTGTAGCAGGCCGTCATACTTCATAATGTCATCTCATCGAAATATTTCACGTTTCATTGTTCAGAAGGAAGAAGAATGCATCGGTTTCGCAACATTACCAGATCAGATCCACAGGAAAGTTATAAAGAAGGGATTTCATTTCACTATTATGGTTGTTGGTGAGTTTTATTATTCTATTGTTGTCTCTCGCTCTCCCTCCATCGCCTCTTCTCCCTCCATCGCCTCTTCTCCCTCAGTCGCCTCTTCTCCCTCCATCGCCTCTTCTCCCTCCATCACCTCTTCTCCCTCCCGCCTTCCTCTTCTCCCTCTCTAACATTGCTGCTCCCTTCTCTTTCTCCTCATTCCCTCTTCCTTCTCCTCCTTTCTCTCTACTGTTTCCACATCATTCCCTTTCTCTCTCAATCCCCTATATTCTCCCTCTCTCTCCTCTCCCTCTCTCTCCTCTACCTCTCTCTCTCCCCCTTTCTCCCTCCTTTCAGTCCCCACTTCTCTCCCTCTCTCCCTCTCTCCCCCTCTCTCTTCCCACTTCTCTCTCTCTCCCTCCCTCTCTCTCTCCACTGCCTCTCCACCCTGGATATTTTAAAGCTTTGCAGTGCAGACTAAAATAGGAGTATATCTTGATTAATTTGATATGGTTGAAGTCAGTTCATAGGTGACTCACGATGCTATATGGAGGGCGGTGCAGGCAGTGCGCCAGCCAGTTTTGGAGCCGCTCCATAGTGACTCATGACTACATGTGTGAATGCTTAATGACTTATAGCCACATTAGTCTCCAGTGAAATCGAATCATTAGACTGGGTTTAATCCGTTTCCTTCCTGCAATCTCAGGATACCAGACTATTCAGTTCACTCCATGACGGAGCACAGAGGCTGTGTTTACTGACGGTTTGGTTACAGCATTGAGCCAGCCTAGTGTTGACAACTGGTGTCATCCCTAACCAGCCCTACTCTCCTTACTTCATGTTGCACCTGTTGCTACTTCCTCACCACATATCACATATTCACTCACCTCACCCTTCCATAAATCAAGTATTAACAATGCCTCTCCTCCACCTAATCCTCGTGATTTACAGGCGATTCAGGACTCGGCAAGTCGACGCTGATCAACAGCCTGTTTATGGTGGATCTATATAAGGACAGGGTAGTCCCAGGGCCAGTTGGTGAGTGCAACAGTGGAAGACAACTCCTCGTGTATGATTCCTATGAAGTTTCCTGTTTGACTCCTCTCAGACAAGCTGGATTCCACAGTCTCCGTTGACGCTCAGAATCTGGATATAGAGGAGGGCGGAGTTAAACTGCGTCTGACTATCATCGACACACCCGGCTTCTCTGACAGTCTCAGAGGCGAGGACAGGTAAGTCATCAGGATTTCACTGGTAGACAGAGACGCTTCTTGTGACGTGTTGCGACATCCTGCTCATTACTGTGACGTATTATGCAGCATAAAACCGGTGGAGGCGTATCTCGATGAGCAGTTTCAGCAGTATTACCAGGCAGAGAGCGGACTGAATAGAAAGAATATCAAAGATACAAGGGTCCACTGTCTCCTCTACTTCATATCTCCCTACGGTCATGGGTAGGCAACTCTTAATAATAGTCTGTACCTGTAGACATGGGAGTATAGTTCTGTTCTCATTCAGAGAAGTGATTGATGATAATGATAATTTGTATGTCTGTGTCAGTGACAGGGGATGACGACTCCTGTAGACCCATGTTTCCAGATTCTACTAAAACTGTCAGTGGCTGAAATTGATTGTACAGATGAACATGTGATTGGCACATTAATGGAACAATGCCGATCAATATCTACCACTCCCATAGGCTGAGGCCCATTGATGTCGAGTGCATGAAGAGGTTACACCACAAAGTCAATATTTTACCTGTGATCGCGAAGGCTGACACCCTCACGCAGCCGGAAGTACAGAGGCTAAAGCTCAAGGTGCCTGCGTCGGTCATCAGCGACCTTTAACCCTGGAGTATTTAATAAGTTTGGTTTTCTGTTGATGATCAGGTGCTTCAGGACATCAGAGACAACAATATCCGTATCTATGATTTTCCTGAGTGCGACCAAGACGAGGACGATGAGTTTAAAAGACAAGATGCAGAACTCAAGGTCATTAGGAGAACCAGCGTCTATGTCCATGGCACTCCGCGTTGGTTTGATGGATCGTAATGAGAGTATTGTTTTGCAGGCAGCTCTGCCGTTTGCGGTGGTCGGTAGTAACGGCGTAACCGAGGTGCATGGTCAGCGTGTGCGAGCTCGTATCTACCCCTGGGGCATCGTCGAAGGTAATCACACTCAATGATAAATCATGATGGATATTTTTATATCATCAATCATTCAGTGTTTGTCTCTTACAGTGGAAAATGAAGAGCACTGTGATTTCTCAAAGTTGAGACGAATGCTGATAGGGTAAGTGCAAAGCAATAGGTTGTGTTACGCACCCTAATGTACTACTCCGGGTAAGTGTATACCAGACGGTACACAGACGTCACCATCTCAATGTAAATAATTCTGTATCTGAGGTAGTCAACGCCCGAACCAACAGTCTGGTGTTCCATTGATTTCTAGAACACATCTACAGGACTTGAAGGACGTGACTGAAGAGTTCCATTATGAGAACTATAGAGCTCAATATATACAGTCATCAGACAATAACAATGTGGTGCACAGAAAGCCTGTGAAAGGAGACTCAGGTGACAACGGCGAGCAGGTTGATCAACTCCTTCATGAAAAGGACAAGGAGGTATGTTATAGCAATACGGCTATAGCGAACACTGCGCTCTGCGTTGTGGTACATCACAGTACTGAACGTATACGGTGACACTGTTTCTCAGATAAAGAGAATGCAGGCTATGATAGAGGAGATGCAGAAGCAGATGGCCGCCTGCTAGACCAACCAGAAGAGATGTGATCGAGTTCTAGTCCACATACAGCATGTAGTATTAGTTCATAGCTTGACAGAGACTCTCAGCCCGGCTATCCCTCATTCCGCATGCACAGACCACTATAACTAACAGACGCATATTTATGAGAAGATGGCAACTGTTTTTATTACTGTGAATCAGTTGGAGCATAGCACTCAGTATAGAGTGAAGATTTACACACAGGTACACCTAATAGCATAGCAACATCTATCATAGTTTTGTAATAAATAATATCAAACATTTAACCAACAGCAGATAAAAAACTAGTGCGCCATACAGTGCAGCCTATTCTAGCATGTCATATCCAAACTCTGGTGTTTCATAAGGAAAAGGTGAAGGAATGAATTTGAGTTGTTCGGCGCTCATTTGTCGTCCACCCCGGCCTGCGTCATGAGATCGGCGATATTCTTCTCCAGATCATCAATCCTGCTTCCCATGTCGTCCAGTGTGAAGTGGTTAAGGCATCAACATGGCCATGAGAGCTGGACAAGTAACAACTACTGCACAAGGGCCTGACTATCGTGTCATATCAGCGTAGCTAGCAACCTGCGAATAATTTAATCATGAAGATATGACAATCAATTACTGGCGAGGAAACTGCTAAATACCGAGGCTACTTAGTGTACTCTATTTGACAATCTTTGGGCAGGGGCATAGAGTTAGAAAAGGATATGTCTTGTGATGATTTGATCAGACATCGTCTTGAACTTGTCTTGCATCTGCTGTAGAATAGTCTGCACCTGTTAAAACAAAGAAACCAGTAAATAATGACCCACAAGAATTCAAAACTCATTGCTGGAAGCATTGGGGCGTTAATGACCAACCAGGGAAGTAATAGTAAGTTTATTCTACAAAAATATCCTTTACCATAAGTCAGAACTCTGGGGGTACAAATTAAATAAAACGACAGGCAAAAATCGTAGGCGAACAAGGAAATATTTCAAAATTTGCTTATAAGAAAGCTTGGCTAAATCGTACTAATAGTTACATAAATTAGGTCCTAGATCTACGACAGTAAAGCTTTATACAACTTACGAAGACAGTAAGATCTTGCACATTCTGGGGATTAGCCTCAGCAGGTGTCATCACATCTAAATCTGCCATAGTTTACGGGGAAATTGAGAAAATTGACAAGACGCTGTAGCGGAAAGCAAGCAAGCAGGCAGAGTAGCAACAGGCGCAACACTGACGGGAACCAAGATAACTTGTCTAAGTCTGAAAATAAACCCGTAATAACTAGGCTTATCGTATAGTAAATCCGACGCTCTTGTATTAAAAGGGGAAAATGAGACAGACTATAAAACAAAGTTGATCTGCATAAATGTTGATTGGAAAATATGTTCCTTGCATAGAGTTCTAAATTCATTTTAATAGATTATTTCCAATTATAACTTGAGGTAAGAAACTATTTGAAACATTTAAACATAAATGCGCATACTCGAGATTTTCTTTGGCATGATACTTATATATTGCGGGAAACTTTAGTCGGCGAGTACCTTACCTCAGGTAGTTGTACCGAAGAGGATTCCTCTTCTGTTGTAGAACTAGTACAATCGACTAGTAATTATATTTATGTACGGCCTAACCTAATGAGTAAAAGTTCATCGCTGTTTTCCTGGACGTTTCGGCAATTCTATAGTCCTAATCGTATGTATACATATTGTAGCCATGTTAAACTATCCATTTTGTTATGAATTTGAGCAAAGTAGATGGATTATTCGCCAGCAATTCACGGCCCTTTTCTCTACAGACGATGTCAGAACTTGGCTGTGATGAGCTGCTGCAGTTGAAGAAGAAACTTAAGCATTGGGAGCATCTCTTCTACCTGTGCCACCAAAGGAAACCATCAAAAGTATTGTTCCCCTTGATGACATCCTTTAGCACTTATGGTTTTGAAGTTTTAAGACCATTTAATTCCTCTATTCCGTTTTGCAGGTAGATGTAAACGATGCTCCATCAGATATAAAAGGTAGGTATCTATAGGCAGCTTAGTCTGTCATGAGAATAGATATGACCTCACAGTGAAACTACTTCAGTTGGTATCCATACAACCTCACTGTCTGATTCATCATCCTTGTATGGAGGTGTACGTCCAGCAGGTTCTCCGACCTGTTAACTCTTCTATTGTGGTATCTGCTACCATTATGTTGCTCAAAATTATCTCCTCACTGTATTTACGACTCATCAAAACTCATAGTGAATTTTCCATCATAGAGAATTATTTTGCCGAGTTGATATGAACAGTCTAGTGGCTATATAGTGAGAGTAAAGGAGCTCAGATGTCTTGATGCATATATCTGCTTCCCATTAGCACTGCTTTATGAGTGTTGGATATTTCAGCTGTATTTAGTGAGTTTTATTAGGTGCCGGAGGTAGAAGTGTTGCCAGTGCCAGCGGCCAGTATCATTGTGCTCTGTTTGTTGCCGATGACACCAGCCTTATGATTTCAATCTCTAGAATCGTATCGAGCGTACAGCAGACTGAAGACCAGCCGGAGTGAAGATGCCAATGTGGAGAATGTCTGGGGCAAGCAGGCTTCTGTGTGAGTGTATCAATATTAGGCTAACCTCTTGGTTGGGACAGGTAATTTTAGCCTGCACTGTCTCTTACTTCCACTGTCATTGCAGCACAGAGATTGTAAAGGTCAAAGACAAACTGAGTTTAGGAGGTGATGGGGAGAAAGATCCGGAGAGCTTGCACACGGCTGGAACTAACTATTATAAGCAGTCTACTAAGAATATATGTGCCACTTCCATCAAGAAATTGGTAGCTGAGAAGAAGCGGCGGACATTAGCGGGACGGATAGGCCAATCAACCAGCTCTACCTCCATTGACTATGGAGCTGAGGCTAACTGGCCTTCAGTTCAAAATTCATCAGAAACTGACATTGGAAGGTCCGGGACTGGAGATCTACCAAGTCCTGCAGTATGGAGGAGGTCATGCAGTTCCCTCTCCAAGAGGAGGCGTGTGCCGGTGGGATGGAGAGATCAGGTTACTGACAGCCATGCTGTCCACACCTCTGAGTCGCAAATCGTGTCTCCAAACACAACGTCTGCTGCATCAAACTCAACGTCTGCTGCATCAAACTCAACGTCTGCTGCATCAAACTCAACGTCTGCTG
>ERZ1740065.1362-NODE-1362-length-14559-cov-12.525924_pt1 | contig 14559 bp, 14 predicted proteins | sample MGYA00581738_ERZ1740065 | MGnify/ENA primary metagenome ERZ1740065 (study PRJEB43018, sample SAMN04849749) | marine metagenome | isolation source: floating plastic debris | place: Pacific Ocean | collected 2008-09-01 | study: EMG produced TPA metagenomics...
TATAGTATATAGTATATAGTGTATAGTATATAGTATATAGTGTATAGTATATAGTATATAGTGTATAGTATATAGTGTATAGTATATAGTATATAGTGTATAGTGTATAGTATATAGTGTATAGTGTATAGTGTATAGTATATAGTATATAGTATCAGTTATTTCATGCTATAAAATAATTATTCCCTCCTTCATTTTGAGATATCTAATGATAATCATGTTTCGTTTTTGGAAGTAACGCGACCTGTGTTCCTATCGTCATTGCACCCTCCTATTGCCTGTGTGATTTTCAGTTTGTAACAACATTGGAGTTATCTTATCCCACATGTGTCATAAGAATCATGTAATTGTCTGAGACCAGAAGTCCATTTCGTAGAGGTAATATTGTTTGGTCAGGCGGGAAAGAAGACAACTCTTATTTTCATACAAAGTGTTGTACTCTTAAAATGTGATACTGTGACACTGTGACAGCGTGACAATGACTTTGCATCACCTAATTGTAGACGAGTGGCATACGGTTGTTGTGACACGCCATCTTCAAGATTTAGTGCTACAAGTGGATGGTTTAGCTATTGAGGGCACAACTCCCGGTGTCTTTGTGTTGCTGGATGTGAGGCCTCTCGTATATCTAGGTATTCCATATAGAATCTGCCCTTTGTGGTCCAGTGTTTATACTGTGGAATCTACAGCAGAATCTTGTTATTGAAGGGGGCGTACCAGACCTGACCCATGTCAATCCTGCTGCATTCTTAGGGGACCCAGCTACTTATCAGGGCTGTGTGAGAGAGATGACAGTAAACCAAGTCAGCTATCAACTGACTGCTGAAGGTTTGTCCCATATCCGTACTCGCCTACATCCTGTGAAACACTCTGATTGGTTCCTCGAACAACATCAAGAGCTGAAAATATGTTTTCGCGGCTTGCGTCTTTACCTGCCTGTCTATGCCAATTTTTACCTGCTGGAGGCATGTTTTTAGGTGCATTGAGTGGAGTTAATGTCGGGGATTGCGACGGCACGCAGTGCGGTTTCTCTCTCTGTCTCAATGGAGGATCTTGTGTCTTGGACACAAGCGGAAGTAACTACAGCTGCTTCTGCCTGCCCGTATGTTCCCATATAACACAGCTTCCTGTCTCAACGTTTGATCTACAGCAGAAAGTGAACTCTTTCGTCTTTTGTCAAGGAATTCTACGGAGACAGATGCGAGAAACCAACCATTTGCAGAGGTCAGTGCCTGACCGGTGGTGAGTGTGTTCTGCATTCCGAAGACGACTGGTACTGTAAGTGCCCTGCAGATACCAGAGGCAGTTTCTGTGAGTACGGTGAGAAGCGCGTCTGTCTCGAACATGTCAGCTCATTATTATACACTAGCGTGACATATACGATCAGCGATTGATGTTTTACAGGCAGTGGGGGCTTATCACCTGGTATCAGCTTCGATGGGACAGGATCAGGCTTTATTATGACGAGCTTGCTGCCAATTATAGCTGCTGTAGGCAGTCCATCTCTGACCGTGTCCTTTAATGTCACTAGCCAATCAGATGGCTTGATTCTCTGGGCTGGCCAGGTACTGCTAACAGTCGGCATTTACGCACCAGACGCTCCCGCTGATTCAGTGATGAAACGATTTCTATATGGCTTTAGAGTCCAAACACAGATCATATTGGAGTCGGGCTGGCGTGTGGACGTCTCAAGGTCGTCTGGAGTGCGGGTCATCAATCGTCCAATGAGCTGCTAGCGAGTGACATTGCCATTGCTGATGAATCCCAGCACTCAGTGCTGATAATCAGGTATGAAGTGTGCCAGCTGTATCTAGTGTTATTTATTCATTGGAACAGGTTCCACTAACGGGATTTGTCTTCTACACGTTCTTAAATTCATGTCTTCACAAAGCAAGTCAAGTATAATCAAGTATAAAGTTGCCAGCTTTGGAATTCAATGGGAAAACGAAACAAATAAGCATATTTGTTTTAATGAATACAAACACTGCTACGTCTCCCTAATTCTGTTGGCTGAAATTGTTATTGAGTGCCATATTTCAGAAAAAGGCACGAGGGAAATCTAGTGAAATTGAATATTCAGGTTAGTTATTTAGGGTACGCATATACTGTAGATCTACGGATTTGATAGCGACGATCTAATGGCTGCGAAAATAGTGACAGAAAATGGTCGCTATCATTGGAGCTCGCTATGGAAATAATTATACCCATTATACTTTATATAGGAGTTGTCTTCCCTTTTAAGGGATCGCTATCATCTTTATTTTTATTTTGAAGGAAACGTTAACGTTTCTGTCGCTATCAAACTCGGTTCAACAGTAGAACAAAGATAACGGACTCTATAAGTTTCTATATATGATTACAGTTGCCACAGCCGTGATACTATGGAATATATTACCATGTATGTAATACCTCTGTCACAATCGACCACCCAAACTCTTGCAAAGAAGCCACAAGCTTCCATCTGAATCAATTAGGTTCAAAATTAATTCAGCTTCTACATATCAGTCAGTCAATGAGCCTTACCACTCATAGAATATATAGCGTTATAATGTATTATAATACATTAGATATTACTGAACCCCAGAAGTTGTTCATCTGTAATACAGTGATCAGGACGGTGTGGAGGCGTATGTCGACGGACAACGATACTCAGCCATCACACCGGGCTCATTTCAAGAACTTAATCTACGAGGATCTCTCTACCTCGGTACGGCTCTACTAAGTTCTGACCTTGACATTTCAGTGGCAGTATTTCAATTTTCATGTGATTACTTTCAGGTAACACCGGTTATAAATCAGACGTCTATGAGTCGACCGGCGCAGCGTTTTATCAGCCTTTCAATGGCTGTCTAAAAGATGTAACTATCAATCAGCTATCATTAACTGACCGTACGTTAGTATATCATTCATCAAATGTCGGTACGTGTTCGTGATGAAGTAGATGTACGTAGACGTTGCTATGTTTCTGCGGAGTAGACAGCATTTCTGTGATGTACCAGAGCTCAGCATATTATTGTAGCTTTTCTATAATTTTATTTATTTTATTTCATCATTTTTTATCTTTATCTTTCAAACGTTCTGCCATACATGCCACCAGGGCAACCACTCTGAGAGTTCTAGGAACAGCCATTAATATATTTATGCTTATCTATTTATGCACATACATGAGTATCTGTTAGATTTGATTGAATCCATAGCCATATTTGTGTATATATACGCGATTACGGTCTACACGATCAGGTGCGATGTGATTTTGCAGAGAGCATACAATTGTCTTGTACTAGTTGATCGATTATCTGTGATCAAAATAACACTGGCAGGTTTTGCTCAAATATACCATTCTTATAACATTACTCAGGACCTTGTTTTAACCGTCACTGGTCAAGCAGTGGTGTTCACATGCTGCTGTTAATACTAGGAGCACTGTGACACGACTACTCCTGGGCAAACCGGTGTACATCGTGCACTGCGGCTGCAGTTTCACGTGTTCTGCTGCTACCCTCTTTCACATCACTTTGTTTTGCTTACCAAGTTTTTCCTCAACGATTTAGCATTTATGAGGGATTGTTACATCTGTTATTGGATCTGAGTGCCCATCTGTGGCTAACTTAACCAGCATGGGCATGTGATGAGTTCAGTCCAAGACAGGCGATCATTGTCTCTGCAGAGGTAAGGACGAACATTGTGACAAACATGAAATCTAACATATTCAGCTTGATCAATTACTAGATATGAAGTATGCAGTACAGTCTCCGTGTTGGTATAGGTAGCACCACTTCAACTACTACCAACCAGCAATAGTCACTAATATATTCGATGCCGTTCGTTTGCTGAATCTGACCGTCCAGGTAAGTAGAGAGTTGTCCTATCATGCATTGTAGTGACGTTTGTCCGCCGTGTTTACTACATCTCATGCCCCAACGTTTTCTTAGCGACGAAGTTGAAGCGGAAGATATTAGCTATCGCTACGATTGATACAAGTGTACTGAGGTCTGTACATATCTGCCAGTTTGTAAGTTGGGTGGTAGCATCAGTGAAGCGCAAAAAATTGTAAGTTATTTGCTGTGTAATTTTATTGAACTAAACTTGCAGTGTGCACTTGTGAAGTACCTATTTTACTGTTTTGATTATTTAAACTTCGTTCTCGTCCGCGCAAATACGCTTATCGTATATCTTCAGAAACTGTGTCAGACTGTTCTCGCCTTGTTGTTATAGTATTTTTTTGCTTTCCTGTAGAAAAATGGCTAACTTTAGGGATTCACTTGAACAAAAAAGCAGGAATGAGCTCATAAGTGTAGCAAAACTCGCTGAACAAGCAGAAAGATATGAGGATATGGCAGCAGCGATGAAGCAAGTCGTGGTGAAAATGGAGTCGGGTGGACAACTTGCCAGAGAAGAGAGAAACTTGGTCTCTGTTGCGTACAAAAATGTAGTCGGTGCTAGAAGGTCATCTTGGAGAGTGATAACAAGCATAGAGACAAAGACTGCTTCTAACCATGAGGAGCTCAAGCAAGCCATGGCGACTAAATATCGCACAGAGGTAGAGAAGGAGCTGAACAACATTTGCGAAGAAGTATTGGTAAGAATTAACCGTATGATTTCGGAATTGTCCTCTAATATTGTGCGTTGTGTACATAGTACTAACTGCTGTAGGGACTCCTAGATCAGTATCTTATCCCTGGGGCCACTGCTGCAGCGGATGAGTCTGACCCTGAGAAGGAGTCCGTAGTCTTCTATTACAAAATGAAAGGAGACTATTACCGTTATGTTGCCGAAGTCGCTTCTACGGATGAGAAAAACGGTGAGCAGAAAAGGACTGTTCTCTGCACTGGTCTAGTCTAAATTCAGTCAATATTCTTTCTCCGACTGTCATCTCATTACCCAACAGGAGTCGTTGAGAAAGCTAAGGAAGCGTACAAGAGTGCAGAGAATGCTGCTGCTGAAATGAAACCAACCAACCCTATCAGGCTGGGGCTAGCCCTAAACTTCTCTGTTTTCTATTACGAGATCTTGAGTGCTCCTGACCAAGCTTGTCATCTGGCCAAAAAGGTTTGTCATCTTAAATATAGCCTGGTCTGCGCTTCCTCAGACAGCTAAATCCTGAGTTTTACGTAGCAACTAGTTCAGCAAATCCTTGCCAAATTTCTCTTGTGAAAAATTTTAGGAGAAGGATTATCCAAGCCTAATGACCTGATGACGTAGAGCTCTGTGTACTTTTATGAACTGTTTCATGTTTCACGACTGCCTCTAGTATGAGGCTGCATGTAAGCCCTGTTAGCATTATAGCTCTTCACTGTGCGTTACGAGAACAGCAGCAGAGAATGGCAGATATAGAGAGCTACAGTAGACCTGCAATTTGTGATGAGGCTACTGCCTAATCACTAATTATCACGGTGAAATGTTCTGTTGTGTGATTGAATAGCATTGATATGGGCAGTTGAGATCCCATTGTTCTCATAGTAGACTCTGAGATACACTTCTGTAACATGATGTTAGACGAATTCTATTGCTCTAAATGAGTGGGTTAGTTCAAGTGGACATTACGTGTACATTCACGAATTCCTTTCATCAAATGGATATGTCAGCAGTGATGAATATAAGCATATCCTTGAACTGATTTCACCTGGACTGTATTAGTGTGTATTATGTTAGTGTGTATTGTATTAGTATGTATTGTATTAGTATGTATCGGAATAGTTGATTCCTTGTCCTCTGCTGAATTCAGGCCCTGGCCAGCTGCAATGTCATGGCATCAATTCTAATTAACTTGATTTCATCGATTGATCATACAGCTTCAGTTCATGTAATATTTCCAATAGATGTTTTGGTTATGTTGAAATGCTTCAGTTTCGATTTCCAGATGTTATAGAAATGTTAGTGTCTTTAGGAAGTTTAGTTCTTGATTGCATCACACTTACATGATTGGTTGGTGTTGTAGGCATTTGATAATGCTATCGCTGAGTTAGACAACCTGCCCGAGGATGAGTACAAAGACAGCACCTTGATCATGCAGCTACTCAGAGACAATCTGACAGTGAGTCATGATAGCCTTTGTGTCTATTCTATTATCTCTGGTCTGTGAATACCAGCGGTGCTGATTGTCGATTTCTATTTTAGTTATGGACATCGGAGCAAAACAACGATGAGAATGATGACGGGAACTAGTCCTTCACTAGATCACTTTGATACCAGCGAGTGCATAACGAATAGTTAAATATTGATACACTGTCACACCAGTACACTGCTAGTATATGTGGAATCAGTACAGCCGTCACCGCTCTGGTGGACGGTACACTTCTAATTAATGGCTTACTAATGTCACGGCCACTCAGTGGCTCATGTTCTTCACATAATTTGCTGCGTGACGGTTAAGTTTAGAGCACAGATTTTTGTATGCTTTTGGCTGTTTATTGAATTATGTCTATCATAAACCAGTAATCTCATTTTTATGGAATGCTGTCGGTTTTGCCGTTCCTTCCCTTATGGCAAAATAGATGCTGTGATAAAATACTGTCAGTTATCTACGTTGGAGCTGTACGCTATATTGACTGCGTGATACCGGGTCATTGCTGCTTACAGTAGCCATGCTTTTGGAACTGGTAGGGGAACTTACTCGAATCTGAACATCTCCGCGCTGTCATATTGACCAGGGTTGCCAATTGTTTTCGATCACGTGTGAAATTGTCATGTCACAAATATTTTACCTACAAATCATTAGTTATGATTACAAGACTGTTTGTCACTATTGTTCACTTCAAAACCCCACCAGATGACCCGCCTACATCCAAGATGCATCTAATACTCTACCGTTTTTGTTCTGTTAAGTACCGATATTGTTATATTCCCGAATGCGCTTTGTTACTCATTGACTAGGATTTATTTGCCATATTGAGGCAGAATTTTTACGTGCTAATGGGTGTTATTGCAATCGTTAGATGAGCCATTTCATTGGATGCTGTTAGATGACTGGAATGGACAAGTACACAAAAAGGTTGATCAAGTTTCAACTATTATGTGCACCAGTACGTACTGACGGAAAATTATGAATTACCCCATGGGAAGATAAGTCTTCAATACGCGAACTCACTATTGCGCCATACTGGAGAGAGCAAGTACGCCATCTCGCGTGCTGGTATTCGCAATTCCTATGGAAGAGTTGTCTTCTCACACCGTTCGTCTGACGATAGATCGGCATGCCGGAGAGAATGTGTCATGGTAGTGTCAGATGTATAATTGTTGGTGTCGGAAGTCAAGTGCGAAATCCACCACATCACGACCTGACGAGTGGTCAATTCTCTCCTCTTTCGACTTCCGAATTTGTATTTTTGCTACTTTACATCAATTTCCGGCAAGAAGCTATGATTCTGGTGGATGATATACTTCTAATTAATGGGTGCGTGAGCAGATTTTTGTATGCTTTTGGCTGTTTATTGAATTATGTCTATCATAAACCAGTAATCTCATTTTTATGGAATGCTGTCGGTTTTGCTATTCTTCCCTTATGGCAAAATAGATGCTGTGATCAAAGACTGTCAGCTGTCTACGTTGGGGCTGTGCACCATGTTGACTCTGTGATAGCAAGTCATTGCTGCTTACGGTGGCCACGCTTGAGCACTGCTAATTTCACTGGCTGTTGCCATTCCCACTATGTTACATCAAACCGCTGCTATCTCATATCTACCAGGTCAAGGTCAGTCAATGAGTCTTCGAGTTCCCTCGCAGCAGCATCGTCAGATCAATGGCAGCCACAGAACAGAATGCCTCCTATTTTGCCAGTGTGACAGCGGATTACATCAACTGACTGATTTATCGCCATTTCTATTCGGGTTTATATTTGTAGTACAAAAAATCAAGGCTTACTATCACCATACGAGCAGCAGCTGATGCAGCCCTGCAGTAGACACAATGAATTCAGCCGTAAACTCTTAGAACCGGCAGATGAACTTTTACTCTGACATCTCGACATCTCCATCATCAGTTCCTGATCGCGCTGTTGGTGCTATAAAAACACGCCTATATTAAACGATTGGTGGAAAATCTATGCATACGCTTTAAAAAAATACAAGTTGGCACATATTCTACACATCACAGAGCTGACGAGTTATTTTTACAATGCAAGACTAGAATTAGACTTGAGGCAGGGTTTTAACACAGAATTTTCACTCGGAGCGAGAGAAATACTGTGTAAGTAAAAATAAATGCCTGACAAACAAATGCGAAAAAGGCTGTTGAGAAATAAGCGCGAGGAGTAAAAATTGTGATCTTGCAACTTCTGCAATGATGTGCACGCTTTCTGAAAAATAAATGCAATGTATAATAAATGCATAACATGAGTTTTTCGAAAATCGCAATTATTTTTACCGTATAGGAAAGACTTCATGGTTTGCGGCTTAGTTTCTCACATGCAGACCTGCTAATCGCTGACACCTTTCTCACAGGTTAGTTAGTGGGGAATTAGAATACTGGTGATTAGCCAAGCTGCAAGCTATAAAATTTGGGAGATGTGACCCCATACAACTATGGCCATAGTTGAGCATCGCATCTACTGCGGACCTGCCGGATTTTGTGTGAAAAGCTCCAAAAGAGGACATTCACTGTTGGCAACCATTTTACATTTGGTGCTAGCTATCCAGTTGGATGGACGGTAAGAAATGATAGAATTGATCCATACCTCATTCATAGCAGGCAGGCATTGTATCTAGTTAGGGCGAATAGTGAACCGTAAGAAAGCCAGACTACATCAGTTCAGAGATCTGTTTACATCAGCACACCTGATATCCTGGCGGACGGGTCCAGGCTCGTCTTTGAAAGCTGGTTGATACGTTTGACTTTACCATCGTTGCTCCACATTAGGCCGAGGGTGAAATGAAATTCAGCCATCGGGTGGCAGAAGAGTTTCTGCAACATGGTTCGTCACCAACATTGTGACTACGGTGCATTACCATCACCATGTCTGCATGCCAATAGTCGTGCCTACCAGAATCTGCGCCTGCTCAGGTGTCAGCTTAGTGCCCCTCTTGCACACAGTATACTCTTCTGTGAGAGTGATGACGCCACGCATCAGCTTGGTAGGGAGGCCGAGCTTCCTCAGCTGTGGTTCCATGGCATGAGAGAACTCGGTGAGGGGCCCTGGCTCTAGTACCACGGTTTGTAGAGCCTCAGTACCCGAGCGAGCATAGTCCAGCTCTCTATATGACTCGAACCAGCTGCAGTAGAGAATTGTGTATAAGTGAAGCGTAGTCACTAGTCTGCCGACAGCCGAAATACAGGCAGGCAGCCGCCTCACCTCTGAACTTCTTTCTTTGTCTTGTTTGTGAAGAGAAGCCCGGTCTGTCCTTTTAACTCGGCACTGACCAGGTGTATATTATCTTTGTACTCCCCATCTGCTGACTTTCCCAGCGCTACCGCCATCACTTTATTCTTCCCAAAAAAGAATCTGCGAGACAAGGAGAAAGTGGATGCACGGATTGGTGGCAGCACGGTGTTGTGTACAAGTGACTGACTGAAGAAATGGAGACTCACCTGCTGTCCTTCCACTCCTGCCTGACGTCTTTTAACTTTGAATTTCTCATGTTGTGTGTGGAAAAGGTGAACAGCCTAGTATACTTGTCTAAACAGTCATGGATCTGAAAAATGTGGCAGGCTACACAAAGAGTTCTACACTTACAACTATTAGATAAGAACCTAGCCTATGATCTCTATTCAAACAGTAGCAGATAAATTCCTTATTGACAACCATAGAACTCAATAAACAATTAATAATGACAATGACACACCTTTAAAACGTTAGTCATAGTTTTTAACTCAAAGTTATAGATGACTGGTTAATGCAAAGCGGAAGGAAGACCCGATGAGATAGATTCATATAACAGCTCAGACTATTCACACACTGTAAAATATGATTCATTTGTGGACGTATTTTGTGTCTCTATCTGTTCATGGGCGGATTCAGGCTAACGCGACTGAGCATCAGTCAAAAAATTCTGCCTCAACTAGTTTTGGTCAGCTAGTAGTAAATAGATAAAAAGAACCACGACTGCACTCATCACAAAGCTGCTCAACCCTCAGCTGGCATCACTAAACGATCGGATTACGCAGTCAACAGATGCAAGTCGCCCTTCGGACAGCTACTAGCTGATGACTTAAGCATCATTCAAAAAAATTCCTGGCTCCTCCCCTGACTGGCTCCGCCCCTGCTGTTACAAGAACTTCGTGGAAATACTTATGAGTTTCTTCCAACAATTGTATAGACGGTCAATCACATACGTTCAACTTTCATTATCGTAAACGGTCACGAATTGAGAACATAACATCAGAAGGACACCAAAATTTTCCGTTTTACCGTATGACACTTGGATTCAGTGTTCATCTCAATGGCAAGCATACATCACAGAACAGTGACACCATTACTCGAGAACTCAATGCTATGGAGTAAGTCATATATACAACATCTGAAACAGTATCTCTCAAATAGTGCAATGACTAAGAAACGCATGTGCATCTTCAACTATGAGTTGTCATGTATACATCCCTCAAGGAAAGAGCTGACAGAGTAGCTTATAGAGTACGATTGTTCACATTCAACATGCTGGAATCAAAGTCAAAGTGACTGAGATTCGAAGTAATATGCCACACTCACTTCCTCGACCAGAGACTGCTTTAGTTGAATTCCTTTCTTTTGTGTTTGAGTGAGAGAAACTAAAATCGATCAAATGCACAATTAATAAAAAAGATCACCTGAAGAGATGACATAACCTAACTATTACGAGTCATACGCTTACTTTTCTTGTCTCTCTTTGACTTCGGCATCTTGGCACGTTATGATCCGGCTACGTCTGTGTTTTTACTCAGTGAGATGGACTGCAAGGTAGAGATTAAATAATTCGATACATAGCTACTGCATGTATGCCAGGATCGAGTCACAACAGTACATGAGAGATAATGGACTGCGTTACACCATTATATATGAACGTGAACATTCATATAAGTATACTAGTAAGTCCATGTGGGATTGGCTTCATGATCAAGAAACCTCAACATACCAGCTTGATATGGGCTCCCTGCAGGAAAGCAGTCTAATATATGTGGCTAGTGGATATAGAGCACTCTTTGTAGTTTTTCTCAGACAGCTTAAAGCGTATGAGTTACGCGCAGTGGATTAGAAGCAATCCAAACTCATGTCATTGATTAGAAGGTGCACACGTGAGAGCGAAATGAACGAAGACCGGAAACAAGATTATCGGTAATTACTCCAACAGAGACAAGGAAACTGCAGTCGATATGTAATTTGATGTGATAAAATTCGAGTTATTACGTCCGGCTTTATGATCTAAGCTTTCCAATAATCATAAATACATCTTAAATTCATTTTCTCGTTATGCTCTGCGCCATATCCTTACACCCTTATCATCATGCCTAACATATCTGTTCGTTTCGAATATTTATCCACTCATACTTGGTGAAAACCTCTTTGAAATAATTCCTGGGATGAATATATGTAATTCTACCTCAACGATGTAAAATATCTTAGATAAAACGAAGCTTCCTCACTATCATTTGCGGAAGTATACATTGAATATCAGTGTGCACCGTTTCCTGTCGAAAATCGGGTCAAACGCTGATCAACTTCGCTTCCGTCTCAAAACTAGTCAGGTACCTGCTGTTCTACTACTAATACCAATCGCGATGGCAAGTAAAGAAGATCTGGTGATACGTGCAAAGATTGCTGAACAGGCTGAGCGTTATGATGATATGGCAGAGGCAATGAAGTCTGTTACTCATATGAGTAAAGAAAAGGAAGAAGAACTCAACACCGAGGAACGCAACCTTCTCAGCGTGGCGTACAAAAACGTGGTCGGTTCGCGAAGGTCTGCATGGCGGATAATATCGAGTATAGAACACAAGTCGGCTGGTTCTGAAAATACGAATAAGGTTGATCTGGCGCGGAGTTATCGCACTCTACTTGAAGAGGAACTGACGCAGATCAGTGATCAAGTTCTGGTATGCTATGCGATACTGGTTGCACACCGTTTATTATTTGTTGATTAATGGCGAGTACTAATCTTAATTCCACCAGGAACTGATCGATAACTGCCTTATCCCATTCACAAAAGCTGTTGATGGCAGAGTTTTCTACTTGAAAATGAAGGGTGACTACTATCGATACGAGTCAGAATATTCGACGGGTGATCGGCAAAAAGGTTCGTCGATTCGTTTACCACGTCGTTGTCATTAATCTTGTCTACGATTATGCGGTTTATCGTTGTAAATGATTACCCTCGGAAAATATGTGACTAAATGCGATTTGTTGGTGTTGTTTAGACGTGATTGCCAAGTCATTAGCGGCATACGAAGAAGCATTGGAGTGTGCGGGAGAGCTACCATCAACTCACCCTATCAAGCTTGGTCTTGCGTTGAATTTTTCGGTGTTCTACTTTGAGATCCTCAGTTTACCAGAGAAAGCTTGCGAACTAGCAAAGAAGGTTTGTTTTACGGCAAACTAAGCATTGCTGGAAGCTGTTTAATCCATTCTTGTGTGCCAGACGCTCCGCTCTATTTACTTGGATAGTCAATGTGTGTCATTATACATTGTTTAGGCATTCGATGATGCCATCGCCGAATTGGATAGTCTCAAAGAAGAATCATACAAAGACAGCACTCTCATAATGCAGCTTCTGAGAGACAATCTGACTGTAAGTAGAATTCTTCACGTGCATCCACTCCACTCAGGCCCATTGCCATGACAACAGGTTTCTACTCACAATTATCAGCTCATTGACTCATACCCTGAGTCTGTTAGCGACCCTTCAGTTCCCCTGCCAACTGGTGTACAGTAAATTACCAGTTCTACTAATCTGAAGGTGCTAGCTATTATGTGAAACATTTCAAATGCTGGTACGCTGCCATACCATCTCTCGCTGTACTCAGGAAAATAGTGAAATCTAGAAGGCAAAGTGTGATGAGTACGTAGTCACGAAAATTGACATTGTCAGCCCCTTTATGCATGTATTGCCTCCGAAGTTGTTTGTGTGCGGAGAGTCTGCTGCTTGGCAACAGTTGGGGGGCGCTCTCTCACAGCGTAGCGACTAGATATGTATGAGATGAACAAAGGCATGTTACTGTCTTACAGTTGTGGCACTCGGAAAATGCTGAGCCAGACGCAGAGGATAACTAATGAACTGTCTCTAGCCACGTCTCACTTATACACTATATACTGATGAGGAAATGGCTACTATACCATTGTACTCTGCTCCTACAGCCACTATCCACCGCCACCACCGTCATAGATCAGTTAGATAACTGCTCACATTGGGTAAAGGTCTACGTGAGCCAGCCACACAAATCACCCACCTCTAGGGGTGCGTGTGTGTGTGACATTATCAACAGGTGTGTGACAATATCAGCAGGTGAGCTGACAGTAGGCCAGTTTCATCATTGGGACAACTCCTCACACCATCTCCTATTCAGTCTATGTACTCTCTCTCTCTCTCTCTATTTTGCATGCAGTAATGCTTTATTTCTATTTGTTGACCAGCACGTATGGATTCGATAATTGTTGTCATCGTTGGACGCCCCAGCAGAAGCTTGCCTTAGTCCACTAGATTATTTGTTAGCTCTCATACACTTGTGGCTCTCATACACTCATAGATATTTTGTTGGGAAAATCTTGAAATAAAAAGAACAGTAGACAGCTGTAAGTTTGTCTCTTGTTGCTATAGTTACCATTCATGCTACCCGATTGATCACAGCTAGGTATGAAATATCATTGGGATCCATAGAAAATCATCTCTCATAAATTATAAACAGTGTTTGGAAGGGTCTCTCCTCTATTCTTTCGCTGTTATGTGGTTCTTTTCTTCTTTGACTCCATTGCTCTTAGCTTCGCCCTTGTTTGGTATAGGGATATGCGATGGGATTGTGGGATAGAATGGTAAGTTAGAGGGGTGTCCGCCGAATTCTCTACTGTACCTGGACAAGTCAGTATGAGGTCAAGGTCACCGCGCAGCCAATGAAATATCATGGTTAGAGATTGATGGAAATACCTCATGTACTGGTCGTCTTTGAGTGCTGCAGAGGACATGTGGGCGTTAGACATCTGTGGGGCGAGACCAGTGCCTGACAGGTACTTCATACTAGGCAGAGCTTGTGGCGCTGGCAGGCTGCTGGAGCTGAAGGCTCCGTAGGTCGGTGAGGGGTGGATCAGGCTACTACCTACTGTACCATTGGCTGAGGTCTTCGTTTGTGACTGAGATTGTGGAACGTACAGCAATCGGGAGTGCTTAACCTACCTGCTCCATCGGCAGGTGGCTGAACAGCCTGCGTCAGGTGACTCCCTGATGACACAGAGACACTGCTGCTCTTGCTCTTGCTGCTACCACTACTACCGCTACCCTTAGGCTTTCTCTTCCTTGTCTGGATGCCATCTTTCTTCATTGATGGCGGCCTATTTACCTATTGATATTGAAAGCGTGTGAATGAGCAGCCGTTGGTAGTAGTAGTTGGCAGTAGTAGTAGTTGGCAGTAGTAGTAGTTGGCAGTAGTAGTAGTTGGCAGTAGTAG
>ERZ1740065.1364-NODE-1364-length-14554-cov-12.620319_pt1 | contig 14554 bp, 13 predicted proteins | sample MGYA00581738_ERZ1740065 | MGnify/ENA primary metagenome ERZ1740065 (study PRJEB43018, sample SAMN04849749) | marine metagenome | isolation source: floating plastic debris | place: Pacific Ocean | collected 2008-09-01 | study: EMG produced TPA metagenomics...
CCCCCCTCCTCCCTCTCTCTCCTCCCTTCCTCTCTCTCTCCCTCTCTCCCTCCCTCTCTCCCCTCCCACTCTCTCTCTCTCCACCTGTCACTTTTTATCCATAGCCAAGAGTTTACATTCACACTCTTCATCTTCATTTTACCTGAATAAGCAATAGCTAGCTAACCTACTGGACATTAAACTACATTGGATCCTCAATTCAGTCTGCTACTGGCTCTGCTGACAAGTATTGTCCCGTTGACTGATCAGAAATTTTTACATTGTAGAAGATTTCCACGAGGGATTTGGACTAATTAAAAATGATAGTGATGCCGGCCAATCAGCTTCAACGGCAGATAGAAAGTCATTCACCTCATCACATACCGGCACCTCCTGTCAGGTACTTGCGCGTAGCATTGAAAGCCCACCGTCATTACAAGTATGATAGACTGACTGTCGTCACTTCTACATCCGCTGATCTTACACCATCTGTTTTATAGGAGAAGAGCGTGTTCATTGAAGTGCAGACTCTGTCCAAAGGCTCTCACTTTGTAAGGATCTACCAGTCTGCCATATTAGTCACTCTCTATGTCTATGGGACACATTCTGTCAGTAGTTGATATGTAGCTGTTTGCGCCATTGATGCAAGCGAATGTTGAGTCAAAACAACTCGGCTGGCAGCCGTTTGTCAGCCAGCAGCTCGCGCTGTCGCTGTTGTTATAACCTTGCTTGGAGAAAGTAACAAAAAACACGTGTCACCCTTTCCAAAAACTATTCCGCCAAGCGCCGTAAATATGAAACCATCGGGGTATTTATAGTCTGCGGCTTTACGACCTCTCGGATGCTGTTGCTGCCACATCTTCCATCTACCGGTGAGAACAGCAATAATAGCGATAACAGGGAAAACAGAACATTGCTGGCATGCTGCCATCTGTCGCCGGGAGTTTGGGGAATTCACTGTCTTTACACGGCGTCAATTGGCGCGCGTCCACAACTCGTGCAATACATTCGCGTGTGAGCTGGGTAGAATGATAAGCGCACACCTTTTTGTACTCCTGCACCAAAAGATAATGACGTTGATGATGTTAATTTGATAAATTGTAGTTCATTAAAATTTGGCTCACGCAGCAACGGTAGCAGCATTAGTGGCAGCAGCAGCGCATGAGTTGTGTAACATTCTCACTCCAGCTTCCCCCTAAGACTGACTAGTTTTCACCAAGGCCGCTGTGTTGCTTCAGGGGCTGATACAAGCTATAGCCAGCGACATCTGTCACCCCAGTCTCAGCGTCATCAGTCGAGGATGCGAGTGCGTTATGCTACATAAGAAGTTCTTCCTCGAGCACGCGCCACTCACACTACTGGACAGAATCAGAGAGGAGGTATGTACTCCAGCTGTCCCCTCCATCGATTGGTTTGCAGCGGATTTGATGGGGACAATAATCTTACAGATGCTAATAAGTTTACGGTTCTGTCAGCATTGACAGGGCATTGCATTATAATGAAAGCAGATTTGAAAACAGACTTCAATATTTTAAAATTCTAGCGCACATTATCTTTTATCTTGCAACGAAAACATGTAGCTTTTAATATGCAATTTTTTTAATTGTAAAATATTATTTCAGGAGGTTTTTCAAATATTGGAGGAGCGGAGTCATAACCTGTATCCATAGTCTCCTATTTTAGGCTCAGTGACATATTATAAGGACAATTATAGCTGTTCCAGCTGATTCATACTTACAGATTGTTGATTTGATTTAGATATTTCCCTACCCGTCAGACGAGCAGCTACAGCGCAGTCTGGAAGTGTTCCTGCTGTGGGGATGTCACAAACAGGCACTCATCAACAACCATCTGGAGTCAATCAGCTCAAAGCGTGTCGAGCCTCATTTCATAAGAACATAGGTTCAAAATTTTCTATTTTGACTCTTCAGATTAAATACAAAATGTTTAAGCCTTTTGTTTTGGTCATGTCCTCGCCTCTGATTGGCTGTGACGTAGTGCAGCCTGCAGTATATATTGGCTACATTCATTAGTACTGCAATAACAGCTACTATTGGGACTCCCATGAACACCATGGCTCGTCTAATAACGCCGGTCGCTGTGCTCTATCTGCTAGCCCTATGCAAGGCAGCACCTCAAACCACTGATTTCTCTCTCATGAAGGTGAAGGTGAGCCCATTTCTGCTTTCGCTGTTCTATACTAGCAGGAAATGTTCCTAACTCGCTGTATTCTAGGCTAGACAGCACCTGGCACAGTTTGGCTACCTTCCACGCCTCCAAGGAGATGAGAGGGTCGAGTTGTCTTCCGTGTTTACCGACGCTGTGACACACTTCCAGGACATGGCACGGCTGCCTAAAACAGGTGAGTGGCAGGTGGTTGTAGTAGGCAGTCGAGTGCGATAACAGTAGCGGATGAGGATCAGCGATGAGCAAGTGTAAATTTTGGAACTATTTTAAGTTGAGCCGTTTGCTCCACAAGTTGAATTCAGCTGCTGAAGTTGTGTAAAATCTATGCAAGTGCTACACTAATTGGAAACACTGCGTCCAAATAGTTGTGACTGATAGTTAAACCGGTTACAGTCGCTTACACTCGGCCTCAGGTCAGATTTCTAGGCCAACCGTTTGGATTCCTACCCTAGCCTAGATAGAACATCAATTTCTGCTAAATCATAGTGTGACTTGGCGCAGGTAAAAAAGTTTTTCGGAGTCCACATGTGGATTATTGCCTGCTGTCTGTATTTCAGGTATCTTGGATGAGGCAACTGTTGCTATGATGCAGAAACCTCGATGCGGTGTCAAGGACTTGCGAGCAGTTCGTAGAGGAAAGCGTTACGCTCACGCAGGTATGGTCTACCTGTTTTATTATGTTTTTTGGGCCAATATCTTATAAAATATCATTGATTTTCATTCGTTTGTCTCCTTCTCATGATTTAGTTAAGATGCTGTTTGATCTTATAAGGATTTTTCTACGTCTCAGTTCGGAGTTTGATGAAGTTGTCGTCAAGACAAACTTATGCTGAGTATCATCATCGGTTTTTATCTCGATGATTTTTGTTGCGCGCACAGCTCACATTCCTGCGCGGCGAGTCAGCGATGTGAGAGTGTTCTCACTCATGCGCGAACAATGCCAGCTCTCAAAGTTGAACTCATTCTGTGGATTTTTTGGCAGCTCTAGAGTATCATGACACCGGCAACGAGGTGGTTTGCATTATGTAATTATGATTTTGGCCGCAGTCAGAAAGGCCCAGCCATGTATCCTGTTGTTGACATTTGTAGCTGGTCTAGATTTGCTCGGTTGGTTTAATTGACACAGGTCGGCTAATGATGACACCCTGGATGGATCGCTACATCAGACCGCATTCAGTTATCGACCAATCACTGCCGCCGATACAACGGTTTCCGAGCCGAGGAACTTATATACTAAGTATATACTAGTATATGAGTTCCTTGGTCGACCTGACTAGGTTATGCTGTTACTATCACAAAGTCATGTCTCAGAGTGGAGTGGGAGTTAGTCAGCCCTGTAAACCAGCCCTGCAAACCAGCCCTGCAAACACTCTTTGTTACTATTTGTGGGTCTGCCAGCAGTAGACTCACCAGAATTAGATCCAGGTTGTTTTCTCTTGGTACTAGACTCTCCCAACCACTGACCAGTGAATGTATTCTGTGTTTGATTTTCCAAAATTCCCTGTATAAACAGCTGTCGCACTAAAATCCTCGATTCTTGCAGCTGGACAGCAGTTCATTCTACCGTCTCAAATCAGGGTGCCCCATTGAGAGAAGGGTCACTGCATTCGTAGTAAAAGTCTCAGTCCATCCAACATCTAATCCTCATGCAGACTTGGGTATAAATTCAAAATGTAGAACAGAATTAGGAGTAGCAGCTAAGGTCTTTGAATGTGGTCTCAGCTGGTATTAGCTCATACGTTGTTGCTTGGCGATTACTTTTGTTGTCAGTTGGAATAGAATATCTTCGTTCTTCTTGGCAAGTGCAAGTAGTGCAAGTAGTGCAAGTAGTGCAAGTAGTGCAAGTAGTGGTGATTTAGTTCATCTGTATTTAGTCTGGGACATAATCGGATTTTCATTTTCCAGTCATTATCAGCCAGCAGGCTACCTGTCACAGTTTTACCTGCGACTGTATCTCTCTGTGTTGAAGTTAACAAGAATTGAATATCTAAGTAAACACAATAGTATGATGCTGCTTTCTGGTTGGAGGTTCTATATCAAGAAAGCTCAAGTCTCAGCTCGATTTGTCGAACTGAAGATTTTTTGGTTGTGGTTTTCATTTGTCAATGCCTTATTTTAGGAACGCATTGGAGCAAACCAGTTTTGACATGGAGGCTATCAAGAAGCTCTAGTTCTTTGCCAGACCTAGCCGTCTTGCATACCCTTCAGATGGCCTTCAACATCTGGTCTAGTGCGACCAACTTGAAGTTTGCTCACAAGTCTCGCGGTCCCGTCGACATTGAGGTGGGTGACAGTTCCATTAACTGTTCAATGGTTCATCTTGTCTTCTGTCATACAAACACGGCGATACATCGTTACAGATATTCTTCACTCTTGGAGATCACCAAGATGGCTACCCGTTTGATGGTCGAGGAGGAGTTCTTGCCCACGCATTCCCACCACCAAAGGGAGCAGCTGATGATTCCCTGCTATCTGGTGATATCCATTTTGATGATGCTGAACGTTGGACGGCTTCAATGCCATCGGAAGGTCAGCTGGGTTCAAACATAAGAGTTTTCGATTTTTACGGCTGTTTGTTTACTATTCTGTTACTTCACAGGATATGACATCATGGTAACTGCTCTTCATGAGATCGGCCACTCGCTTGGGTTGGAGCACTCGCAGCAGAAGGGTTCCGTCATGTGGCCCTGGTCGCAGAGTGAAGTCACGACTACGAGTCTCCCTCAACTCGCCTACGATGACATCCTGGCTATTCAACTACTCTACGGTGGCAAACAGAAAAGTATGCTTTACGTCTGCAGAAGTCAGTCTTCACCAACTGCGCTTCGTTCTCTGAACGCTTCCATTATTATAGGAGTGCAGAGAGACAGCAGTTCTCAATTCTTCTGTCTTCAAAACACGGATGCCATATTCCGAGGCGCCGACAATCGTATCTATCATTTCAATGGTAAGCGGAACTCCTGATCCAGATGTCTATGCGTGCAGAGGCTGTGATGGTGACGATCAGATGTCTGTTTTTAGGTGATCAGGTGACCGAACTAGACCCCGCAACTTTATCAGCGGCTGGAGAGACGCAAAGCATCCACTCGGTGTTCACAACGTTTCCAGAGGAGAAAACAGTTGACGCTGCCGTGACCTTCAAAGGCAGATTTGCCGAGACCAAGTCCTACCTCTTCAAGGGTGACAAGTATTACAGGTGAGTTTGCTCTGGGCGCGGATGTACGTGGATATTAACCGCAGCGTCGGCTGTCATCGAGGCAGCAGCTGAAATTCGCGGAATGTTGTTTTGGTAGTAAATTGTAGCCGAGCCTGCCACAACAACATCGTCAATCCGCTGTCTGATTCCAGGTTCTCTAGCAAAGGAAACAGGTTGATCGCAGACGCCGGCTACCCTAAGCTCATATCCGTTGGCTGGAGTATGAATGAAACCAACTTTGACACAGTCTTCAATTATAAAAACAAAAACACCCTCATGTTTGTCAAAGGTAAAGCTAATATCACGCATATAGTAACAGAGATTGCAGTCTTCCTGCCTTCGCGCTGGCATACTGCCTCTGACATCATACCGCCATCGCCGTGTGAACGTCGGCTGTTGACCCGACTACAATGTCACTATTTTTAGGTAACCAATACTGGCTACACACAGGAAGTAACCACGGCCCGTACCCAGGATTCCCCATTAGCCTATCAGACCACGCCCACCAGCCAATCTGTGATTTGAATGGTAAGACAACTACCAAATGCTTTGTTATAGGTCTGTCTTGGTCAGGTCAAGGGCATTCACTCACTGTGACCGGGCCAAGCTATCTTTACCACTGATCAGCAATGAGCGTTGCGTTTTATCATGCAGGTTTAAACGCGGCTTACTTACACGAGTTTGGCACCAACTACATGTTCAGTGACGGCCATGTATACAAGCTAACATGGTCGGCGCATTCCGGCGAGCCGTCTAGCCAACTACTCTGCTAGTCGACCCGCTCTCTCATCAGAACAACCAGTGACACGAGTCACCGTACCCGTCTCCTTTCTTACACTTTTCAATTTTTTTCTAATTATTTATGTACATTCATCGTTTTGCTAGTAGTGTGTGTACGTGTGTTGGTGCGTGTGTGGGTGTGTGTGAAATAGTGTCCTATTTCATGTGTTTTTAATATACGTGGATAGTCGGCCCCAATAATTTCATGTTCATCATCTCACACCCGTGTATGAATACGTCCTCAGTAGAGAGTAGTAAATGAGATACAAGATCTAAGGCAATGACAACTCCCTAGTCAATCTCACAAGAAAGAGGCAATGAATCAAAATGCCTTGTTCATGGAATGAAAGATCTCGACCAATCAGGAGAGAAGTTTGGCAGGTCCACACTGACATGAAGTACACAAGGGTGTCCGGTGGTATGTCTCTGTCTGAAGGAGTGGTGGGTGTGGCTGTGTGGGGAAATGGGGGGGGGGGGAAAGAAGAATAAAAAAAAAAAAGGATATGCAAAAGTGGTAATTAAAGTGTACAGGAGGGACTGTGATAAGGGCAGGGCCCATATGCACAATAGCCGAAGCGGGAGGCCCAAAGATTGCACCCAGCCCTGAAGGGTCATCTAGCCAGATCTAGATACCCATTCCTTCACAGCAAGTTTAAATTTTGATATGTTTGCTTGATCATTTTTAAATTAGTTCATGATGAATTCCATATTTTGTTTGCAGCATATTTTATGTGCCTAAGTCGGTATTTATAGTTTATTTATCGATTTTGTAAGCTGTGTGTTATTTAAGGCTAGGGTCTGATAACGGGTGTCGTGTGTGAGTGAATACACGATAACAAATCTCCATCATCCGATTCCTCATTTCTACATCCGTCTGTAGGCACCTCAAACGCAATGTGAAACGCTTATCAACTTGATTCAAGTGATTTTATTACTAAATTATTGGCATTACAACACTATACTGAGTAATTAGGCAGACGTGCTAAACTCCAACTCTGACTTGCATAAAAATATGAATTCGTACAACACCCATTTGTGATAACTGGATACTAAATGTATATTTAACTCTACTGCCTAGGTTTCAATTCAAAGTTGGAGTTGTCAGCCCATATATTGGGAATGCCTCCAGGATATGATCTCTTTCCTTTCATTAATTTTACGGTTGAGATTAATTACTAGGGGGGCTGATAGTCATCGTAACTTATGATCTAGGTGACAGGTGTAATAGCTGCCACCTATCAAACACTGAAAAATGAACTTAAAAAAATGAAACCTTAGAAATGTATTAGTAATGGTGTCTGACGCTCTGCATGTCGGGCGTGTCTATCCGCTAAGATGTGAGATGGTAACTAGATGTATGTTTAGAATGGAATGCGTCTCATATCATCTCTAAGCTCTACTGAAGTCTGAAAGCGAACCCTGCATATGATAGGAGTTATCTCATCCTGAATGTTATTTCAGCTGTGTTCCAGCTATGATTCCGCCAATGATGACCACAAGTACCAGAACACATAAGATCATCATTATCTTTTTCTACAAAACCAAACACAGAGCAATGTCAAGGTCATCTGTAGACAAACTATGAGTACCATGTTTCTTTCGCACCGAATACTCTATTATCATGTACAAAAATATTAGTAAAACTAGCGTTGGCGCAATGGTTATTGTCTGGCAATACGATTCAGCAGAAGTTGACTGGTAGACAGGAAGTGACTTGCAGACGCATGACTAGCTACAAACACTGATAGCCAATAATATATCAACACATACTGACAGCAAGTGATGTAAACAAACACATGAAAATGAGAGAATAAAAACTATAGACTTTTAAATCATGGCATGGGCGAGATAAGAGAGAGATGATAGTGTAGGAGCGATAGTGCTTCAGCGGCATGGCAGCGTCAGTCGGTCGTGGGCGCGCAGTCTCCCTTTGTGCATACGGAGATTACAATGATGATCACAATAACAAACACAACAGCCAGTATTATTCCGATGAGACACATCTTCTTCTGAAAGTAAAGGAAATCAAGGAAAGGAATGTACAACAAATATTTACGGTGACAAAAGCACAACAGAAGGAGGGGAAGCGTAGAAAGAAAGCGATTGCAGCTCATCTCTAGTAAAAGATGAGATTCGGTAACGATGGCAGCAGACCATAAAACTAACACTGATTCACAGCAACGAAGCAAATCATAGGGAACAATAGTCACTCTGTAAGAAGCACCAGCTGGTTAGCTGCTGAGGTCACGTGATATTTAACCTTTATCCCTGACCTGTTTTCTCATTCGTCAACTAATTAGATAAAAGACTTAGGAGAAGGGAAACACTATATTCCAAAAACCGGCGGGGCTGAGTAAGCGGAGGGCAATCATGGCAATAATATCTTCTCATTGCGAGGAATTTAGCCCCATAGTTTGTAGGCAAGGAATGATAAGGAGGGAGGTCGTACCCGCCGTGCCGCACTCTGGTACTTGAGAGCCTTCTTAGTATCCTCAGTTGCCGTCTTCACATAGTCCACCGACTGCTGTACATTGAATTCCACACGATCTATCATCTCACCCTACCATACAGCAATGGAACAAAAACATTAGAGGTTATAGCAGCTAGCATACTTACCAGCCTGCGCACAAACAGGGTACAGTAGAACCGGATTTGATAGCGACGGTCTAACAGCCCGCAAAAATAGCGACGAACAATTATTGTTGGACTTCGCTATAGAAATGATGCCCATTACACCTTATATAGGAGTTGTCTTCCCATTTATGGGATCGCCATTGTTAGATCACTATCATTGTTATTTCTTGATGATTTTGAAGGAAACGCTAACATTTCTGTCACTATAAAATCTGGTTTTACAGTAGTATAGAATATTATTCCTTTGCTTCTTGATTATAACCTGAGGTTAATTTAGAAATATCTGCCCAACCTGAGCCGAAATACAAATACAAATACAAATACACACTGTTTGAGGAGCTGATACTATAAACTGACAAATCTCTACAAATATGCACTAAGGCTACAGTTGGATATACACTAAGGCTACAGTTGGATATACACTAAGGCTACAGTTGGATATACACTAAGGCTACAGTTGGATTGCTTCCAATCATTTCATGAGTGCATTGATATTTTGATCGCAAGATCCTCCTAGCATCGAAGCTTTTTTTGTGAATCAGAAGGGTTGACTGACATTGTGAAGAGCAGAGCAAACTATCATCTAGCTATTGGTGGCTCGTTGCTTTCAGCATAGGTTCTCCTGGATCACAGCCAGAACTGACACACTGTTGACCATAAATATAGTAGCCCTCCCGACCTACCCAACTGTAGCCTATACTTCTCAGACTTTGGGGTGGTTTAATTACTTCCTATAGCCTCACTCCATTTATTTGAGTTTAATCAATTTTAATCTCAATTAATATTTTATTTTAATTTTTGTTCTCACATAGCAGCAACTTTATATTAATTGAATTTAACTTTTCGCAGTAGAAAAATGTTACTCGAACCGAACTAAAAGTTGCAAAGATTTTCAATTGTACCGATTGATGCCGAAGACGCTGACATTTCTAAGAGGCTCAGAGTATACAGCATGTTATGGAATATGTCCTCCTCCCTAAATTATGAGTCTCAGTTTATTTGTATATTTTTCTGTGATGGTGTTGAAAACCGATTGTGTCGAGAGAAAGACTGTAACTCACTTGGCTCTCGACCAACATCGCCATGTCCATGAACATGTCGTGCAGCTCTTTGATGCTATTCTCCAGCTTCATGATGTCCTGGTGCCGAGCCTCGATATCAGCTAGGGATTTCTTTGCATCCTGAGTCTCCATGACGATCTACAGAAAACAAATCATTGATAAAATTACATTGACCAGGGAGTTATCTTCTCCTGAACATGGATAAATATCAAAGGAATTTGTACCATGGGAAGATCCCTTCGGCAAGTTCTACAGTTTTGACAAGTAATGATAATGTACTCATTCTATTCTATTCATAACTACGTTCTGTTCATAGCTTTTATAACAAGCTGTTCAGCCTCAGCTGATGCTATCGAGGCTTTAATATTGCGTTACAGTTATTTAGATTAATGTTCTCTCAGTGCTGCTCATCTGATTTTGGTACTATTCAACCGCTATCTGTTTCCATCCCTCTGCAACAAGTACAACTAGCCTTGAATTCATAACAAGCATGCGTAAGGAATCAGAAGTCTGTAGGTGTTTTTCTGAACAAACCAAAACCATTGCATAGTTATTCTCAGGGCACCACAGGTATTGATCCTTTCAGAACTGACATCAAAATCTAATTTAAACCAACAAGTAGATAAGAACTTTGGCTATTCGATTAGTGGTAATTTCTCGCAAGACACAGGCTATGATGCACGTCTACACTGAACTATACAGACAACCAGAGCAATTTCACACGAGTAGCCAGTTTAGATATCAGCGAAGGCGACTTACGCCTTGTGTGAATATCTGAGGATTTCCAGATTCTATCATTGTTTCCAGCTCATCGTTGGTTGTAGCCTTTCCAGCTGCAGAAAATTGGAGAGAAAATACCGGTTACATAACGAGCGTAGGAGCGACATGTACCGTAAGTCAAGTATCGTACTCCCTAACAATTAACAGTGAGTCCAAAGGGTGAGGAAAGCTGTGCATGTTCATTTTTAACACAGTTTTAGATACAGTGTCCTTGTTACGTAACGCATATATCATAATACATAATTGGGCACAACTGACCTCACCTACTTAGACTAGTGTCTTAATTGTCAGGGAACGCTGTAACCATGGTAACCGCGGTCAAATTGTACTGGTTACATTGTACTGGTAACCGCGGTAACCACATCAACTGCAGTTTTACTTGAGTGTCACACTAAGCACAGCATGCGTGTCAATAACAGTGAACTGAGACCAAACAATAAATTGGTTAGGATTTGTCTTCTCTAGTAACAGGCAGACGACACAAGAGCAAATGTGTACGATTACGCTACAACACGCTAAGGAATTTAGATCAATAAAATTTGTCAGCAATTAATCGGATTATACGTCGCCCATTGTCAGTGTAGTAGAGACGTCTGCATTAAAAGCGAGCAATCAATAATACTGTAGAGAAACTCGAGTCTATGCTCTGTGTACGTCTATGCTCTGTGTACGTCTATGCTCTGTGTACGTCTATGCTCTGTGTAAGTCTATGCTCTGTATAGGCAGGTATGTAACTGTGGACAGATGACTGAAACGTCTTACTGATGTATAGCTGACGCTGTATTCTTTCTTTACATTTGTCTCTGTAGACCACCTGACACATATTGTACTCACACATGCTATCTCTAAACAGCCTAGTTAGTGTGGTACACTAAAACAAAGACACAACACAACACATAAAAACAATGTGTAGGAAAACAAATCGCACAAATTATAGACCAGAATTGCAGCCAAAGTACAATCGGCGTTGCATTGTGGGATGGATTGGGAAGGCGCCAGGACAAATCATTGCCAATTGAATGGAATGAAGTAGCCAATCAGTGAGCACGGGTCTAAGTTTTGAAACGATAGCAAAGGGGGGACACAGCGACTCAGAGTAGACATTGACAGTGGAGGAATGGAGCCAAGGGAATCCAGTCTGAGTGTGATTCGATAGTGAAAGATGAGTCACGACGTTAGCGCAGATCAATAAGGTGCGTTTACTCGAGACTGATGTCAAGGCCTTGGCAATCGGACGGGCGAAACGGACAGATGCGGCAATCGTAGGATGCAAAGAAGTATGAAAGAGACACCATTTAAAATCATGGTGACAGCGTGCTAGCGGACATAACAGAAATAATAATAATTTCGGTGTGAGCAATAAGCGTTAGCACTTCACTACAGGTGTACAACAGCAGACGCAATCCGTAGCTTACTGATGGCCATCTGTCGCTTGATTCGAATCTTACAGCCTTCCCTATAGTCTAACTGAGCTTTGTTATATGAGTTCATGACCTCTATAAATTTCCTCGATATAGTTGAGTACTGAAAAACGCCGGGGAAAACAAACAGTGATGTTAGGTTTATGGTCCGTAGCAGAAGAGTTTCAATGTATGATTGCTGAGCTATACCTGTGTTTTGCGTATCCTAAGATCAGCAGTGACTTGAGACGAGTTCTCCTCATGCTCTATATCTTGCTCAATGACTGAAATCAAACGAATTCAACTCTCGTAACAGGAGCTACGGGTTTTCAAAAGGGTATCATGGCGTTTCGTTGTCAACCTTTTAATTTAGCTCGAACTTTGTTTGCAGTCTTTTTAATCTCTGCCATCAAATCCTCCAACTCCTGCTTCAGTCCTGGCATGAAATACAGGTGGATAAATGAGTTGCGACATTCATAAGTTAGATTTTCAGTGTTTCCTGTAACTGTGCGCTTACTGTCATCTGTATTGGGATCAGCTAAAATTTCTCCATGCTTTGCTTTCACCTTCTTGACATCATCAGCTATGGAGTCAATCATCTCTCTTATCTCATCAACCTACATAGGAGGACGCTTTCCATAGCTAATCAATTGCTCGGCATGTAGCGGCAGTGGACATTGAGTTATTACATATAATCAATCATTTAGTAGAGCTGCAGATTACATGCCTCTCGCAATCGTACATGAGGCTGACATTTGGAGCAATGTATTAACTCACCTGTTCGAAGAATTTTTCCATATATCCTCCATCCATGTCAACCGCTGTGTCAGCTTCCCCTTCATCATCACTAGCAGACTATAAAGAAATAGGATTGATAGAATCTTCAGAATTCAAATAGCGAGACGCTTTCAGGACGGTCTGACTACACTAAAACATGATCAGCTTATGTCATAGAATGATGTTAGAGAGTTTAAAGACAGATGATTTCCTCTATTTCTTTTTTATCTGCAAATCTGTTACCATGGTAGCAGTGTAATCATCATGAGAGAGAGGGGGAAGTTTAGCCCTACAACCACTAAACAGTACCTTGTCGAAGACTATATCATCCTCATACTGCCAGGATTTATGGTAGATAGCATAGAACAACGCTTAATGAGTACATATCAGCGTACATGACAATTAATTTCGGTGAAATCTTTAGGTACAGCGCTTGACCGTTCAGCGTCTTGCGATGACATACAGAAAATCCAGCTACCGATGACAACATTCTATATCCAGTGCTACCTGTCGCATAAAATGAGCTCATAGTTATACAAAACTGAACTCACCGCTTTTAACGCTGCTAACCTATCTTTTGTCATCACTGCCCCTAATAGATGAACACTTTAACGGGAAACAGCACAACTACAAGTCATAAAACTGCATATAAGCTGTACACAAAATATAGAAAATCGATAGTTTATTAAGCGATCGGTTTTCGTACCTCCTATAACAGAGAGAACAGTTATCCGGTTGCACCATAGAGCTCGAGACGCATTGCCGTGATCCACTGCCTCGGCGATAGACGAACTAGCTCCATGGTCTAGGCTGTCTGCGTCTTGAGCTCATGGATTGCGCCATCGACTATTAGTGGTTACTGGAAAAGCCGGTAAGCGTACACCCATTTTAATCTCAATTTCCCTGAGAAATTAATGATATCCATAATATTACGATCAGATCTCGCTTCCTCGAAGTCACCATTCCCAGTTGACGTATCGTTGTATAGCATTTCAATAATCTCACAATCGGCTCTGTGTAAAACAAGCTTGAAATGTAGGCTCGCGCAGTTTCATTTAGCTGACTTCTAACTCATGTTTCATGGTAGTCTGCCGTGTATTTAGGATTATTATGTGATGCAATGACTGGTATTGAGCAGCTGCGATTAACGAACGCACTGTCGCTCGATTCAATGTTTCTTCACCGGCTCAATTGTTTATCTGTCTTATTTTCAGATCAATCACGATGGCAACACCGAGCCCATCTATCCCCGAGTTCAAGGTGGGTTTGCGCGCAGTCAACGCATTTGGCGCGTCAATTCAGTCCACGCTCCTGTTACACCCATCCAACTGTGTACTATTTTTTGTAGCTAGTTCTAGTTGGAGATGGCGGTGTAGGCAAAACTACTTTTGTCAAGCGTCACTTGACTGGAGAATTCGAAAAGAAATATGAGGGTAAAACGCATATCTGGCTTCATTTACAGAGTGTATATCCAAAGGAACGAGGGAGAAAGCATCTCTGGTAAAACATTACGGCCTCAGTTAGCAGAAACGTACTCACAAACCAACCACAGCCCCTCCCACTAAAAACCGAGAGCAACCTGGCGCCGCATATGGCAGCCTCTCCCTTAAAAAAAGGGTGAAATCAACCGGTATCTCCACGCATACCCATTAAGTTGATGCTGTTGAAGTTGAATATGTTGGTAAAATAATCCTAAGCCATGCCGTTTTGACAGAATCAAGCAAAGAAAGTTGATCATCTGTGATGTCAGAGTGACGCTA